>Ga0116228_10006686_pt1 | contig 10291 bp, 3 predicted proteins | sample S1TSphfallax_2_FD_89694 | JGI IMG/M metagenome (GOLD analysis project Ga0116228, IMG submission 89694) | Host-associated microbial communities from peat moss isolated from Minnesota, USA - S1T2_Fc - Sphagnum fallax MG | ecosystem: Host-associated > Plants > Peat moss > Unclassified | place: USA... | reverse complement strand
TTTTTTGCCTTATTGTTGTAAGTGCATTCTTTTCATTTCAATATTCAACTACAAATGTTCATGTCATGAATTGATAGAGAAGTGTGTAGTATTTAGCTTAGAGGAAAGAAGTTTAGCTAGTTTGTCACAAAGGTGATTTAAAGTTGCAAAGTTTATCGATTAAAAAAAGAAGCTTTCAAAATATGCATGGGCCTTACACATGTATAATATAATATGGAATGAATAACACAAAAAGTAAATTTTCACTTTTTTTATAAAAAAATTGAGCATGAGTTATCACTATTCAAATGTTAGTATTTTAATGTGCATAAATGATAGGTATGAGTTTTAAAATTATGGGTCATTAAATTTGAAATGTTTTGATAATGTTTGTGATACATCTATAATGATTATAAGAATATGTCATAGATTTAAAATCTTTGAAAGAATATGTATCATGATTTTTCAGCTTTTGAAAAATATGTGTTGAGAATTTTTATTTATTTTGCAGTGTGTTAAATGTTGTTTTAACTATGTTGTGTGACATGTTATCTATTTTGTTCTCTTTCTATTTTTTTAACATGTATTTTATTTTAAATGATACATTTCAATGGCATGAATGATTTTTAAAAAAATGTTTTGGAGTTTATGGATGGGTTTTCCTATTATTGTTTTGTAAGGATTAATTTTACATCAATAGTATGGATTTTGTTGTTTATGGTAAAAGATTATAAAATTAAAAAGTAGCACAAAGTAGATGAAAATTTGGTTTTAAGAGATTGTGATAATTTTGTTTACACAATTCATTTTTTCTTTTTAAGAAAACCTATGTGGTTATATTATACAATATAAAGTTTGAAGATTGTGATCAAAATTGGATAAGAGAATATTTATAATAATATTTATGTAAAATTTACATTTCTTGTATCATTTTGATTTTGATTTATTCTTTTTGAATTTTTTATTATTTCTATGAATTTATATCTTTATTAGGGGTAAAATTTAAAATAATCAATTGATTTTTTTTTAATTTATGTTTCATTTAACTTGCTTAATATTTATGTAATCATGGTTTCATGAACTTCTTATTGAGTTTTGAGGTAAATATGAAAAGAATTTTGAAAAGAACAAACAAAAGAAAAGTTTTATCATAAATTTGAAAAGGTTTTTTCAAATTATTGACTATCAATTTTAAGTGTTATTTTTTGAATAATTGAAGTATAAAACTTATGCATTGTTTAAATATATACATGCATTTGTAATGTTTGATCAATGTTTTCATTTGTTAAGTATTGATGGGTGTAATCATAATCCAATTAACCAAAAAAGGCATCAAATGTTAAACAATCATTCAAATAAAAAATATATTCATGTTTCGTCAATTGAATTTATGGTAATCATGACAAGTTTTTTTTCTCTCAATCATATGACTATCAAAAACTCAAACAAAATAATAATTTGATTCAATTTTAAGTTTTGGTTTTAATTTAGGATATTTGAATGTGAACAATTATTGTGTCAAAAGAATATAACTTTACAAAAGATTCATATAACAAAAACATTTTGATAAAAAAGAAATTAAATGAAAATTACCTATTAATCACATTGAAAACACATTAATAATTTTTTTAATGTGAAATTTTAACACATAAAAAAAATTCAGAATTTTTTTAACTTATTTTAAAATTTCAGAATTTCAATATTCTTTTATTAAATGTAAATGGGATGTAATGTACATAATGTATTAAGCAAAGTAGTAACATTTAATACAATAAATTAAAAAACCTAAAAAATGAATTTTGGTGTCATTCATTAGAAGAAAACCTTTTTTTTCAATTATGTTTTTCAACTTGGGCTCAACTATAATTATAGTTGAAAATGACATTTCTAAGTTCAATTTTTTTTTTTTCAATTTTTTTCCAATTGGTGACGAAAAAAATTGATAAGCACAAGTCAAAAATGACATTGTAGTGAAAAGTGATAACTACATGTTGCCATCACAACAATAACCATTTTTGGTTATTTTAGTTGGAAACAATATTCATAATTTCAATCAATAGTTGCTTTCAATTATAACCTTTTAATTTATCACCTTCATCCATTAACAAATCACGATGTCATAAAAAATTCATTTATATTGCAACTAGGCCATTGAATTAAAATTTCAACTATATTAAAATTAGGTTATGCAATGAGTTTACCCAATAGTTTATTAACACAAGGCCCACATGGGGCTACATATCACCTAGGTTAAGCCCAAATTTAGGCTAGGTTTATTTTTAAAAATTAAATCCAAACCTTATCTAAGTTCAAATTTAAACTGACTCCAAACCTAATTAGGTTTGGAACTTGTTAAATTTGAACTTAAACTAAACTTCAACTTAAGCTAAGCCTATATTTAAACCATTTAGGTTAAGTTAAATTTACACCAAATACCATTTAATTATTAAAATTGTATTTGATTTTAGGTTTAGCTTTTAAATCAAACTTTTGTGATAACTCATCCCAAATGGTTATTCCAATTTAAAGGTTTTTTTTTCCCCTAACATTTTAAATTTATTTTTTTATACAATTTAGAAACTTGTCATGGAAGACAAACAATATGGGACAAACATTTTAGTTGTAATTAAATTATAACCAAGTTACAATTTAATTAATTTTAACTTAATTGCAATCTAGTTATAACCGAGTTACAATTTATTCACATCTACCTACTAATAACTATATAGTTTCCTATTTACTTAATTAATACTTAACTACCTACATATCTTAACATATTTTCAATTAATACAATTTAATATGTATTAACTAACCTAGCCTAGTAACTACTTTGTAACATATGTGGCACTTAAGTTGGGCTAAAATTCAGTAAGGAGGCACCTAGGCCTAAACCACTCAATATCTATTTAAACTTTAACATATATATTTAAATATCCTAAAAACTTAATACCTACTTGCCTATTAACTAATGTAACATATAGTATAACGTAAAATTGAGTAATCTTTAAAATATTTGAAACAACATAAGGAAAAATAAAATATTAATTGACTTATTTCATTTAGTAATGAATTATGTCAAATTAGTACTAAAACATGATAATTACATAGTGACAATATGGTGACATAAAGTGTGTACATAATAAAATGATTAATACCCATCCACTTGGTTGCTTTAAAACGACTGTTGAATTTAAAATCTTCAAATATTCTCCAAAAAACACTTCAAAAAAATCATCAATTTTTTATATAAAAAAATTTACTATTATTTTAAGGTTTACATTCACATTGTACCTAAAGTATGTCATTTAAAAATATTTTCAAGGCCATTAACATGTCATTTTTGTAATAAAAGTAGTGGTTATGAATTTTTTTAAAATGAATTTGGGTGTCTTTCATTTATTAGATTAATTTTAAATTTATTCACATGTTCCCATGGTATGATTTGAATTTTATTATATATATTAATCCAAAAACATTAACAAAAAAATTTCAATTGTCACATAGAATATGAAATTAAGCATTCGTTACAATGTGAAATGGTCATTTTATTATGAATTCACCCAATAACTTTCAACAAAGTGGAATGATTAAAATGGGGTGAATTTATTTCATTTTTAAGGTATCATAGGGAATTAAAATAATGAATTACACTTCATTTTTAAACTAATGTCTTCATGTTGCATATCTTCCATATAAATTATTATTTAATAGATAATAAAAAATATTTAAAAACTAAAAAATGTTTTATTGAACAATAAAAGATTAAAAAATTTAATTACATAATGATATAAATGATTTTTTTAAAATGTTAAAATTTTAATTGGAACATGAAAATTAAATATTTGAAATAACCATAAAACATTTTCATTTATTTGAATCATTAAAAAAAATGTCAATTTGTGATTTCAATTTAAAACTTTAAAATAGTTGTATTTAACATTTACAATTAAAATTATTTTAATTGCATAAATATAATTGCACCCAACATCTAATCACAAATCATGATTCAACATAATATCACCAAATGGACCATCAATGGTATATATATTCAATATACATGTTCAATTCAAACTCAAGCATGTGTGCATTAATGGATTTTAAATGGGGAATGTAACATAATATTAAAAATAATTTCACATGTAAATGTGTAAGAAGTCCTTGCATTGTTCATTTGAGTAAAAATTGAAAAAATTATCATTCACTAAAGCTCTAAAACACATAATGTTCATTTGAATTGCTTAAAAAATTAAAACTTCAAAATGTGTGCATTAACAAACTTCAAATTGAGAATGTAACACATAATTGGAAAACGTCTTCGAATGTAAATGTTTTAAAACCTTTCACATTGCTTATTTGAAAAAAATGTGAGAATTATCACCCACTAAAGCTTTGGAAAATGTAGTTCTCATTTAAAATGCCTATAATTAAAACTCAAAAATGTGTGTATTAATGAATTTTAAATGAGAAGCTAATAAATATTTGGAAAGGTCTTCACATATATATGTACAAAAAACCTTCTCATTGTTTATTTAAAGAAAACATGTGAAAATTTTCATTCATTGAAGTTTTGAGACACGTCACTACTACAAATCCAAAATTTTGAAACTATGCATATTGATTGAAAGATTGTTGTTAATTAAATAACATGTATGTTTTCATTGAAAGTTAGCGTACTAAATGATATGGATATGTTTTGATTAATTAATTAATTTGATTATGAGGGGTGGTTTGACCATATGTTAAATAACCATTTAATCAAAATTGACCTAAAAAAATCACCCGAGTCAAAAGGATTATGCTTCAATCAATAAGGATAACTATAAAAAAGTCAAATAAACAAGTTTAATCAAAATAAATATTGATTTAGTGAAAAAATCAACTCAACTACCTATCAATCTATAGTTTTTAATTTACCCAACTACCCACATGATTACTTACGTACATTTCAAATCACTTTTTTATAACCCATTTTGTCATAAAATTTACTTCTTAAGTTTGACCAATTTTAGCCAATCATTTAAACCAAATTTAACCATCATTATTACAAAAATAGGTTATTTTGACTAAAGAATCATGTAGTAAAGGAACTCATTTAAACAAATGTAAAAAAACCATCCCATGAATGTGGACAAGTTGTTTTGGCCATGTCTTGCGTCATTAAGGTGGTTTTTTTAATTAGTAGAATATTGAACCATTTGAAAAATCATTTTGACTTGTCATTTTGATTATTGGATAATGGACCATTTGATTAATAAAAATTTTACCCAAATTATTTTTTATGTAAATAGGTTTAAGTAGGTAAGTTGTATGTAGGTTTAGGTAGGTTATAAAAATGCAAGTAAATAGTTGGTAGCCTAACTTAAACCACCTAATTTAGCTTACCAAACCTAGTTTAATCTATCTAACCTTCTTAACTTGTCTTAACTGAACCTACTTACTTTTATCATTTGAGCATGAATATAGGTTATAAGGTTAAAAATTGAACCCCAAACCTTCATAATGATAAACAAAATCTTTATCAATGGATTACACCATCACAAATGTTCAACTTTTGTTATGTTTTTTTATTTCATATGCTTATTTAACATCATTGAACATAATGACTAAACGTAGGTGACAACTAATGACTAAAGCAAATGGTTAAACTTAATCATTTAATGTAATGGCTAAACTTAATGTTTAAACATTTGTTAAATTTAATGATTAAACATAATAGTTAAATCTAATTTATAAACCTAATGATTCAATTTAGTGGCTAAATATAATGACAAAACCTTGTTTAGACAAAATGGTTAAACCTAGTTGATAAACTTAATGGCCAAACTTTGGTTCAACCTAGTGACTAAATTTAGTGGCTAAATATAATGACTAAACTTGATTAGACATAATGGTTAAATTTAGTTGATAAACTTAATGGTCAACTTTGATTAAACTTAATGATAAACTTAATGGTAAAACTTTGGTTAAACCTAGTTGATAAACTTAATGGTTCAACATCATGGTTAAACATTGGTTAAATCTAATGATTAAAATTTGGTTAAACCTAGTGGCTAAATTTTGGCTAAACCTAGTTAATAAATTTAATTGTTAAATTTAATGGTTAAACATAATTATTAAACTTTGGCGAAACATAGTGACTAAATTTAATGACAAAATTTAATGGTTAAACATAGTGATTAAACTTTGGCTAAACACAATGGTCAAACTTAGGTTAAATTTAATGATTAAATATAATGGTTAAACACAATAATTAAACCTTGGCTAAACATAGTATAGATTTAATGGTTAAATCTAATGGATAAATATATAAATTAAACATGATGGTTAAACATAATTTAGTCTTAATGGGTAAATTTAATGGTTCAACATAATGGTTAATCATAGGTTATACCTAATGGTTATACCTATTGGCCAAATTTAATGGTTCAACTTAAATTAAACCTAATGCCAAATATAATGGCTAAACATAGTGGTTAAAACTAATGGTTAAATATAATGATTAAATGTAATGGTTGATTCCAACATTGTTACATTTAATGGCTACATCAAATGGTTAAACTTAGGTAGATAAATGGATGAATATGACGTATGTAATATGCATGTAGGTGGGTAGGTATGTGAAAAAATATAAAAAGAGAAGTAGATAGGTAGATAAGTAGTAGTTAGGTGTGTGGGTGGGTAACAGATAAGTAAATAATTAATTAGGTCAATAAGTGGATGAATAGGTAAGAGGTAAATACATAGTGTAGTAAACAATGTCACATTTGATTTAAAATCACTAATCATTTTGATTAAATGTTCCATTTGATTAAAAACCATTGATCATTTTTTAAAAATATTATTGATCATTTGGATTAAAGTTCATTTGGCCATCTTGATTAAATGTTCAACTTCATTAAAAATCATTAGTCATTTTGATTAAAGTTGTACAATTTGACTATATGAATTTAGTCAAATTAACCACTATAGTCAAATTGATTAGTCAAAACAATACACATTATGTCATTCAAGCCCTTAGCCTTTAGTCAAAATGTACATGTCCATTAGTTAAAATAACAAATTAATCAATTTGAACCTCTTAAATAACCATGATTTATAATATTAAATTATATTTTAATATTAAATTTGGCCATTATATTTAATTAGTTAAATTTAACCATTAATTATATATTATATTTTCACAATTAAATTCAACTTAAATATAATCATTATACAAAGTCATTAAATAATTGTAATCACTTAATTTATATTAATTAGAAAATAATTTAATCATTAAATATGTTTAACTATTAAGTTTAGCCATTGAATTTAGTCATTAAATAAGTTCAACCATTAATTTTAATCATTGAATTTAACTATTAAATAAGTTTAATCACCAAATTTAAGTATTGAAGTTAATCATTAATTATATTTAGTTATTAATATTTTTCATTAAAATTAATCATTAAATATATTTTTCCAATAAATTTAATTATTAAAATTAATCATTAAAAAGGTTTCATTAATAAATGTATACATTGAATGAATCATTAATTAAGTTTAGCCATTAAATGTGGTTATTGAAAATTATATTTAAGTAGGTTTAGCCATTAGTTTTAGTACTTAAATATGTTTAGTTATTAAGTTTAAGCATTGAATTAGTTGTTAATTAGGTTTAATTATTAAGTTTAGCCATTGTATTCATTTATTAAAAAATTAATCATTAATTTTAACCATTGGATTTAATCATTAAATAGTTGTAGTCATTAAATTTATCCATTGGATTTAATTGTTAACTAAGTTCAACCATTAATTTTATTCATTGGATTTAATCATTAAATATGTTTAGCTATTGAATTTAATCCTTAAATTGTTGTAGCCATTAAGTTTAAGCATTGGATGATTTAGGGGTGCAAACATGCAAACATGACCAACACACACATTCTTTTGTGATGTGGTTAGTAAAAAAAAATCAAAACTTTATTCAATTGATCATATTAAATTTTTTTTACAAATTAATAAAATCATACCTAATTTAAAAAAAAACTACAAGTACAAATCAGAATAATTTCAAGTTAAATTTCCAAATAATTATAATTATTTAAAAAATTCTATAATTATATTTTTGAAAAATTACATTAAAGGACCAAAATTGATGATGAATGATAATTCATTGAGGGCATAAAAAATTGGTTTCAAAAACCTCAAAATTTTGTGTCAATTGATGTTACAAATAAAAAGAGTGCTGAAACTAGTTATAATGCTAATAAAGTCCTTTTGAACATTGAAAAAATCTTTGAAGCACTTCAAACTTTAGAACAAATTTCATCAATAGATATAAATGATGTTACATGAAAATATTTCCATTTCACAATAAAATTTCACATGAGTTGTTTCCATTTATACAAACTAGTTACAATGACAATGGGTTGTGTCAAAAAAACACAAAATGAAATGCTGATTTTTGCATTTCCAAATAGATTCTATTGAGAAAAGTTATCACGGACCTCACTTTTGCCTATCCTTGGCTTTGAATTTTGATGTTGAAAATTTCCATCTTTAGTCCCAAATATTAATTGCATAGATATATTTGCAATAAAACTAACACTATCTATAAATCATTATAAGTGTTTGTCATGTGTTTGTTTGGATGTGGTCATTCATAACCCTCTCAAACCATGAGGTCCTCATTTTGTTGTTGATATTACTAAATAATCTTTGATGAGACAATGAGGAAGGTTGTTGTTTTATAAATTTTATGCTAATAAAACAAAAAGTTATTGAATTTAAAGTTTTTTATTTTTTGCAAATTAAAGTTTAATTTAAATGATCTAAAAATAAATTTTAATAAGTTTTCATAAGAAGTACACCATTAAGCTCACTTCAATCCAAAAGTAAATTGGGATGGGTGACCTTATACGTGGTTTACTATACTTGGGCCAAAGAATGGGGGCCCATTAGTTAACTAATTATCATGGAAGAACCATATTGAAATATACATTTGATAAATAAATAATATTATGGGAAATCAAAATCATCAAATATAAGACATAATGCAAGCCCATGAAAGTAAAATTCCAAAAACATTAATTTTAACACCAATTCATGCAATGCAAATCAAAGACAAATATTGCAAATAAGAAATCTTGATGACACTTTCAAATTCAGTTCCAAGAAAATGTAAAACACTCTCAATATAACTTTCCAATGTAAGAACGAAATAATGTTTTTTCAAAGAAAAATAATTAAAAATAAATCTTTTAACTTTATTTCTTTCCTTTGCCACTAGCCAACTTGGAAAAGGAACAACATATATTCTAGATTTTCCTAAATTTTTAAAAAATTTGAAATTGACATTCATGCTAAGCTTCTCCAAAATTCCACAAAGGCAAGGTCTTAATAGCCTATTTTATATTTTTAAACAATCATTTTTTGCAAATGTATCAACAATTTTCATTTGCATTTTAAACCTATTATACCAAAGTCATGGTGTTCTTGAACCTATAACATCCAATTACTTATATTTTTGTTGGCCTTGCCTATCAAGGCAAGGATATTGTGGCAATGATATTGTGTTGAAATTCATTATAGAGTATAGTAGTTTAAGGGATTTTGGCCCCTAGGTAATAATAGGTCTATTTTTATATGAGGACTTTTGAAAGATGATATTTTGGCTTTCGTTGAGTCTCAAGATTAATTATAGAGTCATAATATCATGAAGGATTTTGATTTCTTTTAGAGGATTTTGTGAAGATTATACTTTTTTGCAATGGTGAAATATTTGAGTTTCCATAAATTCTTCTTTTGTATTAAGATGCTTTTTAAAAAATGTAAATGGCAAGGCCACAATGTGACACACCCCTCATTTTACTTTGGCAAGTCTAATTAATCTTATGACCAACATGTTAGCAAAGAGTAATCCTCAAAGAAAGTGCCATTTGTAGGAAGTTAAATGTACAATTAAACAAAAAAAGTCTTGATCTCAAACTATTGTAGTAACTTAACCATATTGGCAACAAACTATCAAATATTTAATTAAATTTGAAATCTTAATTTTGGCACTTTGTTTTTTAAGTCTGAATTTTTTTTTGGCAAATAATGGTTATAACAAATAATAAACTACCTTTGCTATTGAGACCATGTAGTGTGTCTAGATTGTCTTAGTTTTAAGTCACCCTCAAGCGAGGTCTGAGGTTCAAAACCTGACATTTGAGCCTTTTGATTTTACCAGATTTTACCAGATTTTAGCATAAATAATAAATAATTTTTCAAAAGCTCGACAAAACAAATTTTTAAAAAATTTAATTTATGCCGAAATGGTAAAGGTACTACG
>Ga0116228_10006685_pt1 | contig 10291 bp, 9 predicted proteins | sample S1TSphfallax_2_FD_89694 | JGI IMG/M metagenome (GOLD analysis project Ga0116228, IMG submission 89694) | Host-associated microbial communities from peat moss isolated from Minnesota, USA - S1T2_Fc - Sphagnum fallax MG | ecosystem: Host-associated > Plants > Peat moss > Unclassified | place: USA... | reverse complement strand
TAATTTGCCTTTGTTTTTCATCATTTGTCTTGTTATTTTTCCAAGCATAAATTAATGTCATGTGTTCATCTTGAAATTTTGCATGTACAAGGTTGTAAGTTGGTGTGCTTTCAAAGGTTGTTTACCTAATGGAAATTGCATGTAAAATCACAACCTTTCATTTTGATCATGTGATTGTAAATGGCCCTCACTCCTTTCTAATTTACAACAACAACATTTGCTATAAACCCAAGGAATTCCATTTTTTTTACTCCATCATTTTAGCCAAATTCATTCAATTTTGTCCAAAATATATATAATTTGTGTATTCCCATCCTCTATCTTCATGTCACATATTACCAATGTCATCATTTCGTGGTATAATTGGTTATAAACATGAACCACAAGGGTTGTCCAATTAATGATACAATTCACGTGGTCAAAGAAACCCAACATTGTTGCAACTCCCCTTTTGACATCTATTGGACATTTTCCATTCTTGAAACATCCCCACAAGTGGACATCTTGAAGACATGACATAGTTTGAAAGAGCCTTGACTAAGGAATACAACACTTTGGATGTAGTCATGAACTAAATGACATTTGATCTTGAAGACATAAAAAAGAAAGCTCCCCTTGAACTTATGAATTGTGTTTTTTAATGTTAGGACTATAAATAGGCTCAAACTACCTAAGCACGTCATTCAATTTTGATCCCCTTAGACATGAACTATTATGACTAATTAATATCCTTTCTAGAAAAGCTAGGTGTTCACCAACATGTGGGCAATTGTTGTTAGAGATGAACATGGTTTTGCTACATAAATTATTGATTTGAACAAAACTTTTATATCTTTGTCAAAGACCATGATGTCTGAACTATCAATTGTATGAGTGTGAACCCTAACATGAATGGTAACTTTCGTGAATTTGGGATTAAGGTTCATAATGAGGAAAATGTTGCCTTAATGCACAATGCCATGCACACTAATGGATGTTTGCAAAGTGCACATTTGAATTTTTATTGCACGGTTGACCAATAAAAAAAATAGTCACATGATCCTTTCCAATATAATTTATTCTTTTGTATTATGTGCACATCCAAATATCCACAAGTGGAATGGTTGCAACAAAATGAGCCCATGCATCATCTTTTGCAAACTTTCAAGTCATGATGCCTTACATCTTGTAAAAAGATGTTAATCCATGAACCTACAAGCATGAGCAAGCAAGCATGAGTGCATGAACAAGACTAAATCTTTTTAAAAATATTCTAACCATGTTGACAAAATATTAGGAAAATATTATTTGACATGTAGGATAGAATCTTTGTTAATGTGTAGGAATATTTTACCACATGTCCATGGATTAATGATCTTTATAGATGAAAGTATGGATGAAAAAATGGGTTAACTTCATTTTGAATGTTGGCAAAAAAAAAAAATTGCAAAAAATTGAACAAAAGAAATAGGGTCGAAACAATTTATGTTGGTTTATTTTAAAACAATTTGACAAATCAAATGTTCAAGTCACACTTCAAATCATACTTCATATTTCCTTAATATGAATTGTATTCAAGTTCTGCAACATTCAAACCATACAAAATGTTGAATTAAATCCCATAGACCCACCAAGAGGTATGTGCCAATATGAACATTACATGTTCACCACCTAGAGGCATGTGCCCATTAAGAACAAAGACAATATGAAACAACCCATGACATTTCACATTGCCTACTCCAATTCAAATTATTTCTATTTCATTCACTTTTTCAACCTCTTATGTCTAACACCATTTTTACTACTTACAGAATCAATTTGCATTTTTCTTCCTATACTACTAATTTGGCCAATCTATACAACAAGCCTTTATTTTATAATGGCAAGAAGAAAATTGCCACCAATGTTAACACCAAACACATGGGAATCAATGATTGAATATACATTAATCTCAAGCATATTGGATAGAATATGTGAGAAAACAACAAAATCTTGGGAATATTTAAGAAATGACACTCAGTTACTCCCCCTCCAACATTTGCTAGAAATCATAACATGGGGAATAAAATGGAAAAGAACAATTCACAAAATAGATGAATTGGCGACTTGGTGATGGACGAATGCAAAATTAAACAAAGAAAATCTTGCATTACTAAAACAAACTATAAACATTTCGAAGGAGGATATGGAAGACTACCATTGGGCAATGTTTACACATGACATGGATTTTTTTTTAAACACACAAGTTTGAAAAAACCGATTTCAAAACATTTTTTCACAAGTTTGCTCAACAATTTGTCAATAGAGGATTTAATAACCCTTGGGAACTTGACATCAACATAATTTTTGCAACCCTGAAAATGATTATGTAATTTCAAGCAAGTGAGCTTGGTTGCCACAAGATTTAAGGAACAAAGTTTTAAAACAACTAATGAGTTGTCAGATGATAAGGCTGACCCCAAAACCACAAAACATGTATGATAATCGAAAGAAACAACAAATCAACAATTGAAGGAAAAAGAAATATATAATTATTTATAATAAATAATGGAACAATACAAATGTTAAAATGAATAGTGGTTAAACTTGAACACTGAAATTACTTATTGAAAAAATCAAATGTTAATATTGAAACAAATAATCATAAAAAATATGATAAACATCCACTTAAAACACTCACAAGCACCACCATATTTGGATATGTTCCCAACAATGGAAAGGGAAAAAATCAAAATTATAGATGTAGAGATGCAAGCATTCATTGAATGATGGGGATTTAAATTATTACATGTAATGACCTCTTCAAAATTGTTTAACTTTCTTTAGACTCTGGGATGGGATTAATTACACTAAAATGTTTGTAATTTGTAGAACAATTATGTTTCCTACTCGTGTCATGCATGTTGTGTAACATGTAATTGTGATCACTTCACTACCCCTTTGCCTTAATGTGACTTCATGCCATTTTTTGTTTGCATTTTTGTTTACATGCCATGTGTCCAGTTCATGCCTTTTGGCAACTATTAATGTTATATTTCATTGCACTACCTACATAGACCCTCATATCAAGTGTGAAACATTCAAAACATTTTCCAAGCTTCAATTGATATTTGGATGTACAAGAGGTCTTTAAATATGTCATGAGAATAGTTAAACAATCATGTGAACAATCTAAACATGTATATATTTTAATTGATATGTATTATAAATGTTGGAACTGGAGATTACACATATTGGAGGTATTTAATTTAATGCATTTTTGGTTTTTTGAAATCCACGTGGCTAGGTTTATGGCCTGGTCCATTTCCATGTGAACATCTTCCATACCTATACATTATTTTCGTGGTCGGTTGCTCAAAAACTTTGTAATAAACATTTTCATCACGATCCTATATATTTTATAATCTTGTAAGCATTACTTCAAGCTTTCTTGAAAACTAGAACTCCCAAGCTTACAACTTTCAAAGGTCAAAAAAATTCCTCAAATGAGTTTCCTCAATGTAATTTTTGATTCTCGTTTAACCTTTTTTACCTCATTTTTTAATTTGCAAAGTTTTGTTGAAATAAAAAGTCCATCCATAGAGGTATTTTTTATTCCTTCTTTTTCAATTTTTGTTATCAAATTATGCATCTTATTTTTTCCCTCATTTAATTATTTTTTACAAGTTCCTCCATCTATGGAATGTGCTAAGTTGATTGAACAAATGTTGTTGGAAGAGAATTTTGAAGAGGTATTTTCATTCTTCATGATATTGATGTTTTGTAATTTTTTTGGATTCATCTAGTTGATTTTGTCCCCACTTGTTTGCAAGTGAAAAGCTTTGACTCACAACAAGGCAGAAGTATGGATGTCGATGAATTTCAATTTGTGCCAGAAACCACTTCTACATAGGTAAGTTGAATGAATATTTTCATCTTGTTCCTATGTTGTTTACTTTTGTGAATTGCTTCCAATTTAACATAATTCCATCATGACCTTGTCTACACCGGAGGCCAGCTTGACTTTTGGGCCTTCTATGCAATTGGAGGTAATCAATACAAGTGCAAATAAGGGCATTTTCTAGGTCCAAAATGATCATAAGGTCAAGATAAACAAGGTGTTGGAAAGGCATAAGATTCATCCCAAAATCAAAGCTTGGATGAACATACCACTCTGCCACATGATATCCATGCTAGTGGTAAGGCCAGCCCTTAAAATCGATGTGTTCAAGATGGAATAGGTGTTCCAAATGGGCTATTGAAAAGGTGACAAAGTGTTCTATGTTTTTCCCACAAACTGGAAGGAAGAGGAGGAATTTACTACAGATCACATCCATGAATGGGACTATCATTGGAAGGTCGTGAATACATCATTTGAGGAAACGTTAAATGCAAATGAAGATTTGTAGAGGTTCACTAGGAGAATGTTTTGTGTGTGGGATGACAACCATTGACTATAAGCCTAGATGCCTTATATCTCAAAAGTTCGCCCATATGACCTCTCTTGGCACATTGCAGTGGATTCCATAATATTGGATATGAAAGAGGGCCATGTCCACCTCCTCATTACAATGACAAACATGAACAAGTAAAATTAATATTAAACATTACGAATTTCAAAATTCTAGTCCTTTCCTTCTTTCAATCTTGTTCCTTTCAACTTTAGTCTTTGTGCATTGAAGTTAAAGTTTTCTTTCAATTTTTCTTAAACCCCCTAAGTTTGTTGAATTTGATCACGTCAAGCCAAGTTTGGTGCATGATTTCTTCCACATCCAAAACATTGGCATGATTCCATTGGTCCAATTCAATGATATCATTAGTTTAAATGTCTACAAGAGATGTGAGAACAAGTTAAGGAATACTTAGTACTTTCTGACACAAGATAACTTTTTTGACTATATGTACAAGGTTTTATTCTTGCTCGGTCTTTCCATTTGAATTAACTAATTTTTTGATTTAGACATGTGAGTTACAAAAATGATTTCTTCTTTATGTAATGTGAGCTTTCAACTACAATGAATGTTGTTGTAAAGCTTTATTATAAGGAAAGTTTTGGATGAGAAATTTAGGTCAACATCTAGATTGCAAGCACTCATGGACAAGGCAATGGATAAAGTCTAAAAGGATCATATCTCCGCCTTCACAAAACATTTGCCAATTTGTGACCCAATTTTTGGTCCCAAGTTTTTGAAATAGATTCAAGTCCATTTTGATATGAATTCGGGCTCGAAAATTCTTACTAAGAAGTGATAGATGTTAGCTTTTGCATAGGTGACGAATGAGCATAAGGTATCTTGGTTGAAACTCTATAACCAATCCAGTGTGTTATGGGAGGCAACAAAATTTCCAAAACATGGATTCTCAAATGAAGCTTTTGATAAGTGACTTCACAAGGTGACTTTTTGGCCTCATGTAAATGCTTACTCATTTGAACCTTTAAATTTATTGTCCTTGAACCAATTATACATTGACAATTTGCATATTGTAGTTGGAGGTGGAGGTGCATAAACTATTCTACGATTGTCATTGTTATCTCCATTTAGCTTTTGGAGTTTGAAGATTTGCTTTTGTTATCATTTACATTCAAGAATGGAGACTTTCTTTTTAGAATATTTGTTTATTCATGGAGTTCAAGTCCAAAGATGGGATTCAAACAAATAAGTTGTGGGAGTAGCACATCAGTGGGACAAAAGCCTTTAAATGAGTGGTTTATAGGTGATTTTTGATCTAGCCATTCCACATTCATATCATCCATGTTGTCAACTACAAATTATTCTTCCAATGTCATCTTGATTTCATTGCCACTAACATTTGTATTGTTTATTGAACATTATGACTATTTCTATTTTGTGTTTTTTCAGAGGGAGCCATATCCGGAATTGCAAAATTCTTCAAGATATGGAAAGATCCAAAGACAAATACCACAATGTATAGGAAGGACATGTTGAGAAATTGGACATCTACACATCTTTCATATTGTGCTTGGTATCTTGATTGGTTAAAGGGGAATGCTCCTACATCAAAGGTGAAGATTTGGGAAAAACATTAGCCGATATTTCTTTAGGGATTTGTAGCTTTGGAGAAGGAGACACTAAACAAGAAGAGATTGTAAGGGGCAAAAGGAGGGGAAAGAGACAAGTTCAAAAGTTTGGATCAAAGATGTAGGACAAGGAAGATGTTCCCACTTAATCCAAAAGAAAAGCAAAGCTTGGCTTGACCATGGCATTTCTTTAAGAAGTTATAATGATTTCCATTCAGACCATCCCAACTGAAGTAGACAATGTAATTATAGTTGTCCAGGAGTATTGTTCTCCACAACATGAACATAAAAAAAGATGACATGAATTGACTACCCGTGGTGTAGGAGCATCAAGTATTGGGAAAAGAATTCCATTGCTCACCGCTTTGCTAATTCCCAATTTTGTGCATTACCATTCAATTGTAAGATTGATGAATGTGTTTTGGGCCTTAATTCTTACATCTCGTACCTAAATTCACATATGGCCACTTGAACATTCAAGCATGCTTATCATTATATATATTTTACATTCATTGTCATTTTTAAAGTTAACTCATCCTCCTAGGTTTAAATGTATTATTATTATTAGTCATGCAATGTTTTATTGTTCCTTGTACATGACATTCAATTTTTTTTTAAAAATTATTATAAAGGAAATGAAATGAAAAATTTGGGATATCACTTTTGTCAAATATCTCAAAATGTGATTTTTTTTTCAAAACCAATAATATCATCTATTTTAATTAACCTGTGAATTTTTTACAATTATTTTCTCCCCAAAAAATTTATTCGAAGATAATAAACATATTACTTTGTTAGTTAAAAAATGCATATGGGTTCAAAAAACATTTTTTTGTATAAAATATATCTTTTCATGCATCATAACTTTGAATAACCTTGTATACAAAGAAAGTTGGAGGTTGAACGCATTTTTTTTGCACTCGGTTGCTCCTTCGGATCTCTTAAACATGCCAAACACTCACAAAAAAATTGTCGCCCTCTTTTGAAACTCCCGCTTGGAGCTCAAAAGATTCAAGAGAGGCCAAAGCAAAGTTTTTTTGCTTCGGTTGAATTCCTAAGAAACCTAAAAAGCAACAAGAGAAGATATTTTAAAATAAAAATTTAAAGCAAGGAAACATAACAAAAACAACTTGAAAGAAAAAGAACTCAAAAACATGAAATTAGAAAAGCTTGGAAACTTACTTCAAGTTGTTGTGTTGTTTGTGTGTCCCCCACCTCCTACAAGAACAAGAACACAATGAATATATATGTGAGAATCTCAAGCAAAATATTAAGGTTTCTAACACACATGTTAAAAAAAACCAAGCATGGAAGCACGATTCAAGCACAATTCCATCTTTTCTTCACACAAAAACCATTGTTTCATTCATACTTGCTGCATAGCCGAAAGGACACAACTTAGATCCACTCAAGTTCTAGGAACTTGTATTGTGTATCACATAACAAATTGCACTTATCATGGGCTTCTAAAACAAATTATCAATGGATTTTTTTATTAAATGCGTTTCATAAACTAGATAATATTTACTACACATTTAAAATTTTGTTCTTACCTCTTCAACTTGATCACCCTTTGTGGGAAAGAGGTTGTGTCGCATATCCTCTATCAACTACAACTTTTTCTTGGCCAACATTTTGATATTGCGTATCCATTATTTAGGATTTGTCCATTATAAACTTTGTTTTCATCTTCTTCGTCTTGGAATTCTTGAATTCTCTTGACCAACACCCTCTTCCTGCATATGAAACTATAACTTATTTATTTTGAACCGTAACGTTCAATTGAAAAGAATAATTGCTCCCTTTCTACAAACTTTGGCATCTACTCCAAAATATGTCATATATTATATTCTTTTATGGTCTCAAACACACATCTTTATAGATATACAAATACCAATATTTAATATGGAAAATTAAAAAGGTAAATATGGTTCCATTAATACTTATTAATTATAATTATAAACAAATATTCAGAATTAGATATTTATTCATTTAATCATTTTTTAATAAATTTTTTGAATCTTGTAGGCTTGGAGGGTGAGTATATGATAGATATTAATACATACGGACACATTGGGCCAAGGGTTAGTAATTGCCTTCCCAATATTGAATCTATCATTTTTTCAATATTTTAGACATTACGTGGCCATCATGTTTAGATTTTATTAGTAACTTGGCTAGGACAAAAGACTTTTCTTATGGTTATTAATGTAATTTAACCTAGTTAACTTAATTTAACCTTTTTGCTACAAATAAAATTTGCCACCAATCATGCATACCAAATTTCAAGCGATTTTTTCAAGGCCTATAAATATTTGTTAAAAAAGTTACACATTTTCAAGCCCACATATTTCAATTTTTTCCTTATAACAAGTTCCATTCCATAATATATATCTCCAACCTTTTCTAATTGCTTTCTCTTTTCCAACAACTTGGAAATGACACTACAAATTCCTTTTTCATGAAATTGATGTAAATTTTAGTTAGTTTTAACATCCACATAAATAATGATGAATTTTTATGTATATTATTTTGTTATTTTTGTTGAAATATGAAAGTTGTTGGGAATTGCGCTCTTCAAAATAATGTAGTTTTTTTTGGGAAAATACTTTCCATAATTCTTGAATCCTAATGGAATCTAATATTGTAAAAATTAATTAGATCATTTTTGCAACATGTTCTAACTATGTGTAATAATTATTGCTTATGGCTTTCACTTTTCTTATTAAGATTTCATCACAAAAGTATTCACACAATTTGACTAATTGAAAGTATCTTATCATTAGTCTAATGCTTATTGTTATGTTCTAATGTGTTACTTTTGATCTTGAATGTAACTATTGTCCTCCACCTATTTACATGAGGCTATTACCTTATCATGTTATGCCCTCTTCCAACCCTTCTTTTTGCAGCGTTTTTTTGGGATTTATACGCATTATACAAATAACCAACCATGTTTATGTTATCCTGACTACCAATTCCAATATGATATTCATGTTTTTTTCAAGTCTTGCTACCACCAATCTGTTAGAGTTTCTTGGCATCTATTCATTATTATTTTTGGTTCATTTGTCCTTCCAAAAGTTGATCTTTGTTGAATGAAACATAATTTTGTTTTATAATGGTTATTTACATTTTCCTTCATTTTTTCATTAATTTATTTCCAAGCTTGCATTACATTAATGTACGTGACATAATGTATCACAACACGTAGAAATTTTAGGTTGGGTATTCACTTCAACAACTTTCAAAGTGATCACCTCATCCCAAATTATATTCTTTTTACTAGATTCCATCAACAAACATTATCCTTGGCTACAAGCACACGAATTTTACAATTTTAGTCTTACGCTTGTTAGTAGCCTTCTTGATTTTCTTATTTGTGGTTCTCATTGTTGTCGTGTTTTGTCAAATTTCATACTTGTCTCACTCCCTACTTCAATTATATTTCTTGGGTTCCTCCTCCTCTTCCTCCAAACCCTTCAAATTGTTTCCTATTGTGTGATTTTGTTCTTATTGCTTCAAATCCCTCTAAGTTCCTTCATTACTACTTATGTGCCCTTTATAACATGGTGACATTTCATGTTATTGGACGTTCGGACCTCATCATCATGGTATATGATTCAAGGACAACCATTATTTTTGAACATTGTATGTGCAATATGTTTGTTTTTCAACCAAGTTCTTTACATATATCTAAGGATGTTTCACATGATTCTAATAACTTTGTCTCAAGTTCTCCATACTAAATTCCTACGACCTCCTTGCAAGGGAGATAATGGGTGGTTGGTTGCGGCCGTTATTGCATTATTGGTGGTAGCTTGGCTCATAGTTTTCAAGAAACCATTGTTACAATAGGAACCGTAGGTTTTGTGGTTAGAACTATCAAACAAAAACTTGAAGTTGACGACATTCTCCTTCAAAGTTTTGTTGTTCTTGCACTTTCTATTTTCATTGAACTATTTGATTCCTCTTCAAGTGAAGACTTAACACCCCTTCCTTCATTGACCGAATCACCAAAAGACATTCTTCAGTTTAATGCACCTTTGTTGTCAAAGCCATCCACCCCTATGGGGAGTATTTAGTCTATTGTTTTTTGCTTACACATGATGGTGTTACCAAGACAAACCTTGAACAAATTACGGAATTTGGATTATGACAATACCCTTCTACAAAAAGTCCAATTCCTTCCAATTACTTTCAATGGGGATGTTATGTTTGAATTGTTGTTGATGTTTTTGACCACGCACAACCCTTCCCAAATGCAAGGCACGTACATAAAGTATAATGGCC
>Ga0116228_10006683_pt1 | contig 10291 bp, 10 predicted proteins | sample S1TSphfallax_2_FD_89694 | JGI IMG/M metagenome (GOLD analysis project Ga0116228, IMG submission 89694) | Host-associated microbial communities from peat moss isolated from Minnesota, USA - S1T2_Fc - Sphagnum fallax MG | ecosystem: Host-associated > Plants > Peat moss > Unclassified | place... | reverse complement strand
GGTGACGGAGAATTAGGGTTCGATTCCGGAGAGGGAGCCTGAGAAACGGCTACCACATCCAAGGAAGGCAGCAGGCGCGCAAATTACCCAATCCCGACACGGGGAGGTAGTGACAATAAATAATGATACCGGGCTTAACAAAACTTATCTACTTAAACCTTTTTCTTTTGGCAAAACCTCTTTACTTATTAGCTAAATGACTACCTTTCGACAAAACCTTTCGCAAATTTTATCTTTATTTGGCTAAATTTTTCATCATTTATCAAAACCTCTTTACTTTCTAGCTAAACTACTTTCTCTTGGCAAAATCAATATCTTTTATTAGTTAAACTTTTACCTTTTCACGAAACCTCTTTACTTAATAGTTAAATCATTACCTCTTGAAAAAACTTTTACATTTTCTTGGATGAGCCCTTATTTTTTAGCAAATTTAATATTTTTTCATTCTTAAATTTCCACCTGTTAGCAAAACCAATATCTTTTCTTGGTAAAACTAATATATATTTTTAGTTAAACTTCCACCTTTCAACAAAATCTTTTTACTTCCTAGCTAAACCTTTGCCTTTGGCAAAATCAATATATTTTATTGTCTAAATTTTTACATTTCAACAAAACCTTTTCTACTTTTTACTAAATCATTACATTTTTTATATTGTTCACACACAAGAAAATCCTTAAAATATTATGGAAGGTGATGATTATCATTAATGAAAGTATTGCAAAAATCAATGCAATTAGGGTTGAATGAAATTTCAAGACACTTTTGAAACAATTTTACAATACCATTTTTAAATGGATGAATTTCATTAACTTGCCTTAAATCAGAATGCAATGCCTTCATACACCATTAATGAGTTGTAATAATTACCCAATATGTAATATTCACATCTAAAACAATTATGAATTGGAAAACCAAGTAAGTATTACAAGTTGTATTAATTATTCAATATGTAATACCCACATCAAGGGTAATGCAAAAATTAACATTTGTTGGTCCAAGCTTACCTTAAGTGATCCCTTGACCTCAAAATGTAATACTCGCATGTCGAACATGACAAATGCAATATTCACATATAAATGAATTTTAAAGTTTCAAAAACATGTAGGTATATAGATATTAGATAATTGGTTAATGCAATAGTGAACATTTCAATACCCATATGTAAATATTGCATAGTTGACGAAAAAAACCAATGATGAATTTGGAAATGCAATGTGGGCATTGTAAGGTGACAATGTTGGAAAATGTAATTTAATGATTATAGACGTGGGTATCACATGGTCAACCAGAAAAACAGTGAAAATTTTGGAAAAATGCAATGTAGGTATTATAAGGTGGTAATGTTGCAAAATGTAGTTTAATTATGGATGTGAGTATTGCATAATCAAAAGAAAAAACCAATGAAAATTTTGGGAACATGATGTGGGTATTATTTGGTGAAAAAATTTATAAAGTGTAATGTGAAATACTCATATGTGGGTATTTCATATCTAAATAAACATTATGTTTATTGTTAATGTTTCATATTTATGTTTGATGAACATAAGAAAATTTGAAATTGTAATGAAACAATATTTACATGAATTAATGCAAACTTTGAAGTAAACTTGAAATTAAAAAAATCATTAAGATATTTTGGAAAACATTCACATGTCACTAGTTGCCATATTACCAAATGGCATAAACTACATGCATCAAACCATACGATTTGTGTCCAAAAAAATGAAAATTAAGAAATCCATGTTAATACAAAAAAAGAAGTAATCACATGCTACTCCTTAACAAAAGATCCATTTCTATCATTAACCTCTTCATTTATAATGTCATGAACTTCTTGATAAGCTGCTACAACTCTTTTGGCCACCTTTTTACTGCTTTGCCTAATGCTTTAGGGCCTGGTGATATGTGTATAATTGCTAATGCTAGATGTGAAAATGAATTAAGTTAATCACAAACTCATGTTTGGTGGTTCCACACAATCCAATTCACAAGTACAAACATGCATTAGTAGATAAAGATTTCAAAAAAAAAATTATTTAAAAAAAAAACTAACACACAAACATATATTTATGAAACAAAAAAAAGGGAAAAACATACAAATTGAAAGAATTGAAAAACATATCGAAAAAAAAACAAAAAAAGGCATAATAAAAAGAGAAATTGCAAAAGAAGGCATAACATGGGAAAGAACTAAAAAAGAGAAAAAAACATAAAATAAATAAATACATGCCAAAAAAATTGAAAGAATATTTGAAAAAACCAAAAACAAAAAGAAGAGGAAATTTTTAAATAAAAATAGAACCAAAAAAACTCACTTGAGACACTCCCAAGTTTTGTTGTGTTTTTGTAACAAAATCTTGTTGTTCTAAACTTGCCTTCACATTGCATTGTGATATTGCTTGAAACCAAAATTACCAACCTTTTGTAACAAAGGATAATGTTTTCTCCAAATTTCTTTCTTGCTCCAAACTTAAAGTACCAGCAAACATGGAAATAAAAAATAAAAAAGGGAAAAAAAAAGAAAAAACAACAAGAAAAAAAAGAGGAAGAGGAGTGTGCAATAAAAACAAAATACAGTAGGGAAAAAAAGAGGAAAAAGGGTATGGGGTAAAACAAGAAAAAACAACCAAAAAAAGAAGAAGAAAAGGAGTAAGGAGAAAGAGAAGAAGAAAAAAAAGAAGAGAAGTAAGTAGAAATAGAAGGAAAAAAAAATTAAAAAAAGAGTAAAGAAAATAGAAGAAAAAAAACAAAAAAAGAGAGGAAGAAAAGCAATTAGAAATAAACAAAAAACAAGACAAAGAAAAGAGGAAGAAAAAAAAAACTCAAGATGAGCAAGGAGAAATAGAAGAAAAAATAGCAAAAACACAAAGGAAGAGGAACAAAGAAAAATAGAAGAAAAAATGGCAAAAACAAATAGGAGGAGGAGCAAGGAGAAACAAAAGAAAAAGATGGCATGACAAAATAGAGCAAGAGGAGCAAGGAGAAATAGAAGAAAAGTCATCCAAAAAAACAAAGGAAGAGGAACAAAGAGAAATAGAAGAAAAAATGGCAAGAAAAAAAAAGGAAGAGGAGTAAGGAGAAAAAGAAGAATAAATAACAAGAAGAAGAAAAGATCAAGGAAGAAAAGAAGGAAAAACAACTAAGAATAAAAACAAAAACAAGAATGGATAAATAGGTTTGTGATAGTGGGAGAAAAAAGGGTAATGAAGAAGTGAGGAAGTTCTTAAAAAAAACAAAGTTTCATCCAACCAACAAAACCCACAATGGGTTCCATCAGACTAATGCATTGGTGGGTTTTGGGTGATTTTAGCCTCAAAATTTGACAGTTTTCAGTATCCATTGAAATTTCATGCATCATGGTGATTTTGAAAAATAATATTCATTGAAATTTTGCAATAGATGATGTTTTATGTTCCAATCTAACATTATGTTGTGAAATCAATGTCCATATTAATGATGTAATTGCCCAACAAAGTATTGTTTTGATTTGTATATCATTGAATTTTTTTTTGCAATTCCAAGAAAAGGACAATGAAGTACTACATTTAATGATAATTTGTCCATGACATTTTACACATACAAAAATAAAACCATCAATAACAAATTTTCTCACAAAGTTTTCAATTTTTCTTAAGGTTAAGGAATTTAAATGTGATGATTTTTAAATGTTCATTGGTACATTATGGTATGACAATGTTGATGAATATGATTTTCTAGGTTGGAAAATGTTCTTCCATTGAAAATTTACTTACGTTAAATGTTTTTTCAATCATTTGACAAAAATAAAGTGAAGTTTTGAAAAAATTTAAATGAAAAAACTATTGTCAAATAAAGGTTCTTAAAAATAATTTATTAAAATATTGTTGTACCTTTACACAAATGCTCAATTATGATTCAATTTGATATTCAAATGAGGTCCAGAAAGTTAAGGGGAGTTGTGAATATCAAATTCAAGTATCTCATGATTTTTAAAATGAGATACTTGAATCTATCTCTATCTCTATCTCAAACACCATCGCTGAAGCATTGTACCTGTGACGAAATACATCCAACTACGAAAACATTTGGAGTCAACTTTAGAATCTGTTGCAATTAAGTCACAGGAAACCGCACTTACTGAGCAGTTTTGGAGTATATAATCCAGAAACACATCAGCAACTGCCAAGTATTCAACCAGATCCCCATACTTCATAACCACCTGCAGACCATGTCCAGGTGTTACATGTCTAATACAATTTTTTTTGAGAAAAGAAAAACCAAGAGATAATAGTTCACTTGAGAAAGGTAACAGGTTTTTCTTTGAATGCAATCTGTGACATACATGGTCCTTATTTTTTTAGGTCAAACCATATTGTCAGCCATTCAAGATGCCATTGGCCAATGCACTGAAGTGGTCAGTGTTTGAACCCTATTTCACTTACATGTAACCAAGTTCAAAAATAGTGCACTGCATCAAACCCCTGACATAATATTCCAGCCCTTAATATGCAGCTTTGAGTTGTTGACAACCCCCAAGTTAAAATCCAGAACCGGGTAAAGCCTTACATAATGACATTATTATTCTTCAATCAATGTCATAATCTCATGAAGGGTAAGGAAATTGGCAAGAGAATAAATCAAATCAGGTTGTTCACTTGTCTCCAATTCCCTTAATTATTTCTTGCAAATGAAAAACATACTTTACAAACTTGAAGAAGCATGTTTAACAATTATCTTAATTGTTCCAGGTTCTTTGCCAGTCACACCAAGCTCAATTCGTTGACTTCAAAGAACCTTCTTCATCTCCTTGTGACCATCAGAAAGCTCTGCTGAGAAGCCAAACCCCACTTCAACTGATATAGAGTACCATGAACCCAAAAGATGCTTTAAAGACAACACCAAAGGTTATTAGAGCAACATACAACTATAGGCATGATGCCAGATGTGTGATTGGATCCACATGGTGGCTGCCAAAATGTTTTTTAATGCTTGTTCACAAGATGAAGCTCATCCCTACTGGAAAGCATCTTTGTGGTGCTGATGACAAGACCGATGAATGACATTGGATCATCCTTTTTTCACCTTGGCAATCGTAACTCTGGCAGATGTCTCTGTGAATATGCAAACTCATGAACTGAAAAGATGCACTTCAATTACACAATCAACAATCTAAAGAGAAAGTGCACCAGGACATGTTGCCAACACAAACAAACCACACAAAATTACATCTAGAAAAATCCCAGCAACCAAAACCATGGCTAGGAAGCAACCTGTAGAGGAAGCTTACCTGATTAAGCTCACTGAGAAAGGTAACATTCTCAATGACCTGCAAGCACCTCAGAAGCATGCCAACTCCTCCATTCTTCTCACATTTCTCAAGAGCCTCAAAATCTCTGTTCTTTTTGGTTTGCTCTATTTCTTCTCCCTCAAATGCATCCTGCAGAATCCCCAGTACTTTACTAGTCTGATTGTACTGATGTTGTTCACAAGAGCAGTAGAGTTTTTGTTCAAGTAAATCAAGAAAGAAGGGACCTAACTGGTTTCAAAAGAAAGAAGAATGATGGCCCACTGTACCTTGACATGAATTCACATACAAGCCGTGCAAAATACAGCAAGAGAGATCTTTCTGATGAGGGATTTCAAGCTACCCAGAGAAGGACAATGGTCCATCTTTTCATGATGAGTTTCACATGCCAACTGAGGTCTAGAGGCTCTGGAATATTTGATAACACAGCAAGACCATTTGAACCATTTGTTGCACCCCTTGGTGAACTAGCTCCCTTCATCTTCCCCTTTCAACCCAGAGCTCCTGTTAGATGTCCATTCACCTTAGACTTAGCAGGATTGCGAGAAACAAGAACTGCAATTGTTGAAGCCAGGCCTGGTCCCTTCTGAGCCATAGAGCTCCCACTGGCCACTCTTGCTATGCTTCCCAGATGCAAGCAATTTAATTCCTCATACTGTCCTCCTGGCATAGTCCCTCTGTTGCTATTCATCCCCATATCAAGTCACAATCTACATACCAGTAGTTGAAGGTTATAGGAATTTTCATTTGAATGAAAGCTCAGCCCAACTGTCACACCCTATACATTCCTCACAAGGGAAAGCTAGTGATCAATCAATGGTCCAAAACCATACTCTCCAGCAGCAAAAGAAATAAGCAGACAGTACAAGATCTACAAATAATTGACAATTGGTCTCTGCAGCTGATGGTGGCACCTATTGTCCACTGTGTGGTGATGCACACACTGTTATTGGACACTAGGCCTACTTTTTTCCCCTGCTTGGGTTAGCCATTTTCCTCTAAATGTGTCATCCATCACCAATGATCCCCTCTGCAGCAACAATATATTGTGAACAAACTTCATGTCAAACTCTTCCATACATCATTGCCTCCCATGAGTTAAGACACATTTCTCTGATGAATTATACAGTAATGGAAGAACTTTAAATCTTAACAAGTTTCGCAAAGCGTCTACAGTTCCACTGCAAAACAATTTTGTTTTTCCAGAAGCCTTTGGCAGAATGTGATGATTTTATTCACACGGGCATATACAGAAGATAGAGAATTGAGGTTTTCAGTGAGAAGTGAAGATGCAGCTGATTAGTTTATTATTGAGGGATTCTTTTTGTCATACAAAAGTATAAGATAAGAAATGTGTTTTCTGGAACTAATTGGGGTTTCAGGAATGCAAAAGCATAAGAAAAGAAATCTATTTTCTTGACCTAATTAGGGTTTCAGAAATGCAAAAGCATAAAACAAGAAATCTGTTTCCTGGAACTAATTAGAATTTTCAGATATTCTTGCAGGTGGCAGAGCTCCAAACAATGTAGCTCATACAATAGTGTCATATGACCCCACACTCTTGACAAGCCAATACAAAACTGACCAAGAGAAACAGAACTGATTAATTTACTGACCATCATAGATAAAGGGGGCAGACTGTGAATGCTTTATCAAGATCAAGAGGTTTCCTGCTTGCATGTGTGGATGTAGAATCGCCTCATTACCTGTCCAAATCTTGGTGTCACCCATTTGGGTTGAGTTTGATGAAGCTGCAAGGCTTGTAAGGCTCTCAAGACTTCCATTTGTTTCAAGCTTCAATCTTACTCTTGTGGCATTCTGTGGGTCTCTGTTGTCCAGTTGCTGTCAAGTCAGAAGGGGCCAGGGGCCAGAATTTGAATCTTTTAACCTACACAGCAGACCCTGCCATTTGCCCATTGCAAGTCCACAAGTCCCTGGCTAGCAGCAATTTCCATAATACAAACTTTTTTACAAACATGAAACAACACACATACCATTAGGTGAGTCCACATCTAGAATTAGGTCAAGAGCATGATCATAATAAGGCACTTAGCTACTTAACCCATTGAGATTGAAATCATCTTGAATGTACTCATCATCAACCTCACAAAAGAATTCATTGCTTCTTAAGCCACAGAACCATGAAATCCATGATGTGTCCTTGCCATCATATCCACTCGCACCTGATTCATCCGTGTCTGTCCCAAACTTCTTTGTATTAGCACAAAAGAAAAACAATGAACTGTGCTCAAATAATTAGGGGAAATCATCATACACACTGGCTACCTTCTTTCAGGAACTACAGAACTGCAGTTCTTCTGCATCAATAAAATAAAATAGAAACCTGCACTCCTAAATTATTGTCCCAGACAACACACCCACTAACTTTAGTACACAAAACTCTAACCCGTCCTCAATGAAACCAAAATAGAAACACACGAACCGACTTTGCACACCGACAAAAAAGTATCTCACCTTATCATTGTAGACAACACTTACGTACAACAACACGATGACCCATTTCAGTTTTCTAGTTCAACGCCATCACAACCTTCAATCCACTTTTTTTTTAAATTCCACACTATACAATTCTATTTCTCCATCATCGTGCTCCAAACTTTTACGTACACCTGAGATTGCAAGAACGGTTTTTCTTGTGACTTGCACAAAACCAAATCAACCGTTTGGAAATACCTACATGCTTGAAATGGCCCCACCGAAAACTCCAGACTATGCAACGATGCTCAAAAAGCTCAACAAGGACTTGACTGACTCCACCGCGCCCCCACTTGACAAAAAACAGAAGAAAACAAAACAGACTTTCTACCCAACAGAGAGTCAGCTTTGCCTCCTTGACGTTTGCGGCTACAAAGGCTACAATGAACATCTAGCATTCGATTCCTCATCCGAGGCAAACCAGTTCGTCTACAACTGGAAAAACAAAACTCCTGGAGGCCCATAGCAAAATGCTGGCCCCAAGTATTTCCGGCTACATTTTCAATTGATTGTTTTAGTTTCCTTACCAAACAAACTTATCATATGAACCATGTTTTTAACCTATCTCAAGGCACACCAAACATGTCATTGAAGTTCTCAACATCGCCTACACCAATAGTGAAGCTGATCTTACAACATATGCTACTGTCGGCATGATTAGCAAGGAGGTATCTGGAAGTCTTGCTCCATCCCAAATGGCTCGATTCCTAATCGTCTTCAAAATCACTGACATTGGTATACGGTCCGACTTGACCTTTGAGCAAGCCAAACAACTTATTGAGAATCACCAAAACAACAATGACGCCAACATGAAAACCAATTCAACAATAGCTATTACTAGTAATATTTCCACCATGAAAGCGTCATCGTCAATGTCGACACCAGCATCAAAAATTAAAAACCAGTGAATCATTATGTACGCAATGTGTATACAATCACATGTATACCAACTGGACGAGTCTATTTGGACGAACAACCGACGTAACACGAAGGTTTCAGCAGCATTGCAACAACCCTCTGCCCCTAATGCGATTGAATGTTACAAAGTTCCAACCGTTCCATACCCACTTTAGACTTGATGTTGTTTTTAGTACTTTTCCTAAATATTTAGGTGATAGACATGAACGTAAACACATAAACGTACTCAAACCAACCAGACCTACTGGATATAATAATCTCCAAGGCAAGTCATTTGTGGATCACAAATTTTGGTGGCTTCTTTGTCAGAACATTTTGTAACTTTTGAACCAAAATTTGTACAAAACAACAAATTTCAAATGAATTTTGGATATATTGTATTCACTTTTCACAATTTTTTTTTGTTATATACATTTTTACACCTTATATTTCTCTCTGCCCTATTTGTTTCTCTACATTCCATAACTTTGGGGATCAAGCTTGATGATAAACATTAATAGACAAAAAAAATTTAGACTAGAAGATTTGATTGCAAAGAAAATTCAGATGAACTTAGTTGGTATGACATGAGGCAATACTGACCTTGTCAGAACCTGAAGTAATATGGGCGGATATAAATAAATATGTTTTATATCCATTTTATTACTATGTGTGAAATACTTGTCTTGCACCACTCAAAAATTTGTCTTGGACACAACAATACTAAGATGACACAAATCAATAAAAAATCTGAATGTTTAGGAAATCTTATCAAAATAACTAATTTTTTGAGGGAAAAAAAACAGGGGGCAGTGCGGCATTCTGGCAAACTCCATCTGAATATTTCAGAATTTCAACAAATATTCTCTCTAAGTATATTAAGTCGACCAATAAAAAAGTTTCAAAGTTATGTTGTGTTTTGAATGGGTGCTCAATCCTCTAAAATTTGGAAAAATTACTCAAAATGTTTTTTTCGCTTTTTTTTGGCTGGCCCTATGAGGAATTACATATTGCGGAACATGAGTAGAGTGGTAGGTAAAAGGTAACCTTTTTTTAACAAATGAATAACTTTTGATGTTCTCTTAAAGAAGGCTGGGTAGCATCATCGTATTGGTTTTTTGGGTTTCGGCCCTTTTGAATTGGAAAAGAAACAAGATAAATAGAGGACATGGTATTTGAAATGTTTTCTTATTTTTTATGCAAATAGATCTGAGCATGATCATAGATAAAAAGCCATTCTATTGATGTAAGTTACTAACACATCTTCTACTGAGATTATAGTCCTACAGTCAACAGCAACAATCATGCCATCCAACCCCAAAAATATAATATATACAACTAAATTTGATAAAACATATGATGAACCTATTTTATTTTATATTTAGTTTACAACTAAAATTTAAGGAAAGTCATTTTTTTACGGCTGCTTCCGCCCACCAGCTGGGCCCATGGCCCAAGCGCTCGTTTTTTTCTGGGGACAGAAGAGCCTCTTGTTCATAATGCATGTTACTTATTTTGTCATCAAATCTCTCCTACAACGAGTGTAGGTAACCCGTGGCTACGCCACTCCAGCCACCCCCAAGAAAATGAGGAAGGACCCAAAAAAAACGAAG
>Ga0116228_10006682_pt1 | contig 10292 bp, 10 predicted proteins | sample S1TSphfallax_2_FD_89694 | JGI IMG/M metagenome (GOLD analysis project Ga0116228, IMG submission 89694) | Host-associated microbial communities from peat moss isolated from Minnesota, USA - S1T2_Fc - Sphagnum fallax MG | ecosystem: Host-associated > Plants > Peat moss > Unclassified | place... | reverse complement strand
TAGGTTCAAATGTTAGATGTATAAATGTTAACTATACCAATTTTTGGCATTCAAGGTCATTAATTTTTCAAATATCAACAAATTTGAAAATAATTTAACTAATGTCAAATCTATTTAGGGAATATGGTATTCTTGATATTCATTTGTGAGACTAAACCCATTATTTTCATCAATTTTCCATCCCACCCTTTTAGCTACCATAAATTAGCATGTGGAAAAAAACTAAGAACCAAACATTTGTTGAGCAAGTTCCATATAACCTTTTGCACATAGTTGTTGTCATTCATTGTGTTTTATTCAAAATGGTACAAATGATGTTTTCCACCAACCTCACAAACATTGATGATAATCAAGTTGAACAATGTTAAGTCCAATCAAGCTAATAAAAGTCACTAACAATGACTTGGGAGAGTCCTTCTTATGATTTCTTAGTTATTTGAAGGTGACACGGCATTGGGGTGGGGGCAAGTTTGGCAAAATTCAAACAAGGAGTAGATATTTTGTCTATGGTTTGTAGTGAAACTTGAGCCCATCACAATGTGCATTGAGAATTAAGCTAATGACAATTTTCTTCCCACTTTGAAAATGTAGTTTCATTTTCTTTCATCATGAACTCATTTCTATTGACTTTCGTTTACATTTTTTCTTTGGTTGATTGTTTATTCATTGAATTTACTCCTTGTAGATTCCTCCAAAGTTGTTTGTGCATTGTTTTATAATGTGTAAAGGAACAAAGTTGTCTAAAGTTGCACATGGCATAGAATTGTAGAAGCACACAAAACACATAGCTATAGAGGCACACTATTAAAGGTGTAGAAAGTGTCATGATTTTTTAAACAAGAATTGTTAGTATCAATTTTGATAGTTGGAAACCAATATCAAAAATAATTACCAAAAACCACTACTGAAATTGGAAAGTGCTACCAAAAATTTGCTACCAAAAAGTGCTCTAAAAAATATGTTACTAAAAAGTGCTATCAAAAATTACTATTAGAAATCACTACCAAAAATCACTATTGGAAACTATTACCAAAAATCACTACCAAAAATTACTACTAGGAACTACTACTATTTTTTTGTTACCAAAAACATATTACCAATTTTCAAAATGTATATTTTTAAACCAAAAAATTAATTGATTAAACTAATTCATATAAGAATTTATAGATAGGATTTACTATGAGTTTTAGGGAGATTTTTGGGATTCCCTTAACTTTTTGGGATTTCCATCATTTGTGACCGCTTTAAAAGTATATATAAGGAAACACGGGTAGTTGAAATGTATCATTAGTTGTTATAATTCTATCATTTGAATGTTGATAAAAGGGGTGTTCTTATTAAAAAATTGATGTATTTTTTATGTATTTTTTATTGTGAGAAGATTGTCCCTCCCAATTGTTGTTGGAAGCATTTTTTACATTGTAGGGTATTTTAATTTGTATTTGCTTCAGATTTGTTTCTATTGAATGTTTATTGTTCCTTTCCTACCAAGTTGATAGGAAAATACATAAGCTATTTACTTTTCTACATTGTAGAAATAGGTTTTCTCTTATGTTCATACCTATTTTCACAACAAAACCTAGTAAAATTCATTGAATGGCCTTACCACACACCAAGCATGAAAAGGTTGAACATTCATTTTTTAAAGTGTGTAATAGGGGATGTTTTATTACAATGGCCTAAAAACATTTGTAAAACCCAACAAGGTAGCATGGGAGAGTGTAAACTACACAATTCAAATAAAAGATTTTTTCATCAAGGCAAGAGGTTTAATTGGCTTAAACTTGAACCCAAATCAAAGTTCATTACAAAACACATCGATTATTAAGCAAACATAGAAGAGATTTTTGGAAAGTTGTCAAGTTCAAAACCACCAATACACATTTACATGTGGACACAAAAAAGGAATTGCTTAATTTGTGTAACTAGATCGATGGCATGTCATGTATTACAAACAACAAGTTAATTTGTGTCATGGGTTGTAAAGGGTTTCATAACACAAGCTAAGGGGTTTGAAATTAAATGGGCAAGAAGGGTTGTTTTGACTATAAGAGAGAAAACATGTAAGGTGTTAATTGAAAAAATTAAGTCATGGGGGAACATCTTGCAAAATTAAAAGCAATGTTGTGTGCATAAGTTTTATAGTAAGAATGTTAAATACAAGCAAGATAGGTTTTCCATACAATGTCCTACCACAAAATATCATTGTTGTGCATGATCTCCAATGTATCTTAAATGAATTGTTTAGTTGTTTATAATGAAAATTTGCAATGCTTAAGGGTAATGCAAAAAAGTTGTCAAAAAAGTTCATTGGGTTATGGTATAACATGACAACTACAAAACTATTGTAATTTGAGGCCCATGAGTAAGGTTTTGAGTCCAATAAGTCTAAGGTGTAGGAGCTCACATATCAAGTCAAAGTTTTGCAAGAGTAAATGTGAGCTTGACTATAGTTTTCAATTTTCAATTTTTTATTTTGCTTTCTTTTTATTTTGGTGCACTAATATTGAATTTGCATTATGAACATTCATTCTCCATGAAGCTGAAAACAATATAAGCGTTGAGTGAACTTTGGCAATAACAAATGTGAGCTTCAATATGATATTTGATTTTCATTTTATACCTTTGATTTTGTCTTGGGCCATTAATTTTAAATTTGCATTGGGTGAAAGCAAGGTATTTTGTACATCCTTAATACCTTGGGAGTTTTTGAAAAGTAGAGGGGAATAGCAGAGGTCCAAGTTCTTGACATTGAACCTTGGATGGATGAACCAAACAATGTTGTTATGGACAAGACCCCTTCAACACCCCTTGATCAGATCCCTCCCCCTAGTACCTCATCTACCACTTAGCTAGCAAGTGGGTCCCATTAAAAAAATGTATAATTGATAAGATATTGTTTGATCATTGCCTTCATTTTATATAGTTTTGTAGATATATTTTTCATCCCTTTCACAATGTAACCTACCTTCATAATGTGATAGGGCATTTTATTAACAAGCGAGAAGGAAGGTGTTTGGATGGTCCCCCCAACACTTCACAATGCAAAGGAGATGGAGGAAAAAGCTCTTCTTTATGGCAAGATTAAATTGCTTGAGAAGAAGAACAAAATAAATACAACACTCAATGACATATGTTTGGTGTAGTTCCCAATTCTAATCCCATTGTGTTGGATGGTTGGAATGGAGGTTGTGAAACTGACATTAGATCACAACATTGCCATTTTGTCAAGGTCATTTCATGTAGCTTACATTTTAGGGTCCACAACTTTCTACATGGTTTTGGAACATGAGGACGGTTACATTTAGGAGGTCAATGATGACATTAGGGCTACTTGGGATGACACATGGAAGGAAAAGAATGAGGTTTTTGAGACCTTCCTACGAGATAACAATCTTTCCTACTTCTCCAATAAAATGTTTTTCATATGGGATGGGAATGATAAGTTCAAGGCATGGTACGAAAATAAAAGTGAAATTTTTCAAGATGTTGATTACCACATTGCCCCAACATCAATTGTTCTAGATGGACAAGAAAAAATCATGCCCTCGTCACATCAATTTGTGATGACATTAACACATGTGACCCATTTTCTATTTTCATTGGTATTTGTAATCATTCTTAATCTTACCACATGTTTTGATTCCATAACTCTAAATTCATTTTCTTATCGATGTGCCAGATCTTTCGAAAAAGATGTTGTCAAACCTTCATTTATTCACCTTTTGTACAAGCTAGCCAAGTATGGCTCAACCACTAGAATGGTGGGATGGAAGGATATTTCAAGATTAGATGGCCCAATGCAAATATTAGGCAACTTGGAGCCACAAAATGGTATAGTGCAACACAAGAAGTCCTTGTGGAATGCTTGTGGAAAGTAAGGTTATCATTTGTTGGGGCCTTTATGCATTTTTCAAATGTTCAATTATAAGTAAAGGTTCATGGCCATCTACTTCATGTATAAAGAGAAATTGAAAATGAAATTGCAAAAACATTCAAAATCTATGTTAATGTTGGAGGTAGTGATCATGTTGGACTCCAAAAAATGGTTACAACCACATTGACAAAGATGAAAAACAAGAAACATTAAGTTTTGACAAAGATTTTGCCTATAACAGACATAGTTAATGGCCAAAATTTCTTTGACCAAATCAAGCTTCATTATTCTCAAATGGGAGACAACCCTAAAATGATATCCAAAAAACTCATTTGGTTGTGTACATGTCAAGTGGACACATCCAAAAAAATGGAGTAGTTAAAGATTTGGAATTCTGACAAGGAATTTAAATATGTTGCATCTTTCGTAGTGGACATATCAAACACAAAATTATTGGATACATGGATGAAAAAAAGAACATTTTGGTGGCAAGTATGTTCTCTTCATGATATTATAAACTTGTTTGCACCAAATGATCATGTTAGTTTTGACATTATGTGACATTATATGTCACGACCTTAACCTTAGGCTCACAACTAAGACAAAGGCATTGAAAGGTGTGGGCTGGGAATGCAACCTGGGAATCACATTCACACTCTCGGGAGTGTGAATGAACGTGAGGGAATGAGCCCACACATTCCCAAATGGACTCCCACTTTGGGAGTTGGAGTTTTGATGGACTTCTGAATTTTTAAAAAATGATTTGAAGGGTCAAAATTCATTGTATTGAAGAATTTTTTATATCATTCGAAAGATCTTAAAAATAAAATGTCTAAAATGGGGTCACAGTATCCATTTGAATTCTTTCAACACAAGTTATGACCAAAAGAAGGGTCAAAATCAAAATGATAATTTGGCTCCTAACAACTAAAAGTCAAGAATCACCATGAATTACATGTGTGTAGGGGGCATGCCACATATTGTTGGGAAGCTCTTGACAAAGGCTACACCTTTGCTTTAGACCTTGCTTCAATCAAAGGTTTGCATAAGAAGTTATGGGCGTCAAAAGTGGCGGGCATCCCAATTTCGAGAATTTTGAAACTTCCGACTTGGGAATCTTGGGAAAAATGACATTTGGGTGTAATCCCCACGACAAATCACAAAGAATAATGTAAGAGGGAAGGTGGTGCTTTCCCCCAAGTTCAGGTTGTGATGAGTTTTATGAGTTAGTGTATGGTTGTGGTTCGTCCATGCACTAAAAATGCCCCTTTTACCCCTTCAAAGTGTTGTAAACAAAGGAAGATACCCTAATTCCTTCTTCTTTTTTTGTTTTCACTTTGGGACTCACATTTGAATCTTTCAAGGAGTTTGGGGGTGCGTCATTACATGTGCAATGACATCATGATATTTGTAGAAATTTACATCTCAAACATGAATGCAAAAGGAAACTATTGGAATTCACGTCTCATAAGAACATGGATGATCGATTAGTTGTGGATTTTGAGCTTGGCATTGATGACATCGACTCATATCTTAACTCTTGGCAAAGGTAAGTATTTGTAACTACATTTTTAGTGGAATTACCCAAAAAATTAAATGCCAAATTCATAGCATGGCGTGGCAATACTAGGACATGTAACCAAGTTCATCACAAATCCTTTTTTGTACTTTGTTTTGATACATAAAATTTGTCTTCATCCCAAATAATAGGGTGTTTAGATTACCTACATGGTGGTAGACATGGGTGTTGGTTAACAAAATGTTGTGGAATGATTATCAACATTTACTCTTTCAACTACATCTAAAAAAGGAGTTTGGTACATGGATTTGCTTAGTGGGATGGTTCCCATTGAGGAACAAACTTTTTCTAAAGATTGTAAGCAAAAAATGGACCAACAATAAAAAGCTAGATTTTCAAAGAACACATGTTTTGTATTGTGACACAAATTGAAGTTTCAAAGCAACCCCCCAAATCCAAAAAAAGAAGGAATCTACACCCACCATTATTGATCGCCTTGATAAAGTTCGTTCATGTCAAAGCGAGGACCATTAGGGAGATCACTTTCCATCCATGTTCCACATCCAAGATCTTTGATGTCACATGTATTGATTGCCCATGTTCCTAACCTTGGGATAATCCTTAGTTTTGTTTCAATGGTTTGACTTATAAACTTTGAATGGCATGATTATGAAATGCATGTCCAATTGTACAAAAAGGTCTTGCTAGATTTCAAGACCTTCACAAAATGGATGAAAGATGTTTCAACAAATAATGTGAACTTGGTTGGAGGCATAAACATAGGGAGATGTGTAGACATGGTTCTCATAGACATTCTTGATGGCATGCATGTGCATGGCATTGAAGAGCATGTCCCTTCTCGGTACACCCTCCCTTCAAACAATTGGTTTCATTCCTTGTTCAAATTTTTGGGATATGTTTTATTTGACAATGGATGTGCATTTGTTTAATGTAGTGGCAAGTTGTCGTGATTGCAAAAAAGGCTTGTGGCATTGGCACATGGAGGTAGAGCTAACAATGAGCTAAATTTCCGTGCAAGTGAGTTCATGAAAACATATATAGTCATCAATTGCTTGCCACAACTTGGTCCTACTCCTAATTCCATCACAACCATCTCCAATGTTTTAGTTTTCAAGAAACCACATAGTGCATTTGATTTCTCAAATGGAGCATCATACATAGATCCCTTTGTAGATGTCAAAATGTTGGACATCTTATTCAACAACATCACAATTGACACAATGTCTTGCAAGTTGTCTAGAGAACCTTGGAGAGGGGGAAAAGAAAGAAGCCTTATTGTGATTCAACAACTCATTGAGGTTTGTTCACCTCCAGAAGGCCATATCCTTGATCTTTTTAATGCAACCAGTGAGTACCAATTATGTGTTGGTTTTTTGCCTAGGCTCAAATTCTTGCATGACCTTCATTAACATCCAGGTGTAATCTAGTGGATTTAGGGTATAACTTTCTTGCAACCAAGGCATGTGGGAAACATGTTTTTGGGTTTGAATTTGATGGGGAGATTCATGATGGCTTGTTCTTGAACATTATGGAAACATTTCATGTTGTATACTTGCATGAAGAGCTCTCTTCTTTGCTTGAACCCTCCTCCTCTTGCAACTGATTTTCAAAACATTGTGCCCATAATTGAATGTAAATTCATGGTCGATCTTGAAAACTCTAACTAATAAGTAGTTTCATTTATATATATTTTCCATAACCCATTCCAATGCATGTCAAACAATTGTTAAAGGTTTTGTGTGTTTTATTTGTGGAATAGCATTGGGTTGAGCACACCATTTGCCAAAGTCCTTTCAACTTCGAGGCTTGATACACGTTTGCCATTGTATGTAAAGCAAGAGGCACAACAAAATGTAATAAGGCCATATACATCAGAGGTGAATGAAGCCTCTACATTGGGATTGCAAAGGCAAATAGAAGTCTTCATGGACATGGAAGCAAGTGAAGATTAGATTAGTAGAACAATGCTAAGTTACATGGTTTTTTTAGCAATGTAAGTAATAGACTTGCATTGTAATAATCAATTATGTTTAATGTTCTCATTTATGTATAGTTTGAAACTACAATAGGTTCATTATCTACATGTGGGTTGCTCAACTTGGTTTCGAAGTAGGCCATAACATGAAGGTAGATCACAAAGTTTGTATTGAATTGTGTGGTTTTGATGTTGATTAGAGTGTTCATTAATGTGTGTGTTTTTCCTTGCCTTTGTCCTCATTGATTTAGTTCCAATTTTTTGTTTTCAAGCCATAAACCTAGGATTTTATGGCTATAAATTGAATATATTATAAATTAGAAGCTTTCATCAAAGGACTAAAGATGTGCCATACATAAGAAAAGTTATATTTCACTATCCTTGTTAAAAAGGCTGGCAAAATAAGAACACAAAGCGATATATTATGTGTACAACTTCCTCTGCACCTCAAATTCTTGCAACCATACCCCAAGTCCCTGAATCCACACCCAAGCAAGAAATGTTATGCACCTCTAATAGCCACCCCTTGGGAACATTCATTTCCCACCATGGTGCCATGGGAACACATGGGAACATACATTTCATATTGTGGAAATGTGATAACACATGGGAATGTTAGTTTTTAGGTTCCATGTTAACATGCATTCCTTAAATTATGAGAACATGTGGGAACATGCATTCCCCTCTATGAAAACATGTGTTCCCATGTTGGGTCAAAAGTTTCCCATTTGGGAAGCCATTGTTAACATAAGTTTTCAATGCACTCCTAAATGCCATTTAGGTGCCACATGAGTGCCACATAAACGTCACATGCGTGCCATGTAAAAATTGGGTGTCATAAATGTCAATAAATGTTGGCCATATTAATAAAATTTGGGGTGCACAACATGCTTTGCACCCCAAATTCCCGCACCCACACCCCACACCCCAATTCATTGCACGCCAAATAGCCACCCCCTTCCAAAGTATCCTTCACAAAAATTGAATCATAGTAAGTTGCTTGGTAGTCTATCTAAACTTGCTTCCACATAGTAGGAAGAACAAATTGAGTCACCTATTTTTTACCCATGTTGTAGCTTGCAAAATGCAAGAATGTAACCATAATCAAATGAACCAATTGGGACAAAAGACTCAACCACAAATGGGCCTTTTTTGAACATTTTGATTTTTTCATAAAAGTGAATATTTGAAGATTTTTTTTTGCAACATATTTTTAAAAATATTTTAAATTCCCCCAATAAAGTACATTATTTTGGTTAACTCCTTTTGAATAAATATGAATTTCTTAAAAGTGTACAAATTTTGCTAAATTTTACATTTTGTCTTGAAAAATGATCATAATTTAAAATCATATTAAAATATAATAACTACTTTAAGCTTTAGTTTTTTGTATCATAAGTCATAACTTTGTTCATATGTCATACACATTATGACCCATTTACATCTAGGAAATGACTCTTGAAATTTGAAATTTTTGAAATTATACTTTGAATTTTTAAAAAATCCAAATTTTTAATTATGAATTTTTTTCATATGTGGATGGTAGGTTATCATCATTTCAAAAAAAATCCCATCAAATTTTCTTTATTAAAAAAGTTATTAACCTAATGTTTTATAAATTTGATTTTTGGGTGTTAAAGTTCAAAAGTCCTTTACTAAAAATCAAAACTCAATGTATTAAATTATATATATATTTTTGAACTCTTCAACATTCATATAAATCATTTACCACAATTTTCCTTGATCAACATGACATTAAAATAACATTACATAAACATGGTTGAAAACATTAATAGTTTTTTGGTCATTTAACATGGTTTTTGGTTTGTTTGATTGTGATCGCACCCACAAGTGATAAGGTGGAGATGCTCTCCATAATTTTTTTGGGTCCCTTGTCTCTTTAAGGGACCTTGGTTTTATGCAAAATGACATATTTAGATTATTACATCTCTTGCACATCTCTTTCCAATTATGTGTTTGCCTGAATTTTTTCCAATCTTGCATACATTTTGTGATACATATTATTTTATTTGGAAACACACACACACACAAAAAAGACCATTCACATTTAGACCAAAACAATCACTAGAAATCAAGGCCCTAGGAACAATCATTGGATTTTTATCACCAAAAAAAGTCACAAAAATTCAGCCATTAAAAAGTAATCACAACTGCAAGGGGTCATTAGAAGTTAATCATTGGAATGTCACAAGTTGTAGTGATTATAATTATCCATTAGAAATTGGTTGTTAGAAGGTCATTGGAAATATTTTGCTAGAAATTATCCATTGGAAAGTAAGCCCATTTTGTCCACTAGGGGTTTGTTTCATAAGAGTGTAAAGGCATATCATTAAAAATAATGTTGGATTCATCATGAAAAACACCATGACAATTCAAACCACTTACATGTGTGGTTTTATAAACTATTTTACTAAAGACAAAGGGCAATCACCAAAAGCGCACTTTAATCTAATGTCAATACCATCAATACCATGATCACCACTTACATTTGTGTTATTTTAGACTATTTCACAAAAATCCAAGAGAGGATGAACCCAAAAAAACGTTTTATGCACAATCAAAATCACTAAAACTTAGTGGTTATAAATGAAGGCCATAAGAAAACCATGATTGCAACCTCATTTGTGGCATTAGGGTTTGTTTCACTAGAATCTATAGGAAGGCAACCAAGAATAATGCTACTAATTACAAATGAAAACCATCAAAAACATGATCACCTTTTCATTTGTGGGGTTAAATGTTATTTCACCCAAATCTAAAGGTCAATGAATTAGAATTATGGTTAATGCATAATCACAATATGCCAAAAATGTCATTTTATAATTAGTCCTATGATTACAAGTGACATAAATGATTAAAAATGGCATAAATGATAGGTC
>Ga0116228_10006680_pt1 | contig 10294 bp, 7 predicted proteins | sample S1TSphfallax_2_FD_89694 | JGI IMG/M metagenome (GOLD analysis project Ga0116228, IMG submission 89694) | Host-associated microbial communities from peat moss isolated from Minnesota, USA - S1T2_Fc - Sphagnum fallax MG | ecosystem: Host-associated > Plants > Peat moss > Unclassified | place: USA... | reverse complement strand
TTTGTAATGAATAAAGTGAACACATCATGTGTAGTTCCAAATTAAATTAATATTGAACCACACACCAATGACCATAGATGTGATGATCTTTACATCACCTAACCTTAAAGGCCAATACTTTTGGATATATGGTTCAACACTACTATAAAAATTTTGAACACACAATCCACATTACAGACATTTCAAATGACACAAAGAGGCCCTTAACTCAAGTAGATGATTTACAAAATTACAATAACACATGTGCATGGTTTTGAACATTGTTTTGAACCTACATCTCAATTTGAAACTAAAACCATTGTAATAAATTAAGGTTAGGTTAACCATCATTGTTAGAGTTGTTTGGCCCATCAAACTCATCTACACTTTGTGGATCATTGTCATGACTATTTTGATTTGTTCCAACAATAGCAACATCTACCAAATCTATAGGCATGAGTGCAACTCCTCCAACAATAGTGGTTGTTTGAGTTACCTCGGGAATTGAAATTGGAGATTGTAAACTAATGTAATTATCAGGATTTTCAATTCTAAACATATCCAAATCAATAGGGTTAGATCAACACCCCCTATTACTCATTTTTCATGTGGATCTTTACATAGAACTACCTTCCACCCTTTTTTTTGGATCAATAGACAACAACACTTGTTGTACATGAATTGGGAAAGCAAAAGATTGATAGAGATGGGAATTAGGGAATTGAAATTAACGAGTGTGAAGCCGTGCTCCTCTCTTTTGACTACTACACTACTCCCTGTGTAATTTGCTTGCACCGAATTGTAGAAAAACACTATAGTATTGACTACCCCATAATGAGCTCCAATATTTCTTCAATCTAGTTTACATATTCTAGCTTTGCAAGGATAGGGCGTTGATCATTTGGTCTTGAGACACATTCTTGTTCAAACATAATAACAATGCCATTATCCCTTGTGGTCAAATGTTCTTCACCTCTTGAAACATGTAAATGGTTTCCAAAAGCATACATTGCACGATATGTTGTAGCTTCCAAATGTTGGTGGCATGGACATATGCATAACATCTTTGTTAATTATTTCACCATTTTTGATGGTTAAGGAAATGGTAGTCCTTACCCATTGGAAATGGGGTGACTTTTGCAAGGTGGTTTAAGAATACATGAGCTTTACCCTGGGATTGACCAATATTTTGTAAAAACTCTTGTCTTTTTTCATTTCGTTCCCAATTTCTACTTTGTGTTTCCTACCATCACAATTTAGCCATGGGCTAGTTCAAGCATATATAAGTTATAAATGTTGTGACTTGTATCCAATGCAAAGCTCCAATTTATGTTTGGAACTTAAAAATATTTAGTATAGAGTTTAAAGTGGCATACAAGCGCCATGGAGCCATTAATTCCACATTTTGAAAGACAAAAAAATGGGCCATGTCTCGAAGGTCAACATTCAATTTTCTTGGGCGCCCATTTCCTTCAACCACTTCATCAACCATACAATGGTCTTCTTTTTTATCCCACACCCTTCGCTTTGTGGTTGTAAAATCTTACAAATATTTTGTGCAAAATCCAAATGCCTCCTCTATTGCGTAACCTTCTGTCATGGATCTTTCAGGCCTTACTTTGTTTTTCATGTATCCCTTTAATGTTTTCATATAATGTTCCATAGGATACATCCAGTGCACATGTAATTCTAATCACAATCATGGTTTCCTAGAGGGAACGAGGATCAAAAGAAAATGTTGTCCTAAAACTACAAGGCACCAAAAGTTACATTTCAAAATGAAAGCATCCTATTGGCCAAAATTTTGTGCGTTTCCTGCACTTGTATGATTGTCAAAATACACATCATGCATAGATTCAAACATAAATGTCTTTGCTATATAATAAATCAAAAAAACATTAATTCTTCCTTTACTTTCACCAAAAGTTATGTTAATGCACATGTTTGAATACATGTGTGTTGTTGAAGTTCAATTTGGTTCAAATCATGTTCAAATATTTCTTCGAACTAATTGAATGCCAAATCTTCTCGATTGTTCCCCACTTTAAAACTCTTTTCAACAATTCATTTCATTTGTCATTTGTTTCTTAGTCTCAAGAATATTTATGGAATTTAAGGAATGGAATCTAAACATGGCCGTATTTTATGGTGGATTCAATTTGATCACCCTATTTCACTTTCAATATTCTACCTCAGATCCCATAATCTTTGGCTACAATTTTAGTGATTTTTATTTATTTTTTTGTCAAATCAACGTTGTATTCCGTCTGATGCCGTATTCATCCCCTTCATTTTTTGACATGTTGTCAAATCTATTTTGATCTGCATTCCATTCCTTCACTTTTCACCTTCTTCTTGTAATCTTTGTTTCCCAAACTACCGCCCAAATTTACAATTGTTGGAAGAGAAATCAAGCTCCCATTTTCATTATTCAACATGTTAAAAGAATAAAAATAAAAAACCTTGATAAGTTAATCAACAATAACTTAACTAACTAAGCTCCAAATGTATTACAATCAAATGTGCTCTACTATAATTTTGTAGGTGTTAACAACATTCACACGGACATGTACAATGTGATGATTCTGATGTGGGAGTAAGATAATGACCATTAGAATCCACCATGCCTTCCAACACTAATGTTAATCAATGGTGAAGATTGGGGAAGGAAAAGTAAGGTGTCCAATTTCAAATACCGAGTTCCAATAAATTGTCCAATGTGGATGTATAAATATATGTGGGCTTACATCAGATTATTTCAAATTTGACCCTTTATACATTATTTTATTCTTTTTTTTGGGACTACTAGGGAGTGGTAAAATTGCTAAACTTGAACCACCCAACCTTGCATTCACCTTCTAGTTATTGTTGCATTGTTGTTGCATTATTGGTTTCCAAGTTGGCTACATGATTCTAAAGTGTTTATGGGTAGTTAATGCATGTATAGGTTGTTATCTAGGTGAGTTATAGTGTGCCATTCATGATGATGTAAGTTTCATATCCAAAGGGTGTATTACGACAAGTTGCGAATGGTATAGTTGAACAACAATAATGTACATAAAATAAATGGATCAAAAACATTGAACACAATTTGCTTGCCATAGTTCCATCCATCACACAATATACCACTTTCAATTTACAACAATATATTCCTACATTAAACATACACTTAAAACCCTTAAGTAGAAGCCACAAAACATTGATTATGTCTACAATTTGTTATTACATTTTTTGTGACAATAATTTATACTAAATGTTCTTGTAATTCCTTATATAATGTCCCATAAAAAATGCGGAAAACCAATATTTGATTCCATAATCATAAGTATTGTGAATGTTTTTGAAAACCATATATGAATTGTCAGATTAAATCACCCAGAAATGCAAGTAATGTTTAAATTGTTCTTAAATTCCAACAAGCATTATTTGGTACACAAACAAACCCCACAAAATCGCAAAAGAAATTTAAAATGACCCCACCTTGGGGTACCACATTTTCAATGTGCATATGCCTTGTTGCTCTATCCTTTAGATGGTTGTGTTTCTAGGCAAGGGATTTAAGCAATCCAATATGCCTTTTCAATGCATTATCATTGTTGCATATGGGAACAAAGTTGTGGTAGTTGGGTGTGCCAAGTTGGCAACACCCTACATGAGCATGTTATGTTGTTTGCCTTTCAAAACTCTCAATGTTAAAAGCAAATTCAATTACAAGGTTGGAAATTCCACAGTCGTGGTTCTAAGGTTAGAGAAAACCTTGTTGATGATGTCAATTACATCTTTATCACATGTGGATTCAGGATGATCTTTGAACTTTTTAAGTTAATTTTTTGTCCAAGTTGTTCATTTCTAGGATCATCACTTTTGGTGTCATCGTCTCCAAACCCACACTTAAGACTATTGTGTTCAGGAATTACACCACCCCTTGTGATCCCGTGTAAGGTATCGATCTCTCTAACAATTGAACCAATGTCCCCAATGTTTTGATGAAGCATCTTGAAAACTTTCACGACATGCTTACAAACAATGCCTTGTGCTACAAGGGGGCAATCACATTCGGCCATTTTGAAGCTAGAGCATGTACGGTCCACACTTTGCCCAGGTGGTTGGTGGATGCCACAAATGCAATGTCCTTCCCATCTAGGGGTAATAAGACATTTGTATTTGGAATATCACAAGCTCACAAGAGGGCATTAACAACAATGCTTTTTTGTTTTTTGTTTCTCACATAACCAATTTTTTTTGCATTGCACCCCATACCAATAGTAAGTTAGAACATCACCAACAAGTTTATAGATAAACCAATCCATCCTATGTTTTATAAGCTTCTCCTAAGAAGAATACAAAATTTGTTTCATATTGCTTTGAAATGATTCCACAATTGCATTAGTGTCTTGTTTTACATGGGGGATGTTTCAATTTCCAATGCACCACATCTTTGTTTTTTTTGCAACTAATGTTCTTTTAGGTATTCAAAAAAGTGGGTTGAATAAGGGTAATTGGTTGCCAACAGTTCAAATTGTTATTCTACCCACAAGTCAAGTTTTACATGAAGTGGACAATTTTGGGAATATATGATGCTTCCAAGACTAAATAAAACTCTTGACCTCTCCTCTACACTAGCAATCTACTTGACTATATTCTTAGCCCATATTGTTTCGTGAACATGCCACAAGCACAAAAACACTTTGGATTTGAACCCAATGTTGTTGTAAATGCAAGCTTGAGAAGTAAACTTTGATATTTGGGCTCACAAATAAATATCCTTCAACATGGGATGGAATGAAAGTAAATATAAAAGATTTTTAATTTGTAGCACAAGGAAAATCGTGGGTGTGAAATTGTTGAACCCACAATTTCTTACCTTAGGACATTGATTTCAGCTTATGCATTGTCCATAATGATAACATCAGGCATTTAATTGATTAAGACACATTTTGATAATGCTTGGAAAACTCTATGTAAATCATTTTTCATATTTTTTCCAATGACAATGAAAGCAATTGGTATGCCATTTTGCCATTCATCAAACACCATCAAAGTATACTAAAGGATTGCAAAGAACATGGAACAAATATTATGTATTGCATTCATAAACGATGATCTTGTCACTACACTTCATCCAATGGAAAAGGAAAGCATACCCTACTCTAATTCATTCCAAAGGTCACATTGAATGAAACTGAATTTTGGTTTCCAAAAATTTCCATCATTTCAAATTGCCATGGAATTTGAATTCCAAGTGTGAATGGTGTGTCATCTTGGTTCAATAGATTTAGGTCCAAAGGGGCATGTTGGACATAATAAAAAACCGAATCAAGGTTTTCCAAAATCGACATTCTAACATTGATGGGATCCTTGGGGTGTTTTTGCCATAATTCATTAACTTTTTTCTTTGCCAAGTTTTTGATATCAGATTGGAGCACAAAAGTGTTTAAGGTCACATGTTCATTGTTCAATGCCTTCTCCCTAACATAGGTCTTATGATGAGCCATTACTTGAGCAGGAGAAGGCCTTGCCTTATAAGTCCCATCAAGTGTGTCTTCATGCCAATTGACATATCATGACGATTGAGATCCCAAGGCATGGCGATATCCAAGTAGATCTTTCCTATGGCATATTTGGCCTTGTTTATTCTTATGTTCTCCATGTAGGTATACCAACTAACAAAAACTTGGGTCAAAATATGGTTGCTTGGTAATGAATGTTCTTTGACAACCTCGCTTGATGGACATACTTGACATTGTCCTTCCAAATCGAGATTTGAGTTGTGAATGTTGGCTCAATTATGGAAACTCACTCAAAGATTTTCTTCCCATTCTTTGGTAGTAGTATCACTCCCTCTCCTTTTTGTTGTGTAGACATGAGAAGCTTTTACATGTTTGCAAGCAGAACATTGGTTCTATCTTTTGATCCAAAGTTGTAAGAATATTTGTAGAACAAAAACAATGACTTTAAATGACCTACCAATGGCAGGAATATAAATAAATGTCCAAATTGACTTTATGTGAATAGTCCACAAGTTGTATTGGTGAATCAAATTATTAATCATACCCCATAAGAAATTAAAGTCTAGGATACAACATTAGACCCCCCATGAAACTAAGGTTTAAGGAAAGACATTAAACCCCATATAAAATTAAGATGTAAGGCAATATAACATGGAATGTTGTAGGACATCATAACCCATATGAAACAAAGGTATAGGGTAGATAATGTAAGAAATGCCTCACTTTGGAAATAATAAATGAAGATTGCAAGATAGGAAAAAAATAAAAATAATGTTAGATCATGAATAGATGTGAGGTATATATAATGGACATTGGGAATAATTAAAGGTGGACAGATTGGAAAGAGGATGATAAAGTCTACCAATTAACAATTCAAAAAAAAAAGCTTGGATGTTGCCAAATTTTACACAATGGTGCAATGTTGTTTTGCACCCAAAAATCATCGAGGTCATTTCAACTTGGGGCCTAAAAAACAAAAATCTTCACATATGGAAGATTTCAAAACCTAGTTTGTGAAAGTGATAATGAACGATAACAAACAAATATAAAGCAATGCATTGCTTTGAAAAAGGATAACCTTACATATAAAATAACACCTATAAAGAAGCGCAACAAAATTTTCTCTAGGGTCTGTCAATGCATGTGTTTAAGGGATTACAAATTTTGTGTTATTTTGTCCTTGTAAATTTGCAAGGGAACTTAGGGTCATTTTGTTCCCCTTGGACAAAATCCTTGAGCCAATCCCATGGAATGACTAAAATTTTAGTGTGGTTATAGAAACCATGTTTGGTTGTGACGTGAGGAAGCCATTTGATATCATGCTTTTGAAATGGTCTATGAGGAGGAGATTGTAGTGTCTCTTTCAAAATTTGAATTAAATCTCTTTCCTTTGAAGCAAAAAATGGTTCATTATGCAATGTCTCTGTACATACAACATCCAAAACAACTTTGTCATCTTGGTGTGCCATTGCAATAATGAAACTTCTTAGTCCCACAAATGATTTGCCACTTTGGTTTTGTACCCTAATTTTTAAAGAAGACTATGCAAGAATTAGAATCTAGGCTATATGTGAGCTTCAATTGGAAGTTTTTTTCAACTCTAGGTTGAATTGGAATCTAGGCCAAATGGAAGCCTCAATGTTGAATATGCCTTCTTGCGCCAAAATTTATGCTAGACGTAAAAAACTGAGAGAAACAAAGGTTTTGCAAATAGTTAAACATAATAGAACAAAGGACTAATGCAACCCACTACTTTATTGCAAGCATGGATAGGAAATTGGTTTCCTATTCTGTTTCATGCAAAGAATCATGTTTTGTAGATGCAATTGAAACAAAAAAAAATTTTTACAAAAATTTAATGATTCAAATTTGTTGCAAGAAAATTGCAAGTTGTGGCATCTTGATGTGTTGCTTTGCATCAAGTGTATGGTTATGGGTTGGCCATGAATCTTATCATAATTAGTCTAATAATAGACTCAAGAAACAAACTGACGTTTGTTGTGGTTATGTTGTAGTTGTAATCTAGAGCTTTGCACGACAAAAATTAGGAACATTGAAGGCACTATTTTTACTTTGTTTTCAAATCTATGCGCATGCAAAATGTCACATAGAACATGTGAATGTTTTGTAGACTAAATTACAATCATACTCGACAACACATGCTTGAAAAGAGTTCAATGGCGTTCTACAAACAACAATGGTAGGACCTCCCCGGTATACAAATGGCAGCTCCGATGGTGGGGTAAGGTGTTCAAGAATAGCAACTAATAGAGCTCGATGGGAGGTATTTAACGTCTCGCCTTTCAATGTACTAATATACAAAGTGTGTTGAATAGCCTTGTGTATAGGTGTGAATTTTTTTTATGGCTAATGAAATTGCTAGATTTGATGGTCAAAACTTCTTTTCATAGTTATCTTGAGCAAATTAACGATTAAAATATGTAATAGCTTTGTGAGAAATTTGCAAAACCAATGAAAATGGTCGAAAGGGACCATTATTTTCAATGTTCAACATAAAAAAGGTTGTGTGTGTATCTAAAGATTTCTTTTGTAGGCCAATGGGATTGCTGGATTTGATGGTCTGTATATTGGTTTTTAAAATCTGGAGCGAAGTAACAATTCAATGTTTAACAGCTATTTATTTACAGACCCAGCTTTTTCCACATTACTTGTGCGCACTTTGTTTTGATAGTACAAGCGGGCTTTATATTAACTGGCAACTATTAAAATAGGAAGCCTTAGTTGAACCAACACTCACACTGATTACCATGGCAAAAACCTCTAACTTCATCTAAATTGTTTCTAAATATTATAAATATCTGCTGCTTAGACTGACTGAATCGGAGTCTTGGAGTCCAAATCAAACATTTCTTAGGTTTAATTTTGTCACTAAGATGCCTCACTCCATAAGGTGAAGGTATCAGTGTGTTCAAACTGTTCCATGAAGTTTCCCAACAATTGAACTCAAGTGTTCTATTGATGAATGAAACCAGAAGTCAGTCCAGATGCCCCATAATTTTTTCCTTCATGGAGGGGTTGGTGGGGGCAGAAGCTGCCATTTGTGCATTTTGTTTCGAGTGGCAGGGAAGAAGGTGAAAGATGATGCAAGAAGCCCCTCTAGATGTCAGTTCACTGAATTAATGGCAATCCATCAAGTTACATTTTTAAAAATAAAAATTGCACCTGTATTTTGGGACTAAACCAAAAGGTCGAGACATAAACTTTTTTTTGTTTTTTGATTTTTGGGTGTGATATGTAACATGCACCCAACACAACCACACTTTAGCCCCCCCTAAGCTTCATCGAAAGCGAAATTGTCACAACTCCTAAAGGTGGGCAAAAGGGATTTTGTTTTGATCATGTTCAATGTTCCAATTTTTGTGATCACCAATCAAAGACGTGACTTCTTGCAAAAGGAAAAAAAAAGGATTTTGGGTGACACCCGATGATTAATTGATAGAAACTAACAATATCAAGTACCCAATAGTACCAAAATGTGAGACAAAATGAGTACCATGTTATCCATCTATACAGCAAAGCCAGTAAATTTCCCCCATCACCAAGTATAATGAATCCTATAGGATCCTCTCGTCTTGGTGTTTGTGAACAATAGTTTAAATCTAATTGATTTCTTTAGGCAATGAGTTTTGATTACATTTCAGGTAATATATGCCTCCAACCCAAGTTGAGCCATAGCAATGGTGGGACTTGCTAACTGCCGACTTTCACTGTTCTTAGTTGAGCTTGGACTTCAGCTGTAGCATTCAGTTGCAATTGAACAACATGGGTCCCTGCTATCTAGTTGCAAGATTTTCAAATAGGACCTTTGTCCTTTCATTGCCCTTTTTCACTCCTTGACATTGTTGTTGTTTATACACATATATTGAATCAAAATGGCAGACCCCACGTGACAAGCCTTTGGCACCCCCAAGTCAAGCTCATTGGACTCCTTGATGTTTTAGAGTTCTATTGGTATGACTGCATCAATACAGACCTTACTAGTACAGGATCAAAAATGTCATACCTTCAGTTTCACCTCTAGAGCCCATTCTAATTTCTTATTATAGATCATAGATCTTCAGCGTTTGGCATGGGCCTTTACTGTATGTGAAGAAGAAATCCTATGGGAGAAAATTTGAAGAGTGTGCACCAATGTTGGTCCATTATCAACTTTTGAACATACCAGCCTTGCCTTGCCATACAGTACCTCTCTACAATAATTTCATAGGAGCCAGGTCCTGGAATTGGGTCCAAGACTGTTGTCTAGCTTGTATGAGGTAAGTACATGAATGGTATTGAAACTGATATAAAACTAGTCAGAGGCTGGCATTGGTAAGGTCCTTGATACCAGTGTTGGTAGCGGAGGTTGATGCGAGCAGGAGCAGGCTGGATCCAGCATAAAGCATGGTTGTAAATGGTGGAAGGTCTGTGTGTGATCAGTGGAAGGCTCCTTCAACTGCATGGAACGAATCTTCCATGCAAGGAGGTGTGTTCAAATACAAAGCAAAAAACCTTGGAGCTCTATGAAGTAAGAATGGACTGAACAAGTTAGTGATACAATTTTTTTGAAAGAGTGTTGTTGTACCTTACTCCATGCTTTCAACATTTGATTCTCATTTTTGAAACCATGGACCCACCTTGGACATGGGCTTTATTCTGACTTAACAGGGAAGCATACGTGAAAAAGTTAAAGATATAATTTGAAGAATGTTGCATAATTTTCCTACTACATGCTTTTCCTTCGTGATCAATCTGCCTTGGACATGGCACTTTATTGTGCATGAGCAAGAAAGGAAGATGTTAAG
>Ga0116228_10006679_pt1 | contig 10294 bp, 8 predicted proteins | sample S1TSphfallax_2_FD_89694 | JGI IMG/M metagenome (GOLD analysis project Ga0116228, IMG submission 89694) | Host-associated microbial communities from peat moss isolated from Minnesota, USA - S1T2_Fc - Sphagnum fallax MG | ecosystem: Host-associated > Plants > Peat moss > Unclassified | place: USA... | reverse complement strand
TTTTTTCCAGCCTCGGCGTGCGGCCGGGAATGAATTTGCCGGCCGGTCGGCGATCGTGTCGAGCTTCAAGGTACAGTCGTCCTGTATATGGACGACGAAGCGGAGATCTGACGATGTTCACAGGTTCCCGCCACTGCGGTGCCGTGCACTTTCGTATCGATGCGCCGATCGTGGAACTCACCACACACCTGTTGCGCGTAACCAGCCTTATGTTGCGTCCAAGCTTAGGAGCCGCGTTGCTTGGAACTTTCGAAAGAATCCCTCGATCTCTTAAGGATGCTTCCTCGAGCGTCGGCCGCCCTCACGACCTGCCCCGGAGCCCCAGGGGCTGGACCGCCCCTAGCCCCACAGACCCGATGGGGCGGATGGTCCCAATGGCTGATTCGTCGCGCCGCCCGCGCCGCGCCGGCGGCACTCTGCGAACGCATGGAAGAAGAATGGCTCGGCGATGCAGGGACGGGTGCGAAAATTATCGTGCCCGGGTCGTCCTAAGGACATCGACTTCGTTTCACGCAATACGCTCACCGTCATCGCGGTCATCGGCTTTTCAGAATTTGAAAATCGCCTGGGCTGCGAGCGATTCTTGTTTGTCCGTCAGCGAGGGTGTTCCGGTCGCGGCCGCCGTCGTCGTGACGAAGGCGGGCACGTTGGATTTGTCCGCGCGGGCCTCGAGACGCAACTCGAAATGTTTCGTAGGGGCGAAGCCGGCCGTCGCCGTCAGTTCGGACCAGACTTGGCCGATCTTGGCCGTCGGGATTCCCGGCTGCGGCGTATCGACGCCCGTTCTGTAGCCTTCCGGATCATCGAAGCGCTCGACCCGCACGGAGCTGCGCCAGGTGTCCGTCCACTGGTAGTTGATGTAGCCGGCGATGCCGCTCCAGCTTGCGTTGCCGCCGTCGGCGGCGGCCTCTGACTGCCGTCCACCATCGTAATTGGCAATCAGGGTCAACTTTTCCGTCGCGCTCCAGGTGACGATCGCGTCGACGAGGGCGCGCTGGGTATTCACGCCCCGCGTCAGCGTATTGACGGGTTCGTCGCCAAGATACACATTCAACAACATGCTGAAGGCTTTGCTGGGAGTCCATCCGAGACCCACTTCGAGGGTCTTGTCCGTGTTGGCATCGCTGATCTGATCCCAGCCGTTGTTGAGGCCGAGCGTGACTGAAAAGCGGTCGCCGATCGCATAGACGGCGCGCACGCCGGTGTTCGTGAACGGCACCGCATAGCCGAACAAGATCGAGCGCGAAAAATTCGTATCCTGGGTTTCCGCGATGACTTCGACGTTCGCCAGGGTGACGAACTTGCCGGCCATCACGGTCAGCGGTCCGCAGGAGTACTGCACGAAGGCTTGCGTGAGATCAAAAGCCGCGCCGCCCGTTTCCGGAAACGACTTGATCACCTCAGCGTCTTCGCCGGCCGTCAGATTGACGACGGCGCCGAAGCCCTCCTTGGGCTGGAACGCCACGGTCAGTGCGGCCTGATGTACCGTGAAGCTGTTTTCTCGAAAATCGAAGACGCGGCTCGGTGTGCCGCCCTTGAACTCTCCGCTGTTCGTCAGGTACTCATAGGTTCCGTCGATGTAGCCCGTGATTTGCAGGTCGGAGGCTTCGAGAATGGCCGATAGGCGCGGAATCCCCGTCGGCGCTTCGGTGGCTGGTGCCGCAGCTGCATCGGACCCCGCAGCGCCGGTCTCATCGGCGGCGGCGAGCGCGCTGACGGAAGAGGACAGCAGCACTGCGGCGAGGATTCTACGGCAGGCCGAGGGACTGGTCACGGTCAAGCCGCGAACGAGTCGGATTGCCCGGCGACACTGGTCTCGACCAGGCGAACCAGATCGAGCAACATCACGATTTGCTTGTCAGCGGTCGCCATGCCGGCGAGATAATGGGTGTCGACCTGACCGCAGGCGCTCGGCGTGGCCCGCTCCGCCTCCGCGCTCAAGCTGATGACATCCGAGACCGCGTCGACGAGGCAGCCGACGGTGACCGGCGCGCCGCCGCTCGTCTCGACACGCACGACGATGACGACCGACGTCGAGGTACGCTCGCAAGCCTCCATCCCCAATCGGGCACGCAAGTCGATGATCGGGATGACCGCACCGCGCAGATTCATGACGCCGAGCACGTAGTGAGGAGCCTGGGGCGTGCGCGAGATGGGCTCCCAACCCCGGATCTCCTGGACTGCAAGGATCGGAATTGCAAACACTTCGCCTGCCAAGGCGAATGTCAGGTATTGGTTACTGAGCATGGGTTGCTTACTCAAAAGTCGGTCCACTGGTCGCCGCCGCCCGCGGCCTGCGGCGCAGGCGCCTCGGACGGTGGCGCGACGGCTTTGGGCTTGCCGCTCCACGGGCGGCTCGCGGCGCGTCGTTCGGGCACGGGGGGGCGCGTATTGCGCGCGCCGCTGGCCGCCACCAAGCCGCTGCCAGTCGGGCTGGATGCGTTGCCCACGTGATAACGCGAGATCAGCGCGGAGAGATTCTTCGCCTGCTCCATCAAGCCCTGGGATGCAGCGGACGCCTCCTCGACGAGGGCCGCGTTCTGCTGCGTCACCGCGTCCATCGAGGTGACCGCCTTGTTGACTTGCTCGATGCCCGAGGCCTGCTCGCGGCTCGAGGCCGATATTTCCGCCACCACGTCGGTGACCCGCTTGACGCCCGCGACGATCTCGCTGAGCACCTTGCCCGACTCGTCGACGAGCTTCGTGCCCTCGCTGACCTTGCCGACCGAGTCCTGAATCAAGGCCTTGATCTCCTTGGCCGCTCCCGCACTGCGCGAGGCGAGATTGCGCACCTCGGAGGCGACCACCGCAAAGCCGCGGCCTTGCTCGCCGGCACGTGCGGCCTCCACCGCCGCATTCAGCGCCAGCAGGTTCGTCTGAAACGCGATCTCGTCGATGACGCCGATGATGTCGGCGATCTTTTTGCTCGCAACATTGATCTCGCTCATCGCGGCGACGGCAGTCCCGACGACCTTGCCGCCCCGCTCTGCTTGGTCGCGGGCGGCGACTGCCAACTGGCTGGCCTGCGCAGCATTGTCAGCGTTGTTCTTGACCGCCGAGGTCATCTGCTCCATCGAGGAAGCCGTCTCCTCGAGACTCGAGGCCTGTTGTTCCGTGCGCTGGCTCAGGTTCAAATTACCGCGCGAGATCTCGTCGGCACCGGTGCTCACTTCCGCCGCGGCACTGGCCATCGCCCGCACGACGTCCGCCATGTTGCCGATCAGCCGGTTCATGCCCTCGGACAGTGTCTTGAAGAACCCTTCTTTGCCGTGCTCCTCGATGCGCGCCGTCAAATCCCCATCGATCGCCTGGGCGACCATGACGTTGACTTCTTGCTCGATTTTGAGCTCCTGCGTACGGTCCAGCCATTGCACGACCGTGCCGACGCGCGCGCCGTCGGCGGCATTGACCGGGTTGGCAACGATCCGCAAGGTCACCTCGCCAAAGGCCAGTTCTTCGCTGTGCGCGGCGGCGAGTCCCGGGGGCAGCCGGAGCAAGGTGTCGAGGGGCGTCCCCTGCAGCCGATCCGCGTCGAATTGCGGGGCGACGGCGCGAATCTGCGCCGCATAATGGCGGAAGAGGCTCACTGCCGCATCGTTGAGGTAGATGACTTTGCCGTGGTTGTCGGTGAGCATCGTGCCGGTCGTGACGCGGTCGAGCGCGGTGCGGATGCGCGCGTTCTCAGCGGCCGCCGCGCGATCGGTCTCGCTGCGCCGCCGAAGGTCCGACTGCATCTTGGCAACCGTGGCAAACAAACTCGAGTCATCGCCGTGGCGCAGGACGATCCCGGTCGAGAAATCTCCGGTCGCCACCTTCGCCGCGACGTCGGCCACATCCGCCGGTTCGCCGCCCAGCTGACGCATGATCTGTCTCAAGATGAACCAGCCGAGTGCCAAGACGATCCCGATGGTAGCCAGGGCGATCACGATGCCCGTGACCACTGCCTGCGACTTGATCTTGACGGCTTCCGCGGCACCCGCCTTGCCGAGTTCCTCGTTGTAGGCGGCGTGGATCTTCACGTCCTCGATGGTTTTGGTCACGACCGCGCGTTGGCTTTGAAGATAATCCACGGCGTCGGCTTTCTTGCCGGCCTTCGACAAGGCCATGGCCTGCTCGACGACTTGGTTGCAGGCCGCGATGTCGGCGCGATCCGCCTCGAGCAACTCCTTGTCGCGTGCATCGGATATCAGCGGTTCGTAGTCCTGGAGTGCGGTGGCCACCGCGGACTTGGCCTCGGCGACCTTCGCCTCGAGGGGCGCGATGAGACTCGCATCGTGCGCGGCGACGTCTTGCCAAGCCGCCAGTCGAATATCGGCCATGCCGTATTCGACGCGCTCGAGGACCAAAATGCTCGGGACCGTGTTGACGATGCCGTAGCTTGCCGACTCGTACACCTTGTCGCACTCGTGCAGCAGCACGCCCGCGACCAGCCCAATACCCGCCAGTGCGGCGATCGGCAGCAGCGAAAGTTTCTTCGCGACCGTAAGACCTCTGCGTGCGCCCATGGAATCAACCTCAGCTCGTGATTGTGGCAAGCCCTCTAGCGGCAGTGGCGCTGTTTACCTAAGCTGGCCGGGCACGTGTATGTTAGGAATTTGTTAAAACTTTGGAGGCCGTCACATCCTCCGCAAGCTCTCGCGTTCTGAGTCGTGCCGATGCCGCCTCACGCGCAGGCGGATGCACCGGCAGCGGCTCGCGCGCATCGGCTTGCCAACGCGCCCCAATGTGCACTTCCACATGGTGTTTCTCGACGGCGCGTATCAGACCGTCGGCGCCGCGGCCCCCGTGTTTCGTCCAGTGGCGGCTCCGGAGTCGAGCGGACGCCGTATCGGGATGGCACGACCCACAGCGTGCTCGAGCCGCTGGATCTGATGGCGCGCTTCGCGGCGCTGGTGCCGAAGCCGCGAATGCACTTGACGCGCTATCACGGCGTATTCGCACCGCACAGTCAGTATCGGTCGGCGGTGACGCCGGCGCAGCGGGGCCGGGGTGCGGCGACGCCGCCGGTGTCTGGCGCGGATCCTCGCTGCGCGGCGACACCTGCGGTCCGGCGCCCCTGGCCGGCGCGTGGCCGCGCTTCGCGATAACCGTGAAGACGCGTCGACCCGGCACCCTCTGGGCTCGATCACCGTCAGGATCCGTGCCTGCTTCTCCTCCATCGACTTCATCGACCCGCTCTCAGGCACGACACCAACCCTCGAGCTACGTTACGATCTCTGCTGCCAGCATTTCCACGGTGCTCGTGAGGTGGGATTCCGAGCAGCATAGAGCATCTGCTCGCTGCGGCCCTGCAGGAAATGCTACGAGGAGCGCGCATTAACCGCGCAGTTCTTGCACGCTTTGGGTGATCAACCCCCGCACCGTGAGCACGAGCAGCGAGGCAGTCGTCAGCGTGGCAACAGTGAGCATCAACCAGGCGATCGCCTCGGCTGGCGCGCTCGGTTGCAGCTCCGCGAACCGAAATGCGGCCAAGGTCGCAGAGGCCAGCGGAAATGCGCCGATCCACCACGACAGCTTGAACGGCGCGCGTGCCGGTAGCGAAATCAAGCGTGCGATCACCACGATCAGCAGCGGCAGCATGAGGAGGTACAGCAGCCAGCAGACCGGGGTCACTCGATGCGTGAACAGCAACAGTGACGTGAAGCCGACCGCGAACGGACTCACGAGCACCAGCAGCGAAGGCTCGGTGGGATCGGGCAGCGGCGGGCATCTGCTCAAGCGTACGCCGATGAGCGTCAGCAGCGGCAGAGTGAGCGCGAAGCCGAGCACCACGCAGGCGAGCGACGACGGTGCGGCGGACTCCCCCCAGCCGAGCCGCGGCAGCGCGATTGGGATTTCCAGGAGCCCGACGACCGGCACGAGCCAGACCGGAGTCACTGCACACACCGGACGGATGTGCCGCAGCCACCGAATCACCATGATACCGAGTAATCCGGCGATCCCCACCGCACCGACGCTCCACAGTGCGCGGGCGATCGGCAACGCGACCGGCGCGATCACGTTGGCGACGAGCAGCAAGCTGGTCAGGAAACTGGCGAAGCTCGCACCGTGATCCGGGCCGTTGAATTCCGCCCGGACCGCGCCGCTTGCGACCACGCACTTGCTCGCATAGGCCGCTCCGAGCGCCAGCAACGCCACGACGGCCAGCGCCGCGATCGCATCGGAAGCGCCCAGCAATGTTTCGGCGGCGGGGTGCCCCGGATGCGCCGCATGCTCCCAGTCCGTGCTCAACACGGCCAAGGCCATCACCGCGTCGAACGTCGCAATGGGCAGCGCCGCCAGTGATCGACTCGATTCTGCCGCCGCCGTGGTGCTCGGGGTGCTCATGGATGGGTTATCACCGGGCGCAGAGGGAAAAAGCCTTGCTGTGCTAAGGAGCTGCTGCCGTGTGCTCGCTGACCGCGGTATGCGTCGCGTCGAGCACGCCGTGGAACTGCGCTGCATTGGTGACCGCTCCCGCAGCCACGTCGCGTGCCGTCAAGCGCAGCGCTCGACAATCCGCCACGAGTCGCAGGCGGTCGAGGCCGAACACGCGTTGCGACCGTGTGGCGAGCATCGCTGCGGCCCGGCGCAGGTCGCGAGCGGCCGATAAGTAACGCCCGTGAGCGACCTTGGCTCGCGCGTGGTCCACGTAGACGGTTGGCAGGCCCAGAGACTCCGTCCAACTCGGCGTCGCGCTCTGTGCCCAGGCGGTCACCCCATGCGTGAGCGCGAGACCCAACGCGCCGCTTGCCCACAGCGCTGTGCGCGCTCTCGCTGCGCGCCCTGCACCGCGATCGACGTGGGCTCTGCCTGGTCTGCGGTCTCGCATCGTGAACAAGACTAGAGGACTCCGTGGGCAATCCAACTACCGGGCGACCTCGTCAATGGACAGTAAACGCTGACACTCGCGCCGTTGTCGCGCGGTGCTCTTGCTTTCGAGGGTTGGTGCGATATCGTGTGCGTACTCACTGCCGGAGAACCAACGATCATGCTGCGAAGCAATCGGACCGCGGATGGTGGCGGCCGCGAGCCGCGCGACCTCTTGCAAGCGGGACGCTTGCCCGGCGGCATCCCGATCCCGGCCGTCGTGCTCGGCCTGCCGCTGGCTGCGCTGGTTTGCATCGCGATCGCGGTGCGGGTCACGACACCGCTGGGGCGTTCGCCCGCGGCGGCGCCGCTGCGCAGCGTCGACCTCATTTTCCAGGACCATGACAATGGCAGCATCGACGTCTTGCGAGCGGGCGATCACCGCCGCGTCGATGTGATCGCGCCGGGCAGCAATGCTTTTTTGCGCGTGCTCTTATCCGGGCTCGTGCGGGAGCGGCGGCGGGAACATGAAGGCGACGAGGGACTGCCGTTCCGCATCACGCGCTGGGCCGATGGCCGGCTCACGATCGACGACATCGCCACGCACAAACTCATCGAGCTCGATGCGTTCGGTCCGAGCAATTCGGGCGCCTTCGCGCGGCTGCTCGATCGGTCGGTGCAATGAACCGCGGCTGGCGGCTCACTCGGCGAGCCGGCCCGGCGAGACCGATGCGGTCGCCGCCGCCAGCAGAGCCGCGATGCGCGGCGCGTGCGGCACACTGCGCAGCATGGGCTGCGCGCGGGCCAGGCGCCAAGGACGCGCGTGCGGCCAGAGCTTGATGAACGAGGGAGTGCTGCCGGGCTTGAGCGCCAGCGCGATGTCGCCGCGCGCGGTGCGTGAGCCATGCACGGCGATCTGCGCGATGCGCGCGAGCGGCAGCGACAAGGTGCCGGTCAGCGCGAGCCCAAAGCTCATCACGCAGCGCTGATTGGTGATCACATAGCGGGTGCTGCGCGCGATGCCGAGGGCGAATCCTGCGCAGCCGCCGAGCAGCGCCAAGCTGACCGCGACGAACGGCAGGCTCGCGGTCACGCTCGTGAGCGGACCCAGGCCGGCGGCGCGCGCGTTATGAATCCCGAAGATCAGGCAGATCGCAAGATACAGCGCGATCCAGCGCAATCGGAACAGATCATTGGCGAGGCCGCGCCATTCGGGACGGCCCGCCCAAAGGACCCGTTCGCCGAGCAGCAGCTTGGGCATGTCGTGTCGCATGTCGGGCGCGTCGTGACTCATGGCGAGTATCCCTCGGGGGCGGGGCGCGGAACGGTGTCTCGATGGAACCAGCCGGCCGCGTAGTAGGCGTTGAGACGATCGTCTTCGCGCGCGGTAATTTCATCCTCGCGCGCGGGCAGCGGCACGTCGGCGAACTGCCGGGACTCGAGCGCGGTGACGCGCACCTCACGTTCCCGCTCACGGATGTAGGTGTGGAAGATCGGGACCAGCACTCGTGAGGGACCGAGGCCCGGCTTCAGTTCCACCTCCAGCAGGCGCAGGATCTTGATCGAACGATCCACCCAGATGTCGTACACGGTGCCCACCTCCTGCCAACGGCGGTCGAACACGGTCATGCCACGCGGGTCCGCGTCATGGCGCGCGACCGACCATTCCTCAAGCTGGCGCAGCGGCTTCAGCATGACCTCGCCTCGCTCGTTGCGCATGGGCTCATCGCGTCGCAAGACCCAGGCGCCGGGCCCGAGGCAGGACAGAAGGGGATTGCCGGTCGGCGTGAGCGGCGTACCGTCGAAGCGATACAGCGGAACGGCGGCGCTCGGCGGGTCGCGCCCGAGATGCGGCGCCACGGTCTCGCCGCCTTCATGCAATTTGTAGGTGACCGGATCCGGCGGGCTCGGGAACCCGAGCAGCGGCGTGTCGTCGAACGGTGAAGCCTTCATGGGGTAACCCTCGCGCTTGTCGAGACGCCGCAGGTAGCGCACGGTCGCGAAGAAGCCGAGAAAGAAAATCACCAGCGCGGATTCGGTCAGGTCGATATGGTCGGTGATGCTGCCGGGTGCCATTGCGGGTTCCTGTTGCTCGGAAGTGAGGTATGGGTTCAACCAGCCGGTGGCGGCGACGCTGCCGTCTTCGCCACCGGGACGCTGCGGGAAGACCCGATGAGTTCCGGATAGTCATGCACGAGGTTCACGCCATTGAGCGGCCGGGTGATGCCCAAATGGCAGGTGGCACATAGCGCGAGTCCATTGCCGGTCTGAGGATAGACCTGTTGCGGCGGTAGCACCGGCAGGTTCGTCACCTTGGTCAGCGCCCGCGTCTGCGGCGCCGTGCTCGCGACTCGGCGCAGGTAATTGGTGTTGATGTCGCGAAGCAGGCGGATGCCGTCGTAGCCGATCCAACGATACGGCGTGCTTTGCGCCCAGCTCGCGAAGTACCGCGAGTTGTGGCAGTAGCCGCAGTTTACGCCGATCCCGTCCGACATGGTCATCATCAGTTCATAGATGCGCTTCGCCTCGATGCGCGACGAGACGGTGCCGCTCGGTTCCACGGTGGTGGACTGCACCGAGATCGGCTCGTCGTCATACAAGTACTCGGCATAGCTGTCGTCCGGAAAGAACTTGCGCACGGTATCGGCCGATTCGCGCCAGTTCTCCTGCCGATCGATGAAGGCGTTGTGTTGCGGAGGCGTGCTCGGAAACCAGATCTCGGGTGGAACCGGCTGGCCGCGGTGACACGTATAGCAGGTCACGCCGGCGCCGGCGAGGTGCTTGGTCCAGTCGCTGTTGAGATGACGCGTCATGAGCAGCATGACACGCGCGACGCGCTTCTCGGGTCTTGCGTCGGAAGCATAGTCGCTGCCGCCATGGCAGAACGAGCAGCCCTGTTCAGGCGCGACCCAGGCGGTGATCGCGGTTTGCAGACGCATGAATTCCGCGGCGCCGACGTCGGTGAGCACGGTCACGTTCTTGAAGTGCGCGGGGGTGTCGGCGCCGCCTGCCGGCGCCGGCGGGAGCGGCGCGGGCGACTGATTGAGCCGGGACTGTTCGGCGACCGTGAAGAATTGCACCTGCTGCGGTAATCCCACTTGCACGGCCGCACGCGGCACGCCGGTGTAGCTCGGCACGAACACGACGAAGGCGCCGGCGGCCACTAAAACGACCGTTGCGGCGATGGTCAATGATTTCATTGTGATGGCCCGAGGTGCGGCTGCTTCTCCGCGGCGACACCGGGCGGAGGAGCGGGCGGCGTCGGCAGCACCTGGGCGTACTCCGGGGCGATGCCGTGCTTGACGCCCCATAAATACCAGTTGTCGACCACGGTTCCGGTCATGAGGATCCCGATGCCGCCAGTCAGCGTGGTGAGGATCGCGAAGGTGTAGATCCACGCATGGATGGACTCGAAGTTCGCGTTGAAACCCATGGTCCAGCGCCAGAACAGCGCGCTGCGTTCCATGGCGCTGCCCGGGTCGACGATCTCGCGGGTTTCGTGGTC
>Ga0116228_10006678_pt1 | contig 10294 bp, 8 predicted proteins | sample S1TSphfallax_2_FD_89694 | JGI IMG/M metagenome (GOLD analysis project Ga0116228, IMG submission 89694) | Host-associated microbial communities from peat moss isolated from Minnesota, USA - S1T2_Fc - Sphagnum fallax MG | ecosystem: Host-associated > Plants > Peat moss > Unclassified | place: USA... | reverse complement strand
ACATTAATTTCATAATTACATCTACACTTTTAAACCAATTATTTGGAAATTAATTGGTTTCCATTGTTTAACCAATTATTTGTTCTTCATATGTGAAGTAAGTTTGCTTATGTGTCAAACTATATTTTTGAAATGAATGCAATTTGGAATCCATATATATAATATTTTGTTAAAATATATGTTGGGTTTGTTGCTGATATTGATATCAAAATTTTGGGGGTGCCCTCCCCAGGACCGGGCATGCCTTTCCTAGATAGCGACACATGCACAGAAGGGGGGTGTTATTTATTTCTGTCAGGGTTTTTTTTGTATGATGCCATCCATGGATGGATGACGAGATAAACGGATGGATGGACAGGTCACGTGATGAAAAAAACTTCACGAAAAACGACCACAACGTCCTTTACTATATGTAATATATTTTTCCCCTATGATACCCGCCGGGTATATGGAACATTTTTAATTTGTAAAACTTCCTACAGGCATTACATTAGATGACACAAAATTTTGGAGCAGGTCTTTTCTTAGAAGAGAAGGGTCTGAAATAGACCCTTTCAGATTTGAGATCCCGGCCCGAGGCAGGAAGGCCGCCGAGGGAATGGGTCAAAAATCTGGAAGGGGTCTATTTTTTAAGACTCTTCCCCAACGTAAAGACCAGCCCCGTGATTTTTCTTTCCGCTTTCCCTATATAGGAAAAAAAAGACAAAATCTGATAAAATGTGAAAAACGATGCAGATCTGCAAAAGATAGATTGCTGAGTTTGAAAACTGTATGTACCTTCCGAAATGTGGAAGGCCTCTGACAGGCTGTACTGGGCCTTCCACATTTCGGAAGGTGCAGTTTTCAATTACTGCAAAATTAAACTGAGGCCAGGGAGCGTCCCTGAAAATACAAAGGAAAAATCACCGCTGGTCTTTACGACTGTAAAAATGGGCTCCTTGAAATCAGCCCTTTCATTTTGCAAATGGCGCAGGAAGCGGAGGGATTTACCTAGTCTATAGTGCCACGTAGATGCCACCTATGCGCCTGCCCAAAATCCCAAAAAAAAGAGTAGCCACTTGGAGCCCCTAATCTACGCCACGTGCTCATGTTACCCCGCCACGTGTGTGACTACACGGAGATTTGCCCCGGCGGCCAAATCCAGGTCCCCAAAAAAGTCTTTCGGGACCTCGTACGTTCCTTTTCCCTTGGCGATTTCGAAGTGCAAAAACTCGTACGCCGAAAGAGCTTCGCTTCGGCTTGTTCGTCGTCGATCCATCGCAGTTGCAAAATCGACTGAAGTCGAGCTCCGCACTCAATCGAGCAACGCATTTGGTGAGTTGAATCGGATCGATTTGAATCGAATCAAATTCAATTTAATTCAATCGAGTTGATTGTGAGCGGAATGGAGACTATCGATGCCTCCTCACGAGGGCAGCAGCAGGTGATGGAGCTCCTCATGCCGGCGACAATGGCGGCAGGGCTTTCTCTCGCGACATGGCTCGTGTTGCCCAGATTGCTGCGCCGATGTCACTCCTACGTAGAGTCTGGCCCCAAGGCTCGTATCCTGGGACGCGCGCAGCAGCAGGATGACGGCGTCAAGGAGAAACCGCCAACACCTCCAGTTTCGTATGAAATGAGCTTGTTCGGTGCATTGGAGGATCCCGCGCGTCTGCTCGCCACCACCATTACCTTCAGCTACCTGTAAGTCCATCTGATTCTATTACCATTTTGGTTGATCCTGTCTTGAAGAAATTGAAGACATTTGGATTCCTTATTACACGAATTTTGCTTCTTTCAACAATGCTCAGGAATGTTGTTGGATTCTTCCAGAGGTGGTTTAGTAGCGCCCAGGTCGCTGGGATTGCAATACCTATCGCAGTTTCGGGCTGGCACCACGGTGGTGAGCTTGGTGTGGTTCCTGTACGGGTGGAAGAGGAATGTGTTCTCGCGGATCATGTCTTCTGGACGTTCGCTTTCGCAGTCGGAGAGGGAACGGTACCTGACGATGGACAGGATCTTGTCGGCTGGAATGCTGCTTTTGGGAGCCATGGCGCTTGCCGAGTCTTGCGGGGTGGCTGTGCAGTCCGTTCTCACTGTGGGGGGCATCGGAGGTATGTATAAGGAGCGGGTCTTTATGCTTTGTAAAACCCTAGACAGTGGGATTTACTGGATTCAGGCCTGCACTTGGCTCTGCCTCACATGGGCCCTTATTCTGGTAAAGCCCGAGGCACTGCCTCGGACTTTACCCTACACCCTTAGCTAAAGATTTCTGGCAAATTTTCTGTCTGAGATTGACAATGAATGGAAAATAACAAATGAAACAAAATTCCCAGGTCTTTACGACCCCAAAAGAAGTGTTCTATTGTTGACCTATGCCCATCCTTGAACTGAGGAGTTGTTGAATTCCATATCCAGAACCTTAAAAACAGAGGGCCTTAACCAGTTGGGTTGATGTAAAGAGTGATCAATAGCGGGTTCAAAGGTTGATTATGTTGTCCATATCAGCTATGATTTTAAGTCCACTTATGTTTTGGATAATGTGATTAGTGAGCTCTGAACACCCTAGTTTCATTTTATTCCTTATCTCAAGATTATTTTGCTGATTATTACTCAAATGCTTCAGTAGTGACTCTTGAGAACTTGCACTTCTGGTCATCTAGATTGCTAAAGGGTAAAAGTTCATTGTCATAAAACCAAACCCTACTGTCACTTACTATTGAATCAGAGAGGATCCCAAATTATAATTTACAGTGGAGTTTTGAATCATCAATGATTAAATGTCAATCCAATCATATACAACCAGGTGGATATTTGACATAATCACTTATTGAAATAATTGATTTTTGCTAAGAATGATTAGAAGATAATCAGCCTTTTAGCACTCCCACCAAATTGTGCTCAATCTTAGAAATTCTAACTAGCATCACAATTTGAGTGTCAAGAACATTCAATAAGATCATGGCTGTTTTTTCTCTTATAGGCTTTGTGTCCATTTCTGCAATCTACAATCCATGTGTTTTAGATTCACAGAAATGCATTTCACTGGGTAACAGGTGTGGCGACAGCATTTGCTGCAAAGGACCTTCTTGGAAACATGCTTAGCGGGGTGTCTCTCCAGTTCTTAAGGCCCTTCTCTGTGGGTGACTTCATACGTGTAAGAGCTTCTTCACCCACACCCCTTATTTGGATCTCTACCATTGTTTGTCAGATTCAACATCGAGTGTTTATTGTTTCCCATCCCCACTCATAAACATCAGAAATTGAACAAGATCTTTAAATGTCACCACCTGGACCAATCATTATGTCCAGCCAGTCCAAAGTAGTCATAGTCATTTTCTTTTACTGGGCATTATGGAGAGCATTCTATCTTGTGCACATTTACAGGCCCAAACTCCAAACTGTTTCACACTATTGAAAGGATATACTTCATCCAAAATAGAGTGCATAGGCCATTTTACTACTGTCAGTGGAGATGCTCTAAGCGTATACGGTCTTTTTTTGTGTCCAAATTGCAGCCCATGTCCTTTGTGTGGGCTATGGAATAATCTTGACCCAATGAACATGATTTTCTTGGGATGCATAAAAACCCAGTCCAGTTTCTTTTAGTGTATGTGGAGTTTGCATTACAAAGCACAATTTTCCCTCCACCAAGAGGCAGACTTTTCATGAAGCAAGAGTGGGCATTTCTCTTTTGAAACCTGTCTCATTTAAAAAAAATTTCCTGTGATACCCACCAGCCATCATCAGAAATTTTTTAAAAAGAAAAACCAGACCAGGTTATTATGCTCTGGAAAGCCTGCTGCCTTGGGCTTCACCCTACATGTAAATCACCATGCTTTTGGATGCAGGAAATTGCTCAAAGTGCCAGTTCTTTTTGACAATTTCATGCACTTAAAACTTGTGTTGTTGTCTCTGATGTTTGTGTTTCTACATTTTGGCTATTGCAGGCAGGAGCAATCAGTGGGCAAGTTGTGGACATTGGGCTGCATTCAACACAAATGATCAACTCTGACAAATACCCCATCATTGTGCCCAATTCTTTCTTCTCTAGTGAGGTAAAATGTAAAGTCCAGTATTGTGGGTTTCTTTGAATATGTTTATAACCTCATGTTCCGTTTTCTTTTTTTAAAAAGAATTCAAAAAACCTCTGGTTCAGCTTTTTGATTCTTCTTTAAATTTCAGAATTGCAGAACCTCCTGGTTCCCATTTTTTGAATACTTTTAGAATCAAAAGAACCTCTGGTTCCAGGTTTTTGAAATATTTCAAGGAAGTACTGGTTTTCACGTAAGTACTGACAAAGAACCAGAAGCTTAGGGGGAAGGTTCTTTGATTCTTTTCAAACTCCGTTCAAACATTGAAACTACTTCTATGATTGTTGAGGACCACTGGCCAAGGGTAAGAACCCATTCTTTGATTTTTGAGAGCTGCCGACGAAGGATAAATATATACCCTATCCTTACCCACCAGTTCCAGAAAGAGAGAACTGCCCAACTGGTAAAATCCCGTTTGTGAATTGTATTTTGTCAAGTCTGGTTTGTATTTAACATTGGAGTGTTCCCGAGCAACACATTTCTTGACAGCTTCTTAGCTTTGGAACCAAAGCTGGAGCTCTGGAGAATGTGATTGTTTCTCTAAGAAAAGCAACCAGGTGGCGCTATTCCCAACATTCAGAAAGATGTTGAATCATGTTGTGACAGTTTCCACTTTAACACTTTATGGAGAAGTTTTTTATTGCTCAAGGCTTTTGGTTACCCAAACCTGAACAAAGGAATCAATTGTTTCCAGGAGATGTTTTGAAATCTTTGCCTCTGGTGTTGTTTCAAATGTGCTAACTTGATGGACATAATATTTGTGTGATGATGACAGGTGATTGTGAACATGTCAAGGATACAGTGGCGAGGCTTGGCTCTGAACCTGCCAATCAAGCTAAAAGACTTCAACAAAATGCTGTCTATAAACGCGGCTGTGCGAGAAATGCTTCATTCCCATCCAAAGATTTACTTGGAGAATGAGAATCCTCGTTGCAATGTTTCTCAAGTTGGGCCAGCATCTTTTGAGCTGGCCATCACTTGTGACCTCAAACCTATGGTAACGCACTGTCAACTCGGGATCCCTCTTTTTAAAGCTCCACAAACCATGCAATAGCAATGGAAATGGATATCGAACCTTAACATCTGAACTTTACAAGAACATTGCACATTTGTTGTCCAGTTTGTGAAATTCTGTCAAATCTACCCTGTGTGGGAAGATGGGCCACTGATGCCCATCCGAAGATGGGTGCTAGGATTGAGTATACTTTTCTTTGCATCCATTCTACTGACCTAACATGTTTGTCTATTGGATGCAGAGCACAGATGAATTCTTATTGACAGAGGATGAGATTTTGATGGAGATTTCAAATATTGTCGCCAGATCAGGTGCAGCTTTAGGGACTAGCATGTAGATCACCATTGTTTCTGTGTTTGATGTGTATTTTGTTTAACCATGCATCTAGAATCCTGTTTAATGGGAGAAACAGTACTCCCAATTCATCCAAGCATAGTTTTGTCTTCAATGTGTATATATATGGTGAGAACTGTGGTGGAAGAAAGTTGAAATTTTAATTTCACATATTTTGCAATATCAGTTGGATTTTTGTGTTCTCACAGTCAACACATTTTTCCTCTGTGTGGGTGATTGAAGGTAAAGATTGAAGGTGAAGATTGGAGTTAGATGAGAGTTTGATGGTTGATTTGCAGGGACTCTTTCTTATATCATAGAAACTAATATTGAAAATAAGGTTAGATGGTTCCACTGATGTTTTAAAAAAGACATTAAAACAATATTGAAAATGAGGTTAGATGGTTTCAATGACTTTTTCTAAGAGACATTAAAACATTGTGTATTTTTATCCCTGTTCTTGCAGATATGTGACAAGGATGCTAACAAAATGCCATTATCCTCTATTACTAATGATAGTATAGATAACTGCAGGTTTTTGAAATAACTGGGACAGATAGTTCTTTGATTCTGATGTTTTCAAAAAACTGAAGCCGGTGATTCTCTGATTTTGAAATTTTTTAAGAACCAGAACCAATGATTCTTTAAAAGTTCAATTACCGCACAAAACTGGTGTTGATTATATCCAAGAGAGTCTAAATGCAATAGCCAAATGTTCCAAGACATATAAGTTGCTGCAACTGTTACATCTTGAGCATGACTCTCACAATACATATGATAATGCATCTCACAAATGCCAATGAAGTTTCACATGACAGGTCTACTACAATTACATGTAGTTTCTGAATTTCTCCAAATTTGGGCTGGTCAATGGTGTGATGATTCCGGCACTACTAAATGGCTCCTGATTTCTTGTCCATTCATCTGAGGGCTGAAATTCTCGCATTTGTGGAAAACCTAAACTTGGTAATTAAAAAAGATGGATGTCTGCAAAGACAAACTGGTGAAATTTATGATGTGATATTGGAGGGTTTTGATTGCCAGAGTTGAGCGAAAAAGTAGTAAAAATCACCAGATTTCTATATTTGATTTTCAGTGTGTTGTGTTTCCATGAATATAGAACGTTGAGTAAAGATTTTACTCCACATCTGGTTTATAGCCACCCAACACTAGTTCATAACCTAATATAATCATCGGTTGCAACAAACTACATGCAACTAGGTTATGCAACTAGGTTGCAACAAAAAACTTAAATCCCAAATCTTTTGTTTTTGCTTTCAAGTTTGGAAATTATATAAATAAGTGCGTTAATAAAACATTGATAATACATAAAGAACATTAAAAACCAAGTGCCATTAACCAAATAAGCTTGAACTTTAAAAGCTAAACTTGAAACAAACCAGATGTGGAGTAAAATAGTGCAGTTCCAAATACCCACCCAACACTAGTTCATAACCTAATATAATCGTTGATTTTGAATTTTGATTTGAGCAAAGGACCTTTAAAGTTGAGCATGTGTTTTGTCAAACATTATTAGTTTCACAAAGGGCCTTTGGTTTTCATAATATATACACCTTTTAATGCTGACTTTCTTTGTAATAATAGGGGACTGTTAGACACACATAAAACACTCAAAATATAAGGAATCCAAAAAAATTAAAAATTTCTATCTATTTTGATGCTCATGAATCCTTATTACATGTAAATGTGATACAATGTAAATGGTGTCTAAAACAAAGTTGTAGCTTATAATACAAAAGATTAAACCTCAAAATAGTTAACATCTTTTGGCATGATTTCAAATTGTGATCATTTTTCAAGACAGAACACATAAATTTAGCACAATTTTTTTCATTTTTAGAAAATCATGTTTATTACAAAATTAATAACAAAGAACATGTGATATATTGGGGAAACTATAGTAAGTAAAATTAATAATTAAACAAATATTTTGTTAAAACATTCCTTTCTATGAATTTTTTTTTTTTGGCAAAAGGATTATAATCCTTTGAAGCAAAGTAAACATTTGGCTCATTGATTCATGATTGCATCCCCCCATGCTTCATGTGAGTGCATTGATTCCTATTTACATCAAGTTGGCTTTTCATTGCACAATTATAGATTGTAATGTTTATGTTCAAAGTTAATATGATACTTCTTTTAACATTCTTGCTTTGCATGTTGATGATGCCTTTTTAACGAGCAATAATCCTTATTTTTTACAACATACTAAGGTTGAATTAAAATTAGCTTTTGCAATGACTAATCATGGATCTATTCATCACTTGTTGGACATTCAAATCCTTTCAAATTGCTAAGCTAGTATTTTATTCCTCACTTAAGCACATTATGATCAAGCAAAACTTAACTTATTTGGCATGGATCTTTGCAAACTTGTTGCCATTCCTTTGAAAATGAATTTACATCTTTCAAAAACTCAATCACCTCACACTTTCAAGGAAGTGGAGGCCATGTTTTATGTTCCATATCAACAAGCTATTGGTTCTTTGACTTATGCTATGGTGTGTATTTGTCTTGATTTAATGTTTACAATGGGGGTCAACTCTTAGGGTGTTTGCACATTATGGTGACCTTATATGGACATCACAATGGTAGTTTTTCTTGTATTCCTTATATACAAGAAAATAAATAAAATAAAATTTGTTGAAATAATAAAAATAGGGACTCACTTATCCAAAGCTATGATAATCAACCTTCCAAGAATGAAAAATTCAAATAAAAATCATGGATAGCCAATAAATAATGGACTTTTGAATTTTGCCCACATTTTTTGTTGCACGAAACTCATGGATATGGACTTTTATCTTACAATGTGTTGGTCTTATGGGTTTGAAACTTTGGGATATTGAATGAATGATGTTTAAAAAACTAATGATCAATTGAATGATTCAAATGTGATTTTATTTTATTATGTTATGGACTTTTTAAAATCCCAAGAATTGTAATTATTTTAAAAGCCCTTTTAAGTATTTAAAAATAATTATTTAAAAAAAGATTTATTTTTTTATATTGTTGATATGTCTTATAACATCATGATTTGAAATTGGAAATGGAAAAAAAATGTTACTTTCAATATCATTTAAATATTCATATTTTAAGCTAGTTTTTAACGACATTAGAAAATGCCTTTGAAAAAGAGACTCTAATCTAACAAAGTTATGACTCCCTAATGTGCTTTTTCCCTTTGGCATTATTCAAATCTAAGACCAACTCATTGATGTGTAGTTAAATCAATTTTCAAACACATACAAAAAATAAAAACCCATGGTTTTTTATATTTTTCACATGCAAACACCAAAACCACTTGAAAAAAAAAAATTGTCCATAATTGCAAAAGGACTCTTGAAACATTATCAATATGTATCAAGTTTTAAACATTGAAATTTTGCAAGTAATGGAACCTAAAAAAGAAAAAAAATTGACCAAAAAGTTTATTATGTTCCCCTTGTGATGCTTCAAAGATAAAAAATTAGAATTTAAAGCATTATCCACACATCATGTGGCTCCTTTTATTATGTTTGCACCTAGCTTGAATATTCATAAACTTTGAATTGGGTCAAAATATTTTCAAAATTAACACCCATCATAACATTTTCTCATACATAGTTTAAGTTGAAGTCATCCATAAAGCCATGTGTAAATTAATTAATTATTTAAAGTTCATTAATGGTTAGATTTCAAGGAATAATCGATCTTATTTTTCATGAGAAATTAGGATGAAAGAAATACACAAGGGGAAAAAACAAGGGATCAAATTAGTTTTCTCACCTAAATTGTTTGTGAGTTTCAATGTTCCACCCCAAACCCTAAACCCAACCTTAATAGTTTTTTTAACATAGTTATGGTATGAGCATCAAACTCGGTATAACATTGCAAGATACTTGGTGATGGAAATATAATATCTTGTAAGTAGTTCGGCTGTTGGGCATAATAAAGTGAAAGCATCGTAAAAGCTGCTTGAAGATCTATGAACATAGGAAGGTTAGCGATCATGCTGAGGTTTTCTTAGAGTGCTTTTAATATGAGGGATTCCACAAATGGAAAAAAACCCATTGGGGCACCTAGAATACGATGATGGACTAAAGTGTAAAAAAACCTAGAGGAAATGTTAGAAAAACCTAGAGGAAATGATATAGACTGATTAAACCCTTATGGAGATTAAACAACACACTTTGTCGACTGCATTGAAAGTCCTAATGCACCAAATTTGTCTTATAATCACAAAAAAAGGTAATACATTTGATGTAAGACCAATTATGTGCACATCATTTATTAATGAAGGAAAAACATAATTACGGTGGGCCGCGATAGTAGGATGGAAAGTGTGAAAATGAACTAGTGCAAATAACATTCCTCCCAAAGGATCACCTTGTCATGTACTAGACTCAGATGAAATGAAAATGAGATCCCTGTGCCTAGAAGCCTTTGATAAACATAGTGGAGATGGGCATGCATAAAACCAACGAACAAATGATAAAAACTTATCCAAGGTGCCGATAGAAAACCATAACTCTTGAAAAATGGTTGTTCAAGATATTAAATTAAATGTGTTTCAAACATCCACTTGTAATACCACCCATTCCAGATATAGATCCAACATAGCTAACCCCATGAACCATTGTTTTACACCCACCTGGTGTTGCCATTCCAAATTGGTGCAGACTAAAATATTTTATAATTGAATTTTTGAACTGAATAACCAGTGTGCGGGCGATTAATCGATAAATGACCTTTCCAATGGCGATGGGTCAAATGCCTCCAAATTATTTTTCCAAAACCAATAGTCGCAATGCAACAAATAGGTGTGATACTTATGGAAGAACATGACCATGAGTAATGTGCCCACATATTT
>Ga0116228_10006677_pt1 | contig 10294 bp, 8 predicted proteins | sample S1TSphfallax_2_FD_89694 | JGI IMG/M metagenome (GOLD analysis project Ga0116228, IMG submission 89694) | Host-associated microbial communities from peat moss isolated from Minnesota, USA - S1T2_Fc - Sphagnum fallax MG | ecosystem: Host-associated > Plants > Peat moss > Unclassified | place: USA... | reverse complement strand
GCTTTTTAAAAAATATTTGAAAATACTTGATACAAAGGCCAATTTTCAAGCCTTTGTATTTTTATAATGTTTTTTTTTAAATACTTGAAAATACTTCTTTTTGAGCACCTTCGAAAAATACTCATATTTCGTATGTCACTACTATGGTTTCACTCTGCCTCACCAAGCAGAGAGATGAATGTACTGTAGATTTTGCTGATTCTGGGAAAAGGCGATGTAAAACTTGCCAAACTTTACTACAAGTAAAAAACCTAACTGCAAACTAGAAGAAGAAGAAGAGAGAAGTGAATATGAGATGAAGAAAGGACCTAAAAGTTCTATTCTGAGAAAGATTGCATTAAACCTACCAAAGCATATTTCTAGGTACTTACTCACACTTCTAGGTTCTTGGATTTGAGGGCCCCGCCTCTCACAGGCTTTCAACTTCCAAGGCTAAAAGTGCTAGAAAACCCCTACTAATCCCCAAAGGCAGATAGGAGGGCATTTAGGACTGGAGCTCAATAGATAGATTGCTGATGCCCATTTGTAAATAAATTACATGGAGAAAGAACTTAACTTCAAATCTATATTGTTAAGGGGCTAAACCTCTAATCCCAAGAATTATAAGGTAAAGAACAGCTTTGAGTCTGTTCTAGGATTTGAGGGCTGGGCTTCTCAAAGGCTTTCAACTTGTTAGGCTGAAGTTCAAGTAACTCTAGGGTAAGGAACCACTTTGGTGTTCTTCTTGGATTTGAGGGCCCAGTCTCTCAAGGGCTTTCCAAAACTTCCAAAGCTCAAGTTCTAAAAACCTTTAAAACCCCACCAAAGGCAAATAAATAGGGAGGCTGAGGGGAGGGAGTGATGGAATGGATTTAGAGCTGGAGCTCCATAGATTGGTTGATTGATGTGTATTTGTAGAGTCAAATTAAACCCTACTAGGTACTTGTAGATACATGAAGAAAGGGCATTAATGTCAAATCTAATTCTTAAGTCCTAATTAAACCCTAATCTCACAAAGTAGAGGGCAGGGAACAACTTTGAGACTGATTTGAGGGCTCAACCTCTCAAAGGCTAAGTCCAACTTCCAAGGCTAATATTCTAAAAACCCCTTAAATCTCCAAAAGCAAATAGAGGGGATGGATGGAGTGAGGGAGGGGAGTGAGTGAGAGAGAGAATGGAATTAGAGCTCCAAAAGTTGGTTGGTTGGTTGGTTGATTGATGTGTGCATATGTAGACTCTAGAGTCAACAACCAGGAGGACCCCAGGAGATAAACTTTTTACTAGCTTTTTTTTTTTTCCCCATCCCAGCTTCACAAGTAGAGTAGAAGTAAAGCTAATAAGCTAAGGCCCAAGTCTCTCAAGTCAAGTGTTGTGGTTGATGGTAGCAGTACTAGTAGTACTAGTGGTGGTGGTGGTAGAAGTACTTGACGACTAAAAAGAAGGCTGGCGGCCGCTTGCAGTAAGTAGTTGCGCAGCAGCGTGGAATGGTCGTTCGCGTGCGTGCGGAACGCTAGTTTGTGGGCTTTGTGGGGGCGATTTGCTGTGTTTTAGCTGACCGACGACGTTCCAGCCTCCAGGGCAGTCAGTCAGGCAGTCAGGCACCCAAGAGGCAGGCAGGCACGCACAGCACAGGTATTGGTCCCTGTTGACTGCGCTACTTACGCAAGCTGAGAGGACGGACGGATGCTGCTACTACTACTGCGGCCTGGCTGCCCGGCGGCCGGGCGGCTAATGTGGGTTTGGTTTGGGTTTTGTCCCGGCGCTTTGTTTCTTGGTTCCCTCCCGCTGCAAGGTCATGTATAGGTCGCGACGGAAGGGGACGGACTCTACTACGTGGACCACGCGGCGGTTGAGGTGCTTCTACTTACGGTGGGCGGAGCTGGGGGACGGACGGGTTACCAATTAGGCTCCTCTCTGCCTCCCCCTTCCCGGGTTTCTCCTCCCCCCCTAGTCTCCGTCCCCCCCTCCCCACCCCCCCCGCCCCAGTGGCAGTGCCCACCAACCCGCGTGCCATTACCCCTCCCCACGTCCCTTCTTCCTCGCTTTAGAGCCATGTGTTCTCAACCCCACTTAGCACACCACTGCTACTGCTGCTTCTTACCGCGTCTTCTTCATCTCCTGCGTTCTCTTCTGCTGGTTGTGACCGCCGAGCTTTTTCTTGTTTGGCTTCGGCCTCGGCTTCCGTATTTGTTGCTAGAAAATCGTCTTTCGAAGTTTTTGCGAGAAGAGGTTTTTGTGAAGGACGAACAGCAGAAGACGACGACGACGAAGAAGAAGAAGAAGAAGAAGAAGAAGAAGAAGAAGTGACACGAATTCTGGGGAATACAGAAGAAGACGAAGGTGATAATAATAATAATGTGGCGGAGGAAGATTTGCGGAGGAACTTCGTCGTGAACTCTGTCTTCTTTGTTTCGTCTCTGACGAGGAGGTGAAGGAAGGTCTGAGGAGGCTCGTACCGGACTTGCAACAGTTGTGGCGAGAGTTCTGTTGTGAGGAGGAAGTTGGATACACGGGGGTTTTGTGAATGCGTATCTCTTCCTTCCAGCTTTTTTTTTCCTTCCCTTCTTCGGTGTCTTGACGGAGGAGGATAGGCTTCTGGTTCTGGTTTCGCGTTTTGACACTTCTATGCGACTGGAGACTTAGAGCACGGTCTGTTTTGGCAGCAGACATGACGGAAGAAGAGTAGAGTTAGTCGAGAAACAGCGTTTTTGGCGGGGCATAAACAAGGATCCGTCCAGCAGACGAGGAAATCGGTTCCGGGCATATCGATCTGGAAGATCGGGGTTGCAAGGACGAAGAGCAGATCGGGGATTGTACGATGCTTGCGGCCCGGTGAATCGGTCGTCGGAAACCGCTCCTGGAAGTCTCTTGTGCACTGTTCATTGCAGCTTCGTCTTCGGAAAAGTCTGAAACTCTTTGTTGTTCTCCTGCAACGTCGTAGGGAAAAGTTGAGAGGATAACGACGGAGTTGCATAAAGGACAATTTCTCGCAGGACGGAGACCTCTTAGCACGGGATGCTTGCAGGCAAGTAGAGATGTGTTCTCGTACACAAACTAACTGATCTCCAGAGCTTCCTGTGTACTGGATGGCCTTGAGTTGCCGCCTCAGCGTTGTGGTTTCTTCCTTCGGTTCTCTTGTTCTGCGATTGTATGTACGCTCTTATGTGCATCTCGTAGTGAGCAGATGTATCAGTCTGCCTTATTGTATCTCTTTTGTTCTGTGTTCTCATCTGATCCTGATCAGGGGGCCTTCGGGCATGTGTATGCATGTGTACACATTCTCCAGCATCTTTCAGGCACATGCCTTGTGCACGGCAATGTCTTCTAGTTTGTGACACAGTAAGCTTTGACAATGAAAGATTTGTGCTACAATGGTTGAGCTATCTGGTATTGGAACCCCTGTTGTCTTAAGCAGTGGTGTCTCTAAGACAGCATGATTTGCTTCTCCTGCAGGTTTTTGGTGTTGATTTTCTGTGTTCAAAGTGGGCAAGGGGGGAGTTCATAGGCTTGAATGGCATCTGATGATTCTTCCCCAGAACAGTCACCAGAGAAGCAGCAGAAAGGGATTGCTCGTCGAAAGAAGAGTCCCTTGCAGCTTGGGCTCCTTGAGAAGGTCTATGCTGGTGGGTTGTAGCTCATTTTGTGCCTACCATGTTGATGAAGCCCAATTTACTATCTGTTTTACCTATTTGATGTGAAATGCTGCCCTGACAATTTCTCATAGTTGTGGAGACTGTAACTCATGGTCCATCCTTCTGTTTACTTTAACAGATCCTGGAGGCTGGCATGTTTAGGGTGATGCCTCAACTGATGGGTTTTCTAATTTTCATTCTAAATTGCTGTGCAGATGACAAGTACCCATCAGAGGAAGTGCGAACAGATCTTAGCAAGAAAATTGGACTATCTGAGAAGCAGCTGCAGGTTTGGTTCAAGCACAGAAGGCACAAGGACAGGCGTGATGGGATAGATGATGACAAACTGACTCTCTATGCAAGTCGTCATAAGGCTGACGCAGACAGTGAGGAACTCCCATCCACAAAGAGAGGGGAGATTGATTTGAACAGCAGGGAAGATGACAAGTCAGAGGATGGCTATCCTGCTGCTGTTCTTGCTGAAGAGCAAGATGATGATGTGTTGATTGTCAACAAGATGAATGGCATAGATGTCAATGAGGGTGACTTTGAAGAGTTTGAAAAGCCAAAGGCTACAACAAAGAAAAAAATTGCATCAGGCTTGAAGGAACAACCCAGGAAGCCACCACTCAAACCCACCAGTTTAAAGTCGAAGGTTATTTCCAAGGTGGATGCCCTTGAGCTGGCTGCTGTTAAAGCTGTTGAGTCACAACTCAATGGACCGTTGAGGGAAGATGGCCCTCCTTTGGGTTTTGAGTTTGATTCTCCACCACCTGGTGCATTTGAGGAGTTCATGAGCACAGAAGGTAATGATTTTCAATAACCTTATTCTTTTCCTTAGAATCTGCTGTTCATTGTTGCTGATTATGTAACCACCAGCATTTTTAGAAGAAATACTGTTGGCAATGGTAAGTTTTACACCCAGGCAGGAGCTGAGCATCAGCCTTGAAATCTGCTCAAAGGTCACATGTTTCCATGTTTGTGATAAACTTTTGAGCAATTTTTCTAACTACAGTATTCAACATTCTGGTGAATTAATGCAGGACCTTACAGGGCAAATGTCAGGCATGAACACAGGTTTAAGAGCTTGAATGGGAGAGCTGCACTGGAGGGCAAGTGGGGCAAGGACTCTGTGTCTCTGGAGAAGAAAAAAAGAAAATTAGGTGATCTCTACGGGGCTCGTTTACCAGCTGGACAGCCTGTATATAGAGGTATTGTATTTTTTTCATTGTGCTCCTGTAGTTGCAGAATTGCCAGTTCATGGCAAAATTGTCTTTTGTCTGACATCTCTGCTGGCAGCAGACTGGTCCAGTTTTCAAGCCCAGTTGAGCTGAGTAGAGATTCTAGACTGCTTTTTTGGGTGTATTTACTGGGTTTGTAGTGTGTTGATGTCACATGTCTTACCTTATCTGTACTATGGTGGCCCATGTCCAGTCTTATAAAGTTCAGGTCAGACTAGTCAGGGTGTCACGATATGCAAGAGAAAACACCCAAATTTGCATGAACAATGTTTGGCAATAGTGATTGTAGGTGTGATGTTGTGTGGAAACTAAAGGGGAAGTGCAGAGTGTTGCTGCTTGATACTACCATTTTTCTTGAATTCTCTGCAGGGGGCTTTCAACTGTAATATGTCCCATATCTAAGTATAAGCAAAATTCTCAAAGAAGTTTGGCAGTGGCTCATGCAAAATCAGAACTGGTGAGATCCTGTTCTTGGATTTCTCTGAGGTCATCTAATGCAGTTGGTGAGATGGTCAGTTGCTCAAGATTTGTATTTATCAGTAGCTGAATAAATTGCGGACAAAATGCTGTTTTTACTTGCCTTTAATTAGGTGCTTTTTGATATTCTTGCTTGCTAATAAATTCTCACCTGCCAAAACTTTTTCCTTGATTGATGCAGGAAGTTGGCCAAGTATCCACAGATTCAAACAGATGTGCATATGTGTTCACCAGTTGAAACAGGTCAAGATTATTGACAATGCCCAATTATCAGACAAGTGGGACTCTCTGTCCCATATGCACTCATGACTTGAGGTTTCTCAGTTTTGATTTAGTTTCTAAGGAAGTCTTCTGTACTGTGTCATTCACAGATTGAAATGTAAAGTTTTGGTGCACATTGGCCAGAAAGAAAATTGAAATACTGAAGGCAAAGGAATTGGTTTGTGTGTTGCTACAATTGTTTCATGTCCCTGGTGTTGAAGTATGTGAAAGGGGGGTTCAGACAGGGTTTGCTTACACTGTAGTAGGTATTTGAAAATGTATCTTGGATATCTCATGCTGAATTGCATGAAAGGAGAGGTGCTGGAGTTTGTTTAACCCGTAATAAGTTTGTGATTTCCTACTTAGAATTCAATTGTGTGTTGCAAATTACCCTTGCATCCATTGCCACTCCTGATGGAGTTTTGAGATCTGAATGACCTTGAAGGAACTAATTTGTCCATGTGGTTTTCTGCAATGTTAGAGGATTGGGTGTGGAATTCTTTTCTTTGATTTACTACATCATCTTGGGGGTGATAAGGTATCTGTGACATTCACACAACTATGGAAGTTAGTGACACATGTGGAAGTGGTCATTATACTCAGAAAGAATATGCCAGTAATCTGCAGACTGGTTAGTATCCATTCACTTGACAAACTCTAGGGGCTGCTGATCATGTGAATATTGTTATATGGTATGCACGCAATGGAGGAGACATGCAGTTTGGAGCCTGTTGTGCTGCAATGTCCCAGGGTTGCTGGCATTTTAGATTGCAGTTCCTTAATCCTGACATATCATGTGTGACTTTGGTGATATCATCTGGGTTTTTGGGCACCAGTTTCTCTCTGTGGCAAGATAGTTTCAAGCTGAATGCTTAGCCTGAGTTCTGTGAGGCATGCAGTAACCAAGTAGAGTCCATTGCTAGTAAGATTTATAGCATCAATTCTTCTGCAGCAAGGCCAGACTGCTCTTCTTTAAACCCAACAAAGCCTTGGAGTGGTAATGGTGTCAGTATACAGGTATCTCTTCTTTACATCCAATTAATTGAGTATGTTAAATAATGTCAAATAATATGGTGGATGTTGATATTGCTGGTGTGATGCTTGCAGCCTGTAGTTTTTACACTGAAAACATTCAACAATCTCTCATGGAAGGAGGTTTCTGTGTAACACTCCCTCCAAAAGGCTGGAGCATGTTTCTTGCATTGCATTCAGGTGCCGGCAACCAACATTGTGAAGGTGGTATTTGCAGAAATAGATTTGGCCCTTGAAACCTCATCATTGAGGTAAAATCACATTTGGCCACTTCCAAGTTTTGTTTACTTGAGAACAGGATGGGGAGCTGATGATTGAGGCCAGTCTTGATGAGGTGATAAAGAGAAAAAAGCACTATGATAAACTCATTTTTGTGTCAGAATGACAAGTCAGCTATTTGTGCTTTCTGGCCCTAGTTGGACTAGGGAATTCCTGCAAATCTATTGGGCTGGAACACATGTAGATTCAATGACGTTGGTTGGGTGTCTAAATTTTCAAGTGCAAGTCCAAGAAAACTGCATAGTTCCCTTAAAAGCAGGATTGCTGGTGCTCATAATTCCCTGCTAAGCTGTAATCCACTTCAATTATGGTGATGGGTTTGCTTTTGAAAGGCTTGATGTCTAATTTCTTCCACCAGAACATCCTGAAAGGCTGATGTAGTTAGCTCGCATGAGTTCCTTATTTCTTTCAACAATAACATCCTAGAAAGCTAAATAATGGTTGCTTGAGTTCCTCATCACCTAGTTTGGAAAACATGTCTGATTGAACATTGTTTTGGGAGCAAAGATCATTTTATGCTAACATAATAACTTGTTCTCCTTTGCTTCAGGTCTACACTCTGCACCTCTTTTGGGATATGAGACATTGACCTTCGCATGCAACTTTCACTAATCACAAATTGTCTTGCTGATTTGTGCTTTTATTGTGGTGTAAGCTGTCCTTTACTGCTGTTTGGCATGAATCTAGTGCATTCCTACTAGTTGCCTAGCTGACCTTGTGGTTGGGTGGTTTATACCATTTTCAACACAGGTGACATTAGAGGGGTCATGAGTGAGATAGCTTCCTACCATGAGAACGACTATAGCTCTCTCCCTTTTTTTTGGTTCCTGCGGGCTGGTTGTCTTTTGGCCTTTCTTTGGCCTTCCCTTTTTGTCTGCCCTGTGATGGTTCCAGCCATTGATCTTTTATTCGACTGTTTATTCCCTCTTTCAACACAATTGTGCAACAAACCACCCAAACCTTTCGTGTTACCCGTCACTCAAAGATCAAATTCATTTTCAGGATCCAAGTTGGTAACTAGGAACATGTAACTCTCCTGGACTGCAGTTTGCTTCATCATTTTTCTCATTTCTTCAGCTTCAGAGATTGTTTCATTTCATATGGACATGAAAATGAACACCCTATACCCTTCCTTGTCAATCTGAACTCACCAAACTCTATGCTAATCTCTCCATACCTGCTGATTTGGCAGGTTTATCAGGTGCCTTCAATGAGTGGCTGATTCAGTCATTTTCCAATGCCACTTATGACCTGCCTATGGTCCTTCACACCAGGTAATGCCCCCAGGGTGCCACCTAGCTTTGTAAGCCTTGCACTAGTGACTCACTAGTATGCATAATTCACACTAGGGATGTGCTCTCTAGAACTGCGGGTTTGAATCCCTCCTAATCTGCAATAGACCTGGGAAACTAGGTCTATCCACAAGCTAATTGTCCTGCTACTATCTCCACTATTATTAGTCTTTCTATCATACTACCGCAACACTGCACTATCACCCTCCTATCATACTAAAATCCTACACACTACATACTACTTCTATTCGCCTTGTGGGAGGGCATTCCATCTTTTGAAATGCCCCCACGCAGCATGAAATTGTGTTTCCTAAGTTTTCACCACACTGACAGGAGGCCCCACTATACTGGCCTTCCTCAGTCATTATGTGTAGCGTAAAGCCTTGGCAACAGGACATTACATCGTGGACCTTGGGCTCCACCCTCAGTTGAGAGGGTGTAATGCTCACTGCCAAAGCATTACCTTACATGGAACCCCAATTTGAAGTTTGAATTGTTGAAAATAATGTTTGAGTAGTTAGCCCTTGTTTATGAAACTAACATTGGTTGTCTTCAAAACAAACCTTGTGCATAATAGGACTACCGTAGACTCCTTGTTAACACCCAAGCACCTAAGGGATAGGTAGATTTCCTACCTACATAGCCCCACTATTGTAGCCACCTTGCGCCCTGTTCCAAGATTCCATTATAGGCCACTATTGTGTCACAGTGGAATCACTAGTGGTCTTTGTGATCCAGAGTTTTGGAGTAAATGCTCTACAGACAAACTCAGTAGATTTCATCAAATGTGACTGCAAAGTCTGGGGCTTTTGCTTGACAGAAGCTCAGAATGCAAATGCATAAGCATGCAAACAGAGTTCTAACTGACATGCCTGGTTTTCAGAATTGATCAACCCATTGTTGTTGTATCGAGTCAGTTCACTCTTAGTTAACTCTTGTTAGATCACTCTTTCTGAATCATTTTTTCACTTGTAAAGTTTTAAAAATAGGACGTGGAAGACCACTTTGTAAGAGGATTTTCACCCATGGCTGGCATGTGGCCCTCCGAGAGGGAACATGACATTCAAGATAATTTGATTACTGTTTCCCATACTCAACAAATAAACATGAAATTGGCACTGTAAATGGTGAGGGACTACTAATAACTAGATATGGATGAAAAAAATGGACATCTTGCATTGTCAAAAGTAGGCTAGTCCATTTGATCAATTTATGTGTTGTAAAAAATATGGACACCTTGCCTTAGCAAAAGTACATTAATCCATTTGAACAATTTTTTTGTGTTAAGATCAAATTGTAGCTTTATTTGTCAAAAAGGATCAATTATATTAATGGGATCTCATTTGTTTGGCTCAAGTGTGATCATCTTCAAGCCTCTAAAGGGCACAACTATTCAAAAAACCTCAAAGATTTTAAGAGATATGACTAATGTGAAAGGTGATATTATGAAAAGGCAAATAGGATGATTATTAGAAATTTCACATGCATTTTCTAAAGTGATGTGAAAAGAAAATATGATGAAAAAACATTGATTGGTCAAAGTGTTAAAAATATTTTATTATAATTTTTAAAAATCAATGAATAAAATAAATTTAAATTCAATAAATTTAATTTTGTTGGTTCAAAAATGACAAAATGATCATTGTGCACATCCACTCCTCAAGTGCTTTCCAATGGTACCAAGAGTGTAATACTAGGCCTCGTAGTTTAGGAGGATTAAGGTGTCATCACAAACAAAACAAAACAAACACACACACTATAATAAAACATAAAACCTCCCAAACTTAATAGTTTCAATATTTAATTCAAGGGGTCAAGAATGTGGGCCTTATTGAGAAAACACCCAATTACCAACTCAATTAATAATAACATATTGGGTCGATATTCATGTTTTTCAAAACCAATATAAAACCTACTTGATGAGTAGAACAAATATAGAGAACCAGGGAGACCCTTATGTGCTAGTTATTGAATTCTCAAAATTTGATAACTTAAATGGAGTTTGAAATTTTCATCCAAATATGTTATCAACCTTGAAACTACATGTGTAGGCTTTGTGATTATTGAAAAAGACTATGTATCATTGTGAGACTTTAGAAAG
>Ga0116228_10006676_pt1 | contig 10295 bp, 9 predicted proteins | sample S1TSphfallax_2_FD_89694 | JGI IMG/M metagenome (GOLD analysis project Ga0116228, IMG submission 89694) | Host-associated microbial communities from peat moss isolated from Minnesota, USA - S1T2_Fc - Sphagnum fallax MG | ecosystem: Host-associated > Plants > Peat moss > Unclassified | place: USA... | reverse complement strand
TCCAAGGACCGCTACTTCCAGGACGAAGCCGACGCCGACAAGCTGGTGCCGGAAGGCATCGAAGGCCGTGTCCCGTACCGTGGCCAGTTGCGCAACATCATCCATCAGCTGATGGGTGGCCTGCGCGCCTCCATGGGTTACATGGGCACCGCCAACATCGGCGAGATCCACGAGAAGGCCCAGTTCGTGAAGGTGACCGGCGCCGGTGTGCTCGAAGCGCATCCGCACGACATCCAGATCACGAAGGAAGCGCCCAACTACCGCCTGGACTGATGCCTCCGGGCATGTGATTCCAGGTGACCCAGGACGCCCGCGCCAAGTGGGCGTTCTGCTTTTTGAACGGCTGACGCGCAGCGCGCGAAGCCTCCCGTATTCCCCATGCAGGCCGCCACGATGACCGACATCCACAGCGACAAGATCCTATCCTCGACTTCGGCTCGCAGTACACGCAGCTCATCGCGCGCCGCGTGCGCGAGATCGGTGTCTATTGCGAAGTGTGGGCCTGGGATCACGCGCCCGAGGACATCCGCGGCTTCGCCCCGCGCGGTGTCATCCTTTCCGGCGGCCCCGAGTCGGTCACCGAAGAAAACTCGCCTCGCGCGCCGCAGGTGGTGTTCGAGTTGGGCGTGCCCGTGCTGGGCATCTGCTACGGCATGCAGACCATGGCCGAACAGCTTGGCGGCAAGGTCGAATCCGGTCACCACCGCGAGTTCGGCCCGGCCACCGTCAGCTTCGCCAGCTGCGGCCTGTTCGACGAAGTACTGAAGGACGGCGAATCCCTCGGCGTGTGGATGTCCCACGGCGACCGCGTGGTGACCCTGCCGGAAGGCTTCCGCTCCACGGCCTCCACCCCGAGCCTGCCGCTGGCCGCCATGGCCGACGATGCGCGCCGCTTCTACGGCCTGCAATTCCACCCGGAAGTCACCCACACCACGCGCGGCCTGGAAATCCTCCGTCGTTTCGTCGTCGACCTCTGCGGCTCGGCCACCCTCTGGGACGCCGCCCACATCATCGAAGACGCCGTAGCCCGCATTCGCGAGCAGGTGGGCAGCGATCGCGTGCTGCTGGGCCTCAGCGGCGGCGTGGATTCCTCCGTGGTGGCAGCCCTGCTTGAGCGCGCCATCGGCGACCAGCTCACCTGCGTCTTCGTCGACACGGGCCTGCTGCGCTACCAGGAAGGCGACCAGGTCATGGCCACCATGGCCGAGAACATGGGCGTCAACGTCATCCGCGTGGACGCGAAGCAGCGTTACTTCGACGAACTGGCCGGCGTGGAAGATCCGGAAGCCAAGCGCAAGATCATCGGCCGCTTGTTCGTCGAGATCTTCGACGAAGAATCCGCCAAGCTCGAAGGCGTGAAGTGGCTCGCCCAGGGCACGATCTACCCCGACGTCATCGAGTCCGCCGGCAGCAAGACCGGCAAGGCCCACGTCATCAAGAGCCACCACAACGTGGGCGGCCTGCCGGAGCACATGAAGCTCAAGCTGGTCGAGCCGCTGCGCGAGCTGTTCAAGGACGAAGTGCGCCGCATCGGCGTCGAACTGGGCCTGCCGCGCGAGATGGTGTACCGCCATCCGTTCCCGGGGCCGGGCCTGGGTGTGCGTGTGCTCGGTGAGGTGAAGGCCGAATACGTGGATATCCTGCAGCGCGCCGATGCAATCTTTATCGAAGAGCTGCGCGCGCACGGGCTGTATGACCGCGTGAGCCAGGCGTTTGCGGTGTTCCTGCCCGTGCGTTCGGTGGGCGTCGTGGGCGACGGGCGTGCTTATGAGTGGGTGATTGCGCTGCGTGCCGTGGAGACGATTGATTTCATGACGGCGCATTGGGCGCATCTGCCGTATGACTTTCTTGATAAGTGCTCGACGCGGATTATTAATGAGCTGCGGGGGATTTCGCGGGTGGTTTATGACATTTCGGGAAAGCCGCCGGCTACGATTGAGTGGGAGTGAGTTTACGTCCTTCGAAGCCGATCGCCTGCTATCGAAAGACTGCCATAACATATTGATTTAGAATTAAATCGGTCGCAGCATCTGTCGGTGGTTATCGCCAGTCAGCAAAAAAGCTGACGATAAAAGTGGCGGTGCGAATCGAGGCCGAATTAAAACATTCTCGTTCACCATTCAGATTTTTACCGTCTTTGACGGTAAAAATCTTCTCGGGAAAGCTTGTTTTATGCGGCTTTTCGATAATCAGCCGGTCTCCTGATCCCTGACGGTAAAAAGCCGTTGAAAAGCAGGAGAAAATCACGATGCTCACCGAGACTGAACTGCGTAACCTGAAGCCTAAGTTTAAGGTTTATAGGGCTTCTGGCCGGGGCGGGATATATGTGACGGTATCGCCCGGCGGGGCCATCACCTTCCGCTACGACTACCGTTTCAATGGCCGCCGCGAAACATCAGCCATTGGGCGCTATGGCCCTGACGGTATTTCGCTTGAGATGGCACGCGAACTGTTGCTGGATGCGCGCAAAGCCATTCTCAACGGTGTCTCGCCAGCGCTCGAAAAGCAGCGCGACAAACGCCGGTTCTTGCCATCAAGACCTTTGGCACGGCGCGGCGATCGATGCGACAACGCTGATCCCGTACATGCTGGAGGCGTTCATGGCCGGGGATCGGGGGTTAGGCGAAAGGTTTCCACCTAACATCAAGGTGTGGTTTGCGGGCCTTGAGGGGGAGTCTGAATACGCTTCGCCTTGATCCACGCGATTAGGTCGTTTGTGCCGTCTACGGCATTACCGGCTTGTAGGTAGGCGTCGATATTTATGGAGAACTGGACCAAAAGAATTCGCGCGAGTAGCTCGACGTCTGCATATGTCGCAGGAGCCTGACCTTTTGCGCTCGGAAGATCGGTGTGAAGTGTCGGCCAAGTGCCGTGGAGAACACGAGATCTGGCGGTGGTAATTGCTGTTGTCAGCTGACCCGCTGTCACCGTGCTTCCTGGCGCAATTGGATCGTTTTCCTTTAGTCCAAAAATTGCTTCGAAGCTATCTAGTAGCCTTCTCTTGCTCCCACTCATGCTTTCTGAGCGAAACAGGACTTCAATTGCTGTTTCAAGTTTTGCGATGGCTACTGTTTCAAGTGTCTCGGCAAGGGCTTCGTGATACCAGTAAGCAGCATTACACCATGCCTCATCCAGCTCCGGCAGGGTGCTCGTTGCTTCAAGGTAAGAAGATAGGCGCCGCTCCATTGAATCAATTAGCGGGCGAACTTGTGTCAGTCCATAGATAAACGCATGGGGCATGACTGCCCGTGCTGGTTCGCGGTTGCTGCTGCCTTGACGAAGGGTTCCGTCAGTACCCTTCCATATCTCAACTCGCCAAACCGGAGCGGCACGTGCCGTTGCTCGCGTGATGCCACGCAGGTCATAATTAGCAAGGGAAAGCTGAAGGATGGCGAGTGCTATGTCTGTAGCGATGTCCGCCGAAGATATGGATTCGTTATCCGCGCGGCCAATGATTCGTACTTTGGCCATCCAGGGCGCATATCGCTCTTTGGCTAGACGGATGAGGTCTACAAATTGATGACTCTCCGCAATTTGTTCGCGGACGACACCGAATTCTTCCGAAGGGAACTCGCTCAGATGATAAAAGGTTACAGGGCCAATGGAGAAAGATGGAATCGGATAAGGTGTAAGGGTGCAAGGTATAACGTGCTGCCTTACTTGCGTGAGAGACTGAAACCAATGATCAACAGAATTTTCAAGTTCAGCATAGTCCGCTGATTCTAGGGAATCGGGTGATTTTCCCTTCCATAGCGAAATCATCTGTCCAGAAAGCATTTTCGCAACCGTTGAGTTGCTTGCGAGACGATTGTTTGCTCCACCTTGCGGCCGATAAAGTCTTGCAAGTGCATCAATCGCGACAAGGCCGGCTCGTGAGAAGCCGGTAGCAGTTAGGTCTGAAAGACTTATTAACGCAGACAGAATTCCATTCTTCGTCAATAGGTCGGAGAGGCTGTCGGAGCTATGCGGCTGTTCAGATTGGATGCTGACCGTCCTCATTTCGCTGACCGCTTGTTGGGCAAGGGCGATCTGTTCTGGTGTCATAAGCATGCGATCCAAAAAAGGCTCTGAAGTGGTCAGCATAGCAGTCGTCCATGGGGAGAAACACGAGTGATGCTTCCTGTCAGTTTGCTCGCAACGCGATCTATCTTCGGTATCCAAGGAGCTGATTGATGATAAGCCGATGCCTCGCAAATCAGCGCCAGAAAAAAAGCTCGCGTTTACGACGGTAAAGGCCTATTTCGATCAAAGACAAATCCTTTAACCATGCGGGTTTGGGTAGCTCGTTGATGATCGAATGGAATTGATCCGTTGCCCGATGTGGCTCGGTAATAAAAAATATTGAAGAGCGCCAGAGCCCGCGTAAATGCGATATTTTTTACGCATGGCCTGGTGCTGCGTTGCCATCAACGTGATGAGCGGGATGCGAGTGGCTCGCATCCGTTCCGGGCGATTCAGGTATCGAGCTGTTCCAATTGACAGAAGCGATTGATTGCGTCTGGCTGCGCCAGCTTCAACTTTGGCAAATCGATGCTCTCAAACATCTCCGCATATCGTCGCCGGTTTGCTGGGGTCGCGACGGCAATGTGGTGGATCATTTGCCATTTGATGCTATCGACGCTGCCTTCCAGCGCACCGGGCCGATGACGTTCGAACCACGTACGACGGAAGTACCGAAGAAGGCTGGTCGTCGAGGAAACGTCAAGCAGTATGAGTCCCGTAGCGCGTGCCAGGCGCTGTGTGATGCATCGCGTGTAGTTTCCTTCCATGACCCAGCTTTCTCCCTTTATCGCTGCGTCATGGAGGCTTAAAAATTCGGATTCCTCTCGCGGTTGCCAGTCGGTGTTAGGCTCGTGGAACAATCGGTCGAGATGCACAACGGGAAAACCTCGCTTACGCGCGATAGCGTTGGCCAAGGTGGACTTGCCGCTGTTGGAAGGCCCCATCACGCAGATGCGCTGGCCCAGGTCGTCGAGGCAGGTCATTGGGTATGGTCTTCCTTCAAGGGCCGCAGCTTACTCGGTCCGACTTGGGTGAGAGTGATGCCGAATCTAAGGTTTCGAATGGCTGTCGATGTCGTTGATGAAATCCGCCACGTCGCGGTTGAATCGCTCCGGCTGCTCCAGGAAAGGCGCATGTCCCGCTCCGTCATACAGCATGCTTCGAATTCGTGCATTCACACCCTTGGCCCTCGCCATCGATGGCCCAACCTTTACCAGTGCGTCGTCCGAGCCATAGATCAGTAACATCGGCACGGTAGTCCGCCCCAGGCCCTTCACCAGCGGGATCGTCATCGAAGGAACGCCCCTTTGCATATCCCATGACGCCAGCGCTGCATTGGCGAGCAGGCGCTCAAAGGTTGGGCGATCCGGTTGCTTCTGGAAGCATAGTGCGAGGAAGGTACGCTCGCCATCCAGGTGCGTCTTCAGGTCCGGAGTGGTCATGTCCCGATAGACCTCCGGGTGGGCAACGATCTGGTCCGGCGTCAGCTCGATGACCCCGTCGACATAGATCACCCCCTTTATGTCGCCATCGCCGTAGGCAGCAAGGTAATGGGTGATAACGGCGGCACCCAGTGACCAACCCACCAGCACCGGCTTGCGAGCGTGCGTGGTCTTGATGACCGCCGCGAGATCGTCTGCCCAGCGGCGCCCATCCGCATAGGCTTCTGTCCCGGCCGGCTTGCCCGACATGCCATGGCCGCGAAGGTCGTATGTGATGAGCCGATAGTGCTGGAGAAGGGGGCTGTTTACCTGAGCATCCCAATTCAGGCGACTGCCGAGCAGTCCGTGGACGAAGACGATCGGAGGGCCCTCGGGGTTGCCTGATTCCTGGACGGCCAGGGTGACGCCATCAGGGGCAACGGCCGTGTATTCGCGGGTGCCCGCCAGCGCGGCGGGCAGGGCGGGCATCATGGTGATGGTTACGAGAAGCAGGCAAAAAGCGCGGCGGAGCATTCGAGCGTGCATGGGCAGGCGGTCCTGGATCATTACGATTCGCGCAGTCTCAACCCTCACACTGATGTGAGAGTCAAGCGAACGCGCTATCTTCCTCCCGCATGAAGTCGCCATCCCCCCAAGATCTGCTGACCATCGGTGAACTGGCCCACAAAACAGGCGCCAGTCTTCGTTCGATAAGGCATTACGACGAGCACGGGCTGCTCGCCTCGGCGCGGGCCAGTAACGGTTACCGCCTTTTCCCGGCTGCCGCCGTTACCCAAGTCAGGCAGGTCCAACGACTGATCGGCGCGGGATTCAGCATTGCTGAAATCCGTTCGTTCCCTGGCTGCATGCTCATGGTCGAAGGTGCGGCGGCGTGCCCCGATACGGCGCCCATACAACATGCCCGGCTTGCGGCCATCGAGCGTCAGATGGCGGATCTGGAGCGCAGGCGGACCCGTCTGCGTTCGATGCTGGCCGAAGCTGCGCCTCCGGAGCCGGTCGCCGCCTCGCGGCGCTTTCGAAAGTCGAAAACTTGATTGTCTTGACCATTTCAATCGCCAATCACCATAAGGTGCTTTCCGTCACTTAGACGATTGGCGGGCTTTCGCGGCGAGATCGGCAGGAATAAGTTCTTGCGACCCCTCCCGCCGAGCTGAAAACCGTGAAAAAACAATTTATTAACCGCACCTCATTGTTTGCGTGCGCCGGACTCGCCATGGCTTTCAGTCATGCCGCCATGGCCAGGGTCAGTGTCACGGTTTCCCCCAGGGATGCGTCGCTTGCGGCCAATGGCCAGCAGCGGTTCGTCGCGAATGTCACGGGCGGAACCACGCGTGACGTCACCTGGCTGGTGAATGGTGTGCCGGGCGGCGCACCCAGCCTGGGTACCATCAGTGCCGATGGCCTGTATCAGGCACCGGCCGGTGAAGCGGGGCGCGTCCAGGTGTCCATCGCCGCGGTATCGAAGGACGATCCCTTGTCGTCGGATGCCACCTCGGCATCGGTGGCTGCGCCGGTGACGGCAGGGAAAACCTACTACGTCGCGCCGAATGGCGACGATGGCGCTGACGGCAGCGCCGCGACGCCATGGCAGACGGTCCAGCATGCTGTCGACAATGTGTCTGCCGGCGCGACCATCCAGCTGGCCGCAGGCACCTATAACGAGCTGGTGACCGTGTCAGCCTCAGGCTCAGCCTCGGCGGGATATATCACGATCACCTCCGCCGACGGACAGAAGGCGATTCTCGATGGCAGTGGGCTTGAGGCCTCGGGAAACCAGGGAATCATCACCCTGGGCAGCGTGAGTTACGTGCGGATCAAGAACCTGGAGCTGAAGGGGCTTGAGTCGGGCGTGGCCGACAATGTTCCCGCTGGTATCTATATGGAAGGCAGCGGCGACCATATCGAGATTCGTGACAACGATATCCACGACATCAAGACCACGCTGGATACCTCCGACGGCAACGCCTTTGGCCTGGCGATCTATGGCACTACAGCCAAACCCATCAGCAACGTGATCATCGACGGCAACAAGCTGCATGACCTCACGCTGGGCTACAGCGAATCGCTGTCGGTCAACGGCAATGTGACCAACTGGCAGGTCACGCATAACACCATCCACGGCAACAATAATATCGGTATCGATGCCATCGGCCGTGAAAAGACCGCGCCGGTCGACGACCAGGCACGCAATGGCTGGATCGCCGATAACGAGGTTTACGACATCACCTCCACGAAGAACCCGGCCTACGACTTCCAGCCGGCTGCCGGCGGCATCTACGTGGACGGCGGGGCGTACATTACGATCGAGCGCAACAGCATCCGCACGTCGGATATCGGGATCGAGCTGGCGAGCGAGCGTGATGGGAAGATCACCAGCAACATCGTTGCCCGGAACAATGTCCTGCGGGACAACATCGTGACGGGCATGTCGATCGGTGGCTATAAGCTCAAGGCGGGGGGCACTACCTACTCGTCCGTGATCAATAACACCTTCGTCAACAACGATACGTCGATGTCAGGCTCGGGAGAATTCCAGATCCAGTTCCACGCCGAGAACAACCTGGTGGCGAACAATATCTTCTACGCGAACAAGCAGGGGCTGTTCCTCAACAGCATCGATCCGAATGGCCCGACGCCGGCCCGGTTCGAGAACAATGTCTACTTCACCACGGGTGGCACGTCGAAGGCGACGTGGAAGTGGCATAACGTGAACTCCCGCTCGCTGGAAGACTTCCAGAACAAGAGTGGGGCTGTCCGCGGCTTGATGGCTGATCCGCTCTTCGTCAATACGGGAAAATACCCGCTGCGTATTTCAGCGAATTCGCGTGCCGTGGCCTACGGTCTCAATAAGGGACTGGTGCTCGAAGGTCCGCAGGATCAGTCGGGAGCCTCACGCCTGTCGCAGGATGGCAGCCTGGATGTGGGCGCACTTCAGCACTGATTGCAAAAATGGGGGCTGTCGTCCAGCCCCTTTTACGATCATCGGTACATCTGAAGACTCCGGCATCACGGTCTTTCGCGATGCCGGAGTCTTCGATCACATCACTGCCGCAGCAATGCCGCATCCACCACCGGTGGAACGCCAAACGCCTTCTTGTACTCACGACTGAACTGGGAAGCACTGGCATAGCCGGTCGCAAAGGCCACGGAAGTGACGTTGCCTGCCCCTGAAGCGAGCCGGCCACGCGCATCCAGCAGGCGAATGTATCGCTGATAGGCCAGCGGCGAATGCCCGGTAATGGCCTTGAAGTGTCGATGAAACGAGGTAACGCTCATGCCGACCGATTCGGCGAGCTTTGTCACGCTCATGGGCTGGTCGGCATGCTCGCAGATCCAGTCCGCCGCGATCTTGATCTGGCTGAAGCGCGCGCCGTTATGGCCCATCTGGCGGAGCCTCGGGCCCATCGGGCCTTGCAACAGGCGATAGAAAAGCTCCCGTTCGAACTGGGGTGCCAGCACTGGGATGTCGGCGGGCGTATCCAGCAGGCCGAGCAGGCGGCCCAGGGGTTCCAGGATGCTTTCTTCCGCCTTGCCCATCGAGATGGCGCCCACCGGTTCGTCGCTTCGATCAGGCATGTCCATCATCAGGCTGGCAATCACGCCCGCGTCGAGCATCACGTTGACGCCGATATAGGGCGCCTCCGGCGTCGCGTCGGTCACCTGGGAAAGGAATGGCAGCCCGACCGAGGCGATGCAGCATGAGCCTGCGCAGAAGTCGGATGTCTTTCCGGCGAAGGTGAGTCGTTTTCTGCCTTGAAGCATCATGTAGAACGTGGGCTCGAACAACGCCGGAATCGGCTCGGTCGGCGCCTCGGCCGACCAGATGACCAGCCGGGGCACGGCGGTATGCATGCGGAGACCCGCTCTATGACGGTTCGCTATCGCGATCAGATGGGCGAGCAAAGGGGCGTCTCCTTACCGGGTGATGTATGCCAGCCGATCTCGCAAGCTAATCAAATTGGTAGGATTAGGCAAGTCTCTGGCGTGATGAGGGATGCTCGTCCGGCGTTCGCGGGCGAAAAATAGACCATCGCCACCACACGTCAAAGGATGCTTTTCATGTCGAGTAAACCTGTTGCCCTCATCACTGGTGCCAACAAGGGCATTGGCTTCGCCATCGCACGCCAGCTGGGTGAACGTGGCTATTCCGTCTGGCTGGGATGCCGTGATGCAGGGCGCGGCGAGAAAGCTGCCGCCGAACTGCGTAGCGCTGGCCTCGATGCGCATGCCATCACGCTCGACGTAGCGGACGCCCAGAGCGTGGCAGCCGCCCGTACGCGACTTGAGAGCGAGGTCACTGCCCTGGACGCGCTCGTGAACAATGCAGGCATCAGCATTGGGACGACGATGCGGGCCAGTGAAGAATCCATCGACGACATGCGCCTCATGTTCGACGTGAACACGCTGGGGCCGATGCGAGTTACCCAGGCCTTCCTGCCGTTGCTGCGTCGCGCGGAGGGGGCACGCATCGTCATGGTCAGCAGTTCGCTCGGCTCCATCAGTGAGACGGCTGACATGAGCGGCCTTATCTGGACCGTGGGTTATCCCGGCTACAGCGCATCCAAGAGCGCATTGAACATGCTGACCGTGAAGCTCGCCAAAGAGCTGCACGACGAAGGCATCAAGGTCAATGCCATCAATCCCGGTTACGCAGCAACCGACCTCAACGGGCACAGCGGCTATCGCCGTGTGGAAGATGCAGCGGTTGCCGCCGTGGAGCTGGCGACACTGAGCCCCATGGGGCCTACCGGCGGTTTCTTCCATGATGGCCATGCGCAGCAATCACGGCATGGCTGGTAGTGGGGAAGGGCACCTCCGTCGCCATGCTGCGACGCGCAACGAAAAGTGCCG
>Ga0116228_10006675_pt1 | contig 10296 bp, 8 predicted proteins | sample S1TSphfallax_2_FD_89694 | JGI IMG/M metagenome (GOLD analysis project Ga0116228, IMG submission 89694) | Host-associated microbial communities from peat moss isolated from Minnesota, USA - S1T2_Fc - Sphagnum fallax MG | ecosystem: Host-associated > Plants > Peat moss > Unclassified | place: USA... | reverse complement strand
CTGGCTCATTAGTGAAAGTATAGGATTCACCATATGGATATTGGAGAGTAGTATTAGGAAGCCCATGAGCTAAGATTTGTATATTGCCTATATTTGTAAGCAAATCCCTGAAAAGGAAAAATGCTTTGTGGACACGTAAAGGAATTGGGCGGCAGCAACAATGGAGCAGCATTTGCAAGTAAGTCTGCAGTGATCATACTGGAAGAATTGTTGATACGAGACTCTTCATCACCATCTGTATCCTTCACCATTTCCAACTGGGGACTTGACATAGTAGGAGCAGGACTGAAATCTTTGTGTCCAGTACTTCTAACATCATCATCATCACGGATGCAGTTGCCATTATCATGATTGTGAATTGTTTGTGCAGGAATTTTGTGAGCTAATTGCACATGACTTGCTGAGAACAACAACAATCAGACCTGCAACAACAAAAATGTGGCAATGTTGATAGACACTGCCATTCTGCACTGGTAGATTATTATGAAATGCAGTAGCATGGTTCCAAAGCATTTCAACCTGCTGGAAATTAGGCAAGATTAAAACAATCATCCTCCAGACTAATTCACACTAGCCCAGCAGCTCAAAATCATCTAGAGATTGATTTAAAAATCATTTGTAGTAATTATGCTCTTACTAGAACATTGGGTGCGATGAAAATTGACAGAATCAGCAAACACAAGTTACTTCAGTAATACAAGAATGGGTGGCAAAAGTCTAGAGGAGGTGAAGTGGGTGTCAGCGAGTGTGGCACTCACTTGTATGAATCTGTCCAGCTTTTGCTCCACCAGATGTGATATATAAGCTGAGAAGTGATTTGCTGACCAGGTAGTCCAGGAAACAAAGGAATCCTCTGCAACTTTGTGTGTGCTACTGGCTGCATACTTCAAATGTCTACTAAGATGTTGAAATCAACACCCACAAAGAGGACATATGAAAACCAAGAGGTTATATGAGTGTTGTACTAAAGGGTTAGGCTACAATTTCAGCTTTCCTTCTAGAATGTGATAGACTTCCCCTCAATGGGTCTAGAACTTCTCATCTAGATGCATGCACTTAGATGGAACATGCCCATCCATCATATGCAAACATTGTACTCCAGACACCACTCACAGATTGGGACAAGTTCTTATGCCCAAAACTGTACACCAATTCATAGTCTCTTACCTTTGGACACAGCCAAAAACAAAAGCTTGATGTGCAATAATCACCAAAGAGGTGAGTTGAGAAACAACCAATCAGCTCATCAACATGTGATGGCAAACAAAATCATCAGAAATCATGAAAGGATGAACTTAACCTGCTTTACTTACCTATTTTACATAGCTGCCTTCGCTATGTTGGCCAAAAGTGTAAGACTTTGGGCAAGCAATATGGGATAAAATGTGAGACACCATTGAGAACATCAAATGAGAACGTAGGTCAAAACAATATATGGTGTAGATTTAAGGAACAACTGTGGGAGACACATAGGGAACTGATAGAACCAATATAAGAAAACAAATAACAAAGCTTATGAGATTAAATCCCGCGATTCATGAAGAACAGGCTGGGAACACCATTGAAGATTGTTGGGAACATGTGAGGGAAACTAATAAAGCCCTAAACCCAAAATGAAAATCTTCAAGTTTCCCCTTTCCCCCACCCTGAAAAGGAAAAAAAGCCAGGCTTGATTCTACTTATACTACAGGCTCACCTCATTGGCTGCTGAGAAAGAGAGACACTGAGAAAGAAAGTCATTCAAGCCAGTTTTCTAAGTTTGATTTAAATTAGAAGTTTTTAAAACATTTCTTAAAAAATTGATCAAATCAATTAAAAATTCTAGGCCATCACAGTTTCTCTTTTCTCAGTCAAATTACTCCTAAAAGTGGAATTATTAGACAATATACAAAAGAGTAAATCTCATCTGAAATGTATCTTGAACTGAATTTCAGTGCAGAAAAGTGTTGACACTCAGGAGCATCTGGAGGAGTGTCATGAGTTTTTTACCAGAAAATTCAGGCTTGTTAATGCATGTACTCGGATCTTTTTTCTTCACCAGATGCCATGCTTGATTGTTCAAAACAGCATAGAACTTACAATCTCACAAATAAAACACATAAGAGCAAATTAGTGCAGTTGTCAATAGTAAGCCAAATAGCATATATATACATACACCCCTCTCCAATCAACAGCAAATTTCAATTGCATTTTTATGGGTTGTGAAACACAGTTGCTTGATAACTGGTATTCGGTCAAGATGACACATACTAGATACTATTTAGAACATTTGGAGATACAAATACCTTCAATGCATTGAAGCTTGACCACCTCTTTTCCATGGGAGCACAAGTGCTGGCACCATGATTCCTGTCCTAACAAGACTCTCTTACAAGCCTCCTCCAACCTTCAAATAGCCCTCATGAAACTCACCCACAAGGGGTATCCACAGATCCTGAAGCTCATGTACGAAAAATAAATCTAAACCCTAAGTTTCTACTGCATTTGGTCTTTCCTCTGCCTAGATCAAATCTACATCTATTGGATACTAGAAGGGTATGGCTTGCTAGTAATCGACAGAAAAACAAATCTGCCCATACAAAGGAATTTCACTTACGACACAACACCAACATAGACTTCCATATTATACAGTGACTCTCATGCCAAGCTCATAGAAAGAAGGATCCAAGAGACATAGAAAAGCCTGCTTGCTTGTCAGCAGATGAAAAGACAGGTGATGCACAAAAAAAAACCCATGAGAAGCTGAACCAATTCAGTTGCGGAAGAGTTGGGGGGAAATAACATATTCAAATGCAAAAGGTCACTAAGGAAACTGGCCAGTCATTCTCAAATGCTCTAGTGTGCGGGCAAGACCAAATGTTGAAGCTGCTGCATTTCCAGCTCGGAAACCGTCACCATAGACAGGTGATGCGTCAGTCTCAATCTGGTGCAGGAAGAACTCACCCAATCGTGCACTAGTTGATGATGATGATGATGATGAGGAGGACCAACCTTTTTTCCGCATTTTGTCAAGTTCCTCTCTTAGCCATATGTAAGACATTACTTGACATATGCCTTCCTCAATGCTGTTATCAAGACTAGGAAAGGTACCTGTAAACAAAGTGCAAATTGCCTTCAAATCAAATGCAAAGAAACTAAGTTTTAGCATACTCCTCATGCCCAACTATGCATTGGTCCATGTACCTCATCTGGACATCAAGTTGTGGTCCATCCCTATGTCCGTCTCTAATGCTAGTTATAAAGGTCCCTGTTACTAGAGAAAATTTTGGAAGCATGCAGGTGTTAGTGACTGAAAGAGAAGTGCAACATTGAGATGTCCGCAAACTGCTGCAATTAATGTAGAAATTGAGGGTGCAAGGAGCCAGTGTGTACCTTTAAGACGGAGCCACGCATGCATGAGCTCATGAGCAAGAATGGATCCAGTGAGCAACCTACAATTCCCATGCCCATGCCCATACTCAGCCTTATACACCACCTTCACAGTAGACCATGTGGAAGATCAACTACCTACAATTTCTTACTTTTGAGAGAACTGAAAGTGCATGAAAGTGGGGTGAATGGGCAGATGTAGGTTACCTTGGTAATCCGTAAAGAACAAGTATTGCAGTGACCTCACAGTGTCGAATCAACTTTTTTGACTCAGTCTCAAAATAACCACCACCCTTCTCAGAGACCTAGTTAAAACCAACACATATCATATCAGTCTCCTGCCTACTGAGAGTTTTTCAGCTTCATCTTCAAGAAATTACACTGACAATTACACAATGTTACCTTACCCCCAAAATCTCTTAGATCAAAGTTTTGGTGACAAAATGCACAGATTTAAAGCAAACTTGAACAATGAAGCTAACTGACAGCAAATTCATGAAATTTGACATGCTCTAAGGCCATCAACAAAAGAGGAGAAGCAAGGTAGCATACAGTAGTGATGGTTTGCTCCTCTGAAAGGCAAAGTCCTCTCGTTTCTGACGTATGGATGTGTCCCTGATGACATATCAACCACCAACTTTAGACTCAGAACACACCCAATTACACAGGTGGGGGTCATGGTCTCATAGATACATGCCAGACCTTTGGTGGGAAATGCTTTCACCAGCTGGAGTACAAGTCTAACAATGTGCTGTAGGATGTACTTGTTACCCAATAGCAAACCATGCATGTGAATCACTCTGATAGAACACAAACCCAGAGGACTTGGAAGGAATTTCATGATTGTGGAGAAAACATTATACATCTTAGTACTACATCACAAGTATCTGGCTCCAGTTTCACAGCACACACAGTAAGTGCAAGACTTACATCCTTCTCAACATAAAGTGCACTGTTGAGAGCTGACCGCTCCACCAAGAGCATGGGGATCTCTTGAGTGATGGGCATCCCTAAGTGCTTGTAGAATTTGAGTATATCCCGGAAGAGGGACTGACATCCCTTGGTGTCCATCACTGCTGACTCCTGGCATTCAGAGCACAACCTTCGACCATCTTCCAGCTTCTCATACTGTATTCCTGCAGGCTGCTCCACAAGAACAGCATGTTTGCTAATCAAAACACAACAATGATGCATATTAGACAAATCATGAAAGTATTTCACATGCACGGCCAACACACTCCCCCTCGCTGTCTCCCTCTACCTCTGCACATCTCTGTTTTCTCCATCCACTGTGGAGGCAGGGTCTGTGGACAACACAAAGCTACTGGCAACAAACAATGTCTTACTAAGTACAGTCTTTCTCTGTCTCAGAAGGACTTTTCCAGATACTTAAGCCTTAGCTCAAGGTGGAGAATGGACAAGTCAGTGTAGTGAAAAAATCACAAAGGACTTAAACCAGGTAGGAAACTTCCATAAACTTGTTTCAATTTAGGGTGGAGAGTTCAGGGATGACTTCAATCGTACTAGGCTGAAATTTGGACTTTTTGTGGCTTGTCTGCTTCCAAATGCTAAGACATGCAGGAGGGAATGCAGATTTATCAATGCTCAATTTGTGGTGACAAAGAGACCAATCTTCATTACTCTTCATCCATCAAACTGTTCATAGGGCATATGACCAGAAGGCTGAGGCAAGCAATCTCACGTTTACATATTTGTTCGTAACTCAAAGCAGAGGAAGTTGAAGTAAGACTACAGAAGGAAGAGGTTGGAAATTTTGATCTTGATCTTGCTTTCTGCTGTGGGATACAACTCAACAATGGTGTAGCATTACAATTACTGCAAGATGAGTGTGCACTGGTAATTACTGGGAATCAAGAACAAAGTTAGCACTGAGCATTTGAGACCTTTACATGCACTAGAATCTACACCAAAATGTTTTGGCAACAGCATGTCACAGGGGAGACTGCATACCTCAATGCGATCACAGCTGCAGCAGCGTTTTGCACCATCTTTCTCATGAGAGGGGCAATACTTCTGGTTCCAGTATGGATGTGATCGGTACTCTATAAGCCCTTGAGCATTTGCAGGAATCTAAATGCACATGATTCATGAGCATCCAGTTAGAGTTACAACCTTATGCATCACAAAATCAAGTGGAAGATCATCCAGCCATTAAAGGGTTCATTAGCTAAGAGGAGTGGAAAAAATGCAAGTCACTTATCAAATCCCAACTTCAAATCAATGAAAATGCTTCAGTCTTGGGCTGGACTCTGAATTGGGTTATGAAAAAATTGTAATTTTACCCACTAAGAAAAGAAGGGTGGACATACATATTCATGACAAATTTCACACTTGGGATGAAAGACCTCCTTGTAGCAGTTTCGATGATATGGCGCACTTCCCTGAACAGAGAACTGTCCTCCAAACCAATGAACACAACATTGTGTGAGCAACCAAGAACAGATGAACAGAAACCTTTGCAACACCAGGAATCCACAACCAGAAAGTTGTCCAGCAATCTTTCTTTTCCACAAAAGCCCTGACAAAAGAGAGAAAGATACATTCTTGTTACTTCTTAGAAGTCACTCATTGCACCGTGAGTAGAAAAGAGCCAATTTCCTCCTGAACTAGTGAAAAGGCCGGTCAATTCAACCACCTGGAGCAAAGAAATTACCTCACGGTCTGATATGGGGACATTGCAATGCCGGCATTTGAAGCAAGAAGGGTGCCAGTTTTGGCCCAGACAGGTTAAAAATCGCCCAAATCCAAGTGTGCGGTGACAGCCAGCACAAGTTGACATTCCAGCCGATCTAACAATCCAGCAGAACCCATGTCATCCGGTCTGCAAAGGACTCACTCCAGGGGCAATGAAACCATTGAGCACAAAAATGAAGATGAAGAGAAGCCTAACCTTGGTGCAGGGGCCATAATTGATTGGAATGGAGCAATGGATGGCATCCCATATGGAGCTGGGTATTGAAGGCTTAATGTTTCTTGCATTGCCTTGGATAACTCCTCTACTTCTGATTCCTCATCATCTTCTGAAAAGTTCAAAGATGGAACAAACTGAGATGCTACAAATTCACTTCAAATTCTTATGAGAGTTTCACAACTATACAAAACTTGTTGTCAGCAGTCAGCAGTCTGATTGGATTGTCTTCATTCAATATGATCAAATGTTACTGTCCCGCTCCAATTGTGCAGAGGGATAGTAACAGTAATTTCCTGACTGCGAGATCAATTTAGTTCTGCAGACATTTCACTTTGCTACCTAGTTGCAAGATGCTTCAACAAACACAATATGGAATATTCAACTGCATATGGAATAGGAAAAAACATTCAAAGCATCAGTGCCACTATATGAAGCATGCAGCACCTCCTGCCATTGATAAGCCACTTTTGTCAATGCAGCTCACATTCTTCAAAGTCTGGTAAAGATTCTTCCTTGGGAAGAAGGTATCTCATTTGCAAATCCCAAGTCCGGTGAACCTTTAAGTGTGCATTATGTTTACAGCAGGCTATGCATGCACTGGTCCGGTTAAAACTTGGTTAAAATTGCATGCTTAGGATAAGTTACAGAAAACTGCTGCTCAACTGTGTGAGAAGTATTGATTTCCCATTTCCCTCTGGTCGTGTTTTGTACACAACACACATGGCTGCCAAACCTTTAACTTGAGAATCTAGCAGAGAGTTTACCAGTCTCAGCATCAGAGGTTGCCACAGGGGCATTTTTGGCGGTCTGTCGCTCGTTGTAGCCTGAGTATGAGGAACCTGTACTGTCATAGCTTGGGTATCCAGTGTTCTGATGTGTGTAGCTGCTGCCTCCATCATGGCTTGGGTATCCAGTGTTTGGATGTGTGTAACTGCTGCCTCCATCATAGCTCGAGTTTCTGCCATATGGATCCTGTGTGCATCAAAGTGACAAACAAGGCATCAAGCTTGTCCACAATAGCAAACACACCAGAACACAAGCTGAACTTTAGTGAAGGACAATTTGTTTAGGAGACTTGTTTTAGCTTCTTTCTGCCCATGTTGCCTAAAAGCACAGCTTTGGAAATAGTCACAGAAAGGGGCAAGCTCGACAATTGATAGGAAAGCAAAAAATTGAGAAAACAACACATACTTCAAAAATGTTCGGCCCTTGCCAGGTACTGGCACTGCTACTGTTGTTCCTTGGATACTCATAGTATTCTCCATCTCCATACCGTCGGACATACGCCTCGGAGGACCCAAACAGGTTATCAAGCCAATTCATCTTGCACTGTTACACGGCTTGCTTGGAATGTTCCTCCTGCCGCCAGACCTGCAACAACAACACACAGAGAAGCTCAGAAAAAAGAGAAAAAATGAAAACCATCCAAAATTCCATTTCTCAGAGTACTCAATCCATCATGAGTGACTCTCCACATTTGCCAGAAGAAGAAGAAGAAGAAGAATTACACAGAGATGGGACAGAGAATCACTTCACACAAGCAGTCAGCTCAACAATCCCCATAACCGCCTGGAGAGGCAATTTGTGTAATAGTCTAGGTTACTCTGAAGTGTGAAGAACCCCACCTGGCTGAGCTCAATTGGGTTGATGAGTATTGCCAAACAAACAGAAGGAAAACAAAGGGAACTTGACATGGAGATAAGAGTTTGACAGCAAATACTTGCTTCTTGGGTTAGCTTGGATTATTAGCTTGAATTTACTCCCAGATGTTTACAGAGAGTCTAGATTCAAGCAGTTTCTCTCAAGGCATAGCAATGTGCATTGTTGCTTGCATGGAATGGAACTCTCCTCTTGTGATTCATTTCAAGCTCTTATCGCAGAAGCTCTCAGAGCACTGAATTAGTCTAGAATCAAAGCACAATAATAGAGTTACAGTGTTTGCATCAGGATTACCTACCAAGCGTGGTTGTGGAGGTCCTTCTTGTTGAAAGCTGTAGTCTGTGCAGATAGATCATGCAGAGCTCCAGTTGCTCTTGCTCTTGTACCGTCGTTATTCGATTGGTGTGCTCATTCGTGTTCACAAGAAGGCCAGTGAACAACAACAGAGCCGTAGTAGAGCGGGACGAACTTAGAGAAGAGCAACAGGAAGAGTAGCTTGGAGGAGCATGTGTGCATGATCCTGCTGCTGGTGTGACAACAACAATAATGCTGCTCCTCTAGAGCCTTCTGGAACACGCGAGGCGAGACCGGTGCCGGTGCAAACACCGTCGTCCTCGTTCCTTCAACGGAACTGGACATACACCACCGCAGACAAAGCAAATCTCTCGTTTTCTCCACAAAGGGAAAAACAAAAGGAAATCTCAAAAAGCTCTTCTTCTTCTGAGGAAGAAGAAGAGAGCCTCGAAGCGTTCGCTTCCACACCACAGAAACGTGCTCCCAGCGCACAGCAGCAACGCCCGCACGCCGGTCGGTCCCTGGTCGAAAGGTCTCTACAAAGAAACGCGTCGTGCGTTACAACCTGCAACTGCGCGCTTCCCTATTATCCTCAAAAAGCATCCACGCACATTCAAGATCGGATTTCTCCAAGTCGATTGCGCGAAGTCGACGCCAGTGTAGTGTTTCCCTGGAACCTATACAAGACGGAAAACACGAATCGCATCAAAACTGATCAGAAACAAAGCACAAGAACAAGAGCATAATAGCTAGAGTCTAGAGAGTACGTGCGTGGAACAAAGCTGGACGGAGAAAAAGAAAGAAAGACGGAGCTCACGGGCTAGAGCAACCAGATGCGTGAGATTCTCCGAACCAAACATTGCAACGAGGGAAGACCTTCCAAGAATGAAAAACACAATAAGTGTTCAATAATCGTGCAAAGAACGCGCATCTCTTGCAACAGTTGTGAAGAGAAAGCTCAGAGAGAGAGAGAGAGAGAGAGAGAGAGAGAGAGAGAGGATGTAGTTAGTGATGACGATGTAAGTACCTGATGGTGCTGGTTTTGCTGCAGTTATTGGAGCAAGAAGTAAGCGCAGGTGATGATGGGGTGAAGTGGAGATGGAGCAATAACGACGGACGATGCTGGCGAGAATACGGGAGAGGAGAAGAGACTGATAAGATGAAAAAGAAAAAGAGGGAAATAAGCACCAAGCGGGCGATGAAAGCGGGTCCAGAAAAGCGACGACGATGTGAAGGCAGAAAGCGGCCGGGCCCGCCATCGCCACTGTCCTCACTGCAACGCCAGAGCTAGAGCACGGCAGGCTGGGGGAGCAGTGGCCGCAAAAGGGCGCTGGCTTTTACAAAGGGCGCTTGTCCGTGGCGCTCTCGGAACCGCGCGGTGCAAGGGCGGGAACCGCGCGGCAAGCTTCGTAGTACCTAGTACCTACCTACATACTCGTCCCTCTTCAGCATTAATTGTTTTTTTCCCATCAGACCATATAATTTTAAATTTTTTAAAAAATAAAAAATTAGCATGAAATTATATTTAAAATATGATATAATTTATTTTTAAAATTTGCATGGTGTCAAATTTCAATAACTTAATGCATGTTTTGCTTGCCTGCTTGTTTGTTTGGTTTTCTTTGTTTTCTTCTCAATAATAAATATTTTAAAAATACAGTCTTAAAGGGACTTAAAAAGCCAAATTGAAAGTAATTGGGGTTAAATTTAAAATTAAACCTTTAAAGTCTCTAGATGGAGTAAAATTAAATGAATAGTGAGTGAGCTTTTAAAATGAAAATAATTAAAACCAAGTCTATTTGAGGGAGGTTTTTTTTTTAATTATCCAATTTTATTATGCTGAAAATTTGGTGAAAATAATCCATGAAATAACAAAAGTTGTTCAAATTGTGCAAGAAAAACAAGAAAAATAAATCCCAATTTTTCTTGGAAAAAACAACAAAATTCCTCCCAAAAAAAAAAAAAAAAAAAAAAAATCATTATTATTTTATTTTTTTTTTTTTTTTTTTTTTTTTTTTTTGTTATTTTTTATTTTTTTTTCT
>Ga0116228_10006674_pt1 | contig 10297 bp, 10 predicted proteins | sample S1TSphfallax_2_FD_89694 | JGI IMG/M metagenome (GOLD analysis project Ga0116228, IMG submission 89694) | Host-associated microbial communities from peat moss isolated from Minnesota, USA - S1T2_Fc - Sphagnum fallax MG | ecosystem: Host-associated > Plants > Peat moss > Unclassified | place... | reverse complement strand
GGTCCTGTGCGTGCTGGGCACGGGAGAGGGGCTGACTGGCTGTGACGGTGGCCCGTGCCCAGTGTCCGTTTATCGAGGTCCTGAAACCCAGGTCCTGAGAGCCAAATATCGAGGTCCTGAAGCTTAGGTCCTGAGAGCCAAATGCAGCAACACTCGCGTTTATTGCACTTCGCTATGTAAAAACACGGCGGCAGCAACAGAAGAAGAAAGTCGTTTTTTTCCAGTGCCGTATATAACAGGAGAAGGGGGGGGGGGATCAACGGGTAAAAGAACCGGAGTGGGCAATGGGAAGGACCGGGCGAGGGGGGGGGGAGCTCGACGGGTGCATTATGCACTGGGTACCCACTAGTTTTTATAAAGCATATAAAACATCATTCAAATTTGTTCTACTTGTGTTACCCATGTCCCAAATGGATGATGGTTTATGTGCAACTGACAAAAAGTCATTAAGAGGAGGAACATCATAGCCAGCCAATATCCAAGACTAAATTAAACTGAAAGAGGAAGAAAATGAGGAGTTTTTTTTTCATCTTGTGGACATATGTACCCCATTGTTATTGTTGTTATTGACCATTTTTGTCATGTTAATATTTTTGTGAAGTTTTTGTTGTGACCTTTCATGAGCATCTTCAGCTTAAGATTTCCTCATCATTAGACCTACATGGGGCATTAATTGTCCATCAACTTCTTGTGTTATTTGGATACAATCATTGTCAAGGAGTGGTGGATGATGGGTTATATACTTGAATCAACTTCTTTTAGCATACATGTGACAGATTATAATATGGAATGTCTTTGAAATTATTGCAATGATGTTCACCAAAATACCTATCCTATCTAAACCAATTCCAATAAAACATCATCACAAAAAAATTTAATCTTGTGACCTTGCTCTTTTTGTTATTGTTATTATGAGTTTTTTCAATTTTGGTTTTTCCTTGGTCCTTTCACTTTTGTCATGTTTTAACATTTGTGTAGAGAAAAGAATGTATTAAAACAAAAAGACAAGATGGTTGTTGGATTTGAAGTTTTTGGTGTTATGTGGATCCTATCGGGAAGTTGTACAATTATGCAAGTTTTTAAAAAAAATTGCAAATTACATTACATTAAAAGGTAATCATGGTTTTATTAAAGTTTAAACAAAGTTATTTTTATGTGATATTGAGTTTTGAGGAAGATAAGTCTTTGTTCATATATGTGTGGTTGATTATTCTATTCATGGGTGTCATACCAATGAAAAATGCTTGTTTGTGTTGAAAGAATGATCATGATTGGTAAAGAATCAATAAATGGGAATTGAATGCAATGGGATCAAAAGTTATAATTTTTTTTGTTTATTATAAGTATTTAATGATCTTATGTGAAGGTTGGAATTGTAAGTGTCAAGTTGATAAATGTTGTAATATGTGTGTAAAATGGTTTATGGATGATTTAGGTTTTGATAACATCTTTTGGCTCTAACATTGAATTGGAGATTAATCTATCTATGATTCAAAGTAACAAAAAATTCAATCACCTTTATTGATAAAAAATTTCGATATTTACATTGAGTTTATTTCAATCTTTCTTCCAAATTAAATAGTTCATATCTTTTGTTTATGATTTTGAAATCTTTCAACGGATCCTTCAAAACAACTATATGATTCCAATCATATAGTATATGAGGATATACCCCAATAAAATGGCTCTTGATTTTTAAATTTATGAAATTTTATCAACATAACAAATCTTAAGACCATTTCGACATCCCTCAGAGGACACTAATAAATAAAAAATATATATATGTGAATAAAAATATAGGATGCAATATATTGGCTATTGCGTAAAAAATTGAAGTTAATTAGTTAAAAATAAGGTACATTTTACTCAAATAATGAATTTAATTATAATATAGGGTATGTAATAATTTGAAATAATGAATTTAATTAATATAAGGTGGCTTTAATATGTATATATTAAAACTTAGATAATAATAAAGTGATAAAAAATAGGTTGGACAATTATCTAAAACCCCCCTTAAAAATGGTCATTTGATGCACATAAATCCCAAACTTTACACTAAGTGGCCCCCCTAGGCTACATCCCTATTGAACTTTTAAAAACAAGCCTTAAAATTGAAAGGCATCTACTTGAAGGTTACCTTCAAATTTTGCCTTTCATTTGAAAGTGTGGATTTTACACTGCCTTTTGGAGTGAAAATCATCATCTATTCATGCATTTTTCATGAATTATTACAATAACTTGATTACATGACATATAACAATTAATGGTTCTTTTTGTGTAAAATTTCACGAAAATATAAAAAATTATAAACCCTAAACCACCAAATTTTGATTTCCTTTTGCCATAGTTGATTTTTTCTTTTAATTTGGTAACAATTTTTTTATTAATTTTATAAACAAGTTCTAAAAAATGTCACCATTTAATGTTAAATCTCTCTTTAGACATTAGCCAATGACACAACCTTTAAAATCTAAAAAATATTACCCATAATAACACCTTAATATAATATGAAATTCCCTTTACTTTTCATTGCATGTGATGAATAGAACACAAATATGAATGCACATAAAAAAAATTCCAAACATGCTTGAACATCATCAGTTGAATGTCATTTTTTGATAACCATATAAAATGTATTGAACACACATATAAATAACATGAAAATTTATTCAAATTAATAAAAAATCATGCCTAATTTTTTGAACTTATGACCTTGTGTCCACAATTTATGCCCTCGATATTACCTTTGGCCAATAAACAAAAAAATTAGACCATAAAAGTTTCTATAACCAATAAAAAAGTTCAACATGCATTCATGAAATATCCATTTTTTTGATTGGGGATGAAGGGGATTGATTTTTTTTGTTTCTTTTGTGGTCTCAATGTGCTCCATTTTGGGACAAAAATGACGTGGAAATTGATAAGTCCAATTCCATTTCAAACATTTCAAAAACTTGATAACATTGAATGTAGCTTAAAAGGATGAAACTACAAGAATAGTTACAAGAGTTATAACATATGATGTTTAAAGAAAGAGATGAAAATATTATGTTTAAACAAATGCCAAATATGAGTTTTTGTTATAGTCATGTGAAATTAAAGTCTAAGGGTTTGAATCAAATTTTGCCTTCTTTAACACATTATCCTAGTTCCAATTAACCTTGAGTGAATTTTAAATGTATGAAAATCTCTTTATTCAAATAAGTTATCTAACTCAATTATAATGAATGCCATTGTAATTATTAATGTATTTGGTCTTATCCAAACCCCTGACATTAGTTGAATTTTAGGTTACAAATTAAATTGTTTAATACAATAATAAAACATATGTTACATTACTTTTAGCCAAGCTAAAAATACAATATAATCACACATCGATTGGAAGCAAAAAAAAAAGAAAAAAAGAAAAAAAAAGAAAGAAAAAGATTTGTGTTTTATTTTTCAAGTTTTATTCAAAGACTAATTTTTGTTTTTACCATGTCCAATGTTCATTAGAATGAATAATTTAACTTTTTTTAAGAATGGTTTGTATCTTGATGGTGGTTTGTAAGAAATATTGAAGTAGTTCATTTGTTATGAATGTTATATATCATATGATTGAAATTAATCACTTTGTAGGGTCTAATTGTTAAAGCCATATGTCAAATTGCATTTCAAACATAAGTTTTATTATAGGACACACTTGTCATGCATTCACAAGTTTTATATGAAAGGTATTTTTATCTAATATCAATATGTTTGGGTAGGTCCATGCATATAAAACACAAGGTTTAACTAATGGGTGTTAACAACATTATTTGAATATTTCCCATACTAAAAATTAAAATTAAAAGCTAAAATAAAATGAACCAACTATATGTATATTAATTTTGAAAATGAATTTTATATTTGAACATGTCAAGAAGGTTATTTATTAGTTAATGTAACATTCAAGAAATTTAAACCATGAATGTCAAGGATAAATAAAAAACACAACTTGAAAAAAAAGGGAAAAAATAAAATAAAAATGAACAAAAATTAGGTAACTTTATTACTTAAACAAGGCATGAGGGTCAAAACATGTAACTAGGAGCCAAAGGGATTGCTTTGGAAAAGGACTACATTTTTTTCCCAAAAAAAACTTTGACATGCAAATGAATTTTTGAATGAATTTTTTTGTAACTTATTTTTAGAAATATTTAAATGTTCCCCAATGCATCACTTTTTTTACATAGTCGTTATTGAATAAATATGAATTTTTAAAAGTGTGCAGATTCTTTACATATTCAATGTTTCATCTTGAAAAATGATCAAAATTTTAAATCATCACCAAAAATTAAATTTTCACATTTTTTGGTTTTATTATACTCTAAGCTATAACTTTTCTTCATACATCATGTACATTATAGCCCATTTATATGTGGTAAAGGACTCTTGAAGCTCTAAAATTCTAAAGCAATTCTAAAACATTCTTTGAATTTTTAAAAGTTTAGAATTTCACATTTTTAAAAGTATGAGTGTTTTTCAAGTGTGGCTAATATGTTCTTATCATCTATATTTTTTTCAATGAATTTTTTTATATTATATGAGTCTTTTTCATAGTCCTTTGCAAAATTGATTCCATATGATGTAGTAGGTGTACATTTCAAAGAAATTATTTGCATGCCCAAAAGTGTGCAATATCATTTTTTTTTCACCTATGTGGATAAAAAAAATCACTTGCGAGCTCACAAGTGTGCAATATCATTTTCTTCTCCACCTATATGAATAAAAGAAATGACTCACAAGCCCACAAATGTGTTATATGATTATTCCTTCACCTATGTGAATAAAAAAAACCATTTGAATGCCCACAAGTGTGCAATATCATTTTTTTCTAAGATTGAAATTTTGAATAATTTATAAAATAAAATAAAATCAGTTCTAGGGACATAAATCGTCCACCCCATCTTAGTACCCTACCAAAACCTCCATTGTTCACTGACTCTCTCTAACTGTGTATGAGAACATACAAAAAAAATCTATTTCCAGACAAACACTGACTGATGACAACAGAACCTAGATTTTTGTGTAATGCCATTAATCTCCCTTGCCATTCATACATCAAACAGCTCACATGATTAAAATACAAAATATCTGCAAGGGGTCTCTTTCAAAGCACAATCAATATGTGTGACATTGTCAATGCCCAAAGCAATTTTGTAGCCATCCATGGTGTTGTCCTCTAAGCTTCGGGCCGTTGCATCACTGTCCTTCCAATCCAAGTCTTCCACATTCACCAAACCTGCTTCCCATTCTGTACCATTATTGGAAGCTAGGTTCAATTAGCTAAATCTAAGGATGTCTACACTGAAGAAGGTTTTCCACCTGGATTTGTCAGAGACAAACACTCAACAGAAAGACAGCACAAAACATTCTTTGGAAATTTGCAGAAGAAAAGTTTGCAAATGTTTAATTGAAAGTTTAAGACAAACTTCAGTACTGCTCTATGTAAAGGGAAGACTGGGTACCTGTGCCACCTGCCACATTCAGATGTCACATGCCAGGAAAAGGATGCAACTTTGAAACAAGCCTGTACTGCCATCAGCAAGGGGAAATTGTTTACCACAGTATAAAATTATGGATTTGGCAATATGCCCACAACCAGAGTTTTGTGAAGGTAAAAAACAAAATGCAATTTGAAGCTTAGAATTTGAAAATTAGCTCAATTGCCCTGATCTTGAGAAGAATGGGGTGTTGTTCTAGTACAACAAGGTGGGAGTGTGAAGTCTGACAAGAATTCAATCGTAAGATTCAAATCAACAATGGTATCAGACTCAAATTTGCAATGTATGACATTGGGGTTCTACAAATTGTGTGATGCCAACCATGGACTCTTGGGAGGTCAATCAAGACCGATTTGGTGGTGATCTATGCTATTGTGCTTAAGATTCATTTATAAGGTAATAGAATGTTGTTGACATCTATAGATGTGATGTAAAAAGACATGTTGTGAACATTTTTGTATTTCAGGTCAAAGGGAGGAGGAGCAACGCAGAGGGAGAGAATGAGAGAGACTTGTCTTTCCACAGCTGGTGCAGGTGCATGCTCATGAGGTCATTCATCAAGTCATAGTTGCCTGCCACACTTGTAAAAACAATGCCCACAAGCAAGCTTTGATTTCTCATTTTCTAGCACCTCCCTGTAGCCTGGACAATCAACACCATAACACCTTAGCAATGGAACATCCTCAAAGGAGAAAGAAAAACATGGATGGTGATCATTTCAATGCTATTCTTCTACCTGTCAATGCAGTGAATGCATCCAGAGTTTCACCCCATGGAGGATGGCATACTCCATGTTTTGCTCAGAAAGTGTTGTAAAAGGAAACTTATGAATCGTCATCATCACAACACAAACAATCTCCCAAATCCAGACAACTTCTTTGTATGTCAGGAGTTGACAATTTCTTTCTTGCATCCAGACACAGTTCATTTGCCCAATTTGGGTGGCATTGAGGTAACTAGAAATGCAAGAATTTCTGATCGCAGATAGATGATAATGCCAGCAAGGTGAATGAACCATCATCAATCACCATGGAAAAATCTTGAGCAAAAGAAAATGCTAGACTTTCTCTCTGTGGGCTCGGCAACAGCTTTCTCCTGTGCCTCCATGTAAAAATGTCAACACATCAAGAAACAAAGTCAGGAATCTCTTCCTCCCTTCCTGCATAAATATTTGCACTGGCTTCAAATTAGAGCCTACATGAACACTACAACCTGGAACATAATAAATACAGGGGTGGGGTAATTCACAGAGGCAATCAAGAAAAGGAAGACTATAAACATTGGGAAAACTGAAGAACACAACGATGAAGGAAAAAATGTAGGGTAAGGGATGTGTGCAAACCTTTGCAAAACAACGCATGGAAGGGGGAGTGTATAGGGGTGGATTGTGCCAAAACAGATACTCATATGAGGCAGAAGTTGTAGTGTGGCTCTGTATAGTGCAGATATGGTACCTGCAACCAGCCCAACAGAACCACCAGCTTTAGGCCTTGATGCCCCAAAAAAGATACTTGAATATAGAGGGTACACTGCTGACAGTGCACCGCAAAGATGGATGTTGCCAACAAAACAACATAGATGTTCAATAGCATCATGTAACCAGTAGCATTTTCAGGCTCCGATTCAAGAATTTGTTTAGCAACATGTTCTCCCATCTCCATATTACCATGAATTCTGCAAGTGCCAAGCAAAGCCATCCATGATGCCACAGGTAGTTTCAAGGGCATTGTCCTCATCAAAATCTCTGCCTACTGTTGATGGTCAGCATGGCCAAGAAGGTCACCCATGCTAATGTCATGTCCCAATTTTGTAGAAAACATACAAGCTGTGATCATTGAAACATAACAGGGCTTGCCTGCATCCACCATGGCTTCAAAGCTGATAGAAGAAAAACAAAACTGATATCATCTGGTTGTATGCCTTCTTCACACATCCATTCAAATTGTTTAAGAGACAAGTAGAGCACATCCTCCATGAAGTGCGATTGCTGACTCCTTGTATTTCAAGAAATGAAAATCCAGCAAGCTCTGAGCTGAAAAGTTTATCCAGAAATTTCATCATTTGCATTTCCATTATGGCTCCTGATTTCCATTGACCTGGGACTCACTAAACTGTAAACCACAATTACTGGTTGGTTGGTTGGTGTACTCAGTCTGTTTGATGACAACAATGATCAATCTCATCAAGTGGGAGTTCAATGGATAGATGGATTGATGGATGATCAGCCTCAACTGCAATCAAGCACACACAACAAACCTCACAATTCTCAAAGCAACCAAGTACATTGCCATATTTTGCACAGAGAAATGAGTACATTATGGTAAACCCCAGGAACAATCCAGCTGAGCAGATGCGGGTAAATACCTAATGTCTGATTAGCTATGCTAATAATATATTGAGCTGCAATAACAAGACTGAACTTTGTACATGACTCAAATGATACCAGATACAAGCCCACCATCGACTCCGGCATTTGACAATGTTTATTTCCCTGTTCTCTCACAGTTGGTGGGATAAGCTCCAATGAAAGTGACCTTCCTATGCCCAAGGTCATAACTGAGATCCCACATAGCTCAAAGAATTTTCAATCAAGCTCATACCCCAGGTCCTAGACATAGAAAACAAAAACAAAGCACAAGGATCACTTCCCCAATGCCCATCAATAATGAAATTACATTAAGGGAAACCCAAAATCTGGACCAAATTCTGGAACAGAATCTTGTTTAGGAATACCAACTCCAATTTGAGCACTTTAGTTAGTTGAAGAGAAAAAATGACCCCAAATGCCTCCAAAAAACTCAATAAAACTTGTACATCAAATATTTATCACCACTGTTACACCAAGAACAAACTGCATCTGAAGTACCTATCTCAGGTTGCATACGACTATTAAGTACACCAGAAACTGTGGATCGTTTGTTTCAGGGGAAAAAGGACATCAAAGTTTGGTTTCATGGAGTTTGTACCATAAAGGATAGAAGGTGGTTGAGGATACTGCATTCAAAAACAGACAATAAATCTACATTAATACTTGCTCATGACTCATCAACCAAATATATTGCAAAAGCAAATCTAGATGCACAGGAGAAAGCTGACTAATAACACCTTGAAACAGACCAAATTGGATTCCATGTGTTTGGATGGACTGCCACCCCAACCCCATACAAACCCATAATTTTCAGTCACGGACAATCTTGAAGACAACCCTCTGTGAGGATGGATGGAAATAATAGGTTATGTGTTGTTCTTCCTGAGCTTGGTGTCTTGCCAAATTAACACAATCTACTTGGCTAGATTGTTAAGGATTGAAAGATATGGTCTTGCCATGCACTGGAACACTGGAACTACAATGCCAAATCATACTGCAAGAAATTCCACCACATGCTAAAATAGGGAGTGTACACTTTAAGGCCAACATTCATTTGAGAAAACCCTAACGAGGCATCTGGCCTCTGACACCTTACAGAATCACTGGGGATAATCTAAAAGGGATACAGAGGTTTTCAAATTTCCAGTACAAACATTGCATCTGTCAATGGAGTATAAATTGCCACTTAGATTCAATGTAGGTCAACGGTCCCTTGTCCAGCACCTATATTTGTTGATGAAGTATCTTCAGAAGTCTCTAGAATTTCTCAGACAATGCAGTATACGTAAACAATGTAATGTAGTACCTAGAGTGATGTGTCTGCTTTCATGGTTGCCCTTCAATAGTGTCATGTGACCTGCATAACTGTACTCAACCAAACTGACTGTTGAAACCTTTGAAAGGCCACTTCCCAGGATCTAGAAAGAAACAACAGTTCTGATTACAAAACAAAGAGTGTTAAAAACTGGTCATCAATTTACTTAGTCTCAATGGCCACTTATTTTCCAACTTAACTCCATATGGACATAAGACCAATGAGGTACCATAGCTAAGTGTTACAAATGGCAGGCGTGAAATAAAAAACTCAGGGAATCTCCAGGGCCACCTCTTTAGTGGTGCTACCTCTGATAACAATCTTGCACATTGACTGTGTTGCAATACCACTAGACATGTTACTGTAAAACATGTGAAACTCACCAATAGGCATCACATGGGTATGAGCTAATTGGATACGAGCTAATTTAGCCAGTTAAATCAACTTCTCATTGACAGATCATTCCAGAAATTTCTTCAGTCTCTCCTAAGTCTCTCCTGGATTGTTTTCAAACCTTGGTAGAGATAATTGTATGAGTAACAGGATATCCATTACATACATCAAATGCCTTCAAAGAACCCTTGAACATGACAACAAAATGCCCAACCCAAATGAGATACGATTATCTCATAAGGGTTTAGTATGACCATGGACACGTCCACCACCTGAAGTTGATGCCCAACATATTTAATGGCTAATGTTTGTGTTGAAATTATGAATATGTTGGGCATCAAATTCAATGTAGGGGAAAGTAGTTTTGTTGAATTGTTCGTTTGAGTAGATTTTGGGAGTTTGTAATCAATGATTATATTAGAGGAGCAAAATCGGAACCTGCTTTCTATCAAGATAATTCTTGGAGCAAAGACTAGTTAAAAAGGAAATGCCAATTGAAAGAAGTGGTTGCACGTGTGATTAGAAATGAGGTCATGTGAAATTTTATGAATGGCTACTATTAAACAAAACGAAACTAGGGTTTTAAATGTGATGATGATGTTGATCTTCTAGGAGGTGTTGGAAATCACAAGTCTATGAAGGAGAAGGGTGTTGTTTCTATGTGTTTGTTGGGTTGCAAGTTATGTGTTTTCT
>Ga0116228_10006673_pt1 | contig 10298 bp, 5 predicted proteins | sample S1TSphfallax_2_FD_89694 | JGI IMG/M metagenome (GOLD analysis project Ga0116228, IMG submission 89694) | Host-associated microbial communities from peat moss isolated from Minnesota, USA - S1T2_Fc - Sphagnum fallax MG | ecosystem: Host-associated > Plants > Peat moss > Unclassified | place: USA... | reverse complement strand
TTTTTCTTTTCCTACTTTCATATCTGGTATGTAGCAAACTAAATTAGCTAAATTAGTTTTTGGACGATCACCACTTTCATTACGTGACAAAATCTTTAAATGAAACCCTTGTTCTCAATTGAGTCAAAAATTTGCAAGGTGAGTAGAATGTAGTCATATGAGTGTGATGAAAAAAAGTGGGCATTTGGTCTTGACATGAGGGAAAATGAGCGATTGGTCCAAGTTGCACATACAATGAGCCTCTACACAAAAGCAAAGCAAAGAAATGCAAGTTTTTTTGCTACTTTGGGGCACATTATATGGCCCCAGCTCCCTCACAAGTTTCACTTGTAGGTCGGCTGGATAACAGAACTTGAGACACTGGAATTGCTAGACCATCTTCTAACGCTGTCAAAGCTCAAAAAAAAGGCTACAACTGAGCTTGAGAGACACCAATCTCTGGTTGGGCAGGGAGAAAAGGAATGAGGTGTCCCCTTCTTGTGTGACATGCCAATTTATTTTTATTAGAAACAAATGGACAGAGCCCATTGCAGAAAGGAGCCAGTACACAGAGAAGAGGAGCCGTGGACATGCCAAATTTTGACATGCATATAGAGCATAAGAACCCAGGGGGCATTTCACAAAATGGAATGCTCCCACCTATGAGAGTTTTGTTTTTCAAAGTGACACTCCGTTGGTTTTTTTCCCACAATACCTGATGAGTGCCCATCAGATACCGGTTGCATATTACATTGTGTAATGCCCTCAGCCATGGGCATTATCAGAATCAGGCCTGCCTCAGCTCTGCCTTGTGCAGGCCCTTATTCCATTAATGCCCATGCCCTTGGGCGTTACTCAATGCCTCCTTTGGAAATGACACTGCACATTGAAGAAGAGATTACAATACCTCAATGCAAGTGTAAATGGAAGGGGAGTGTTTTATGAAATGACGGCAACTTTAGGTAATGTTAAAGTTGTGAAGCATAGAATGCTTAATCTCAAAACCAAAAAAATTGTCACTCATCAGCCCTCAAACTAGTCAGTCACATGCATTCAGTTGCAGTTCAAAATTTCACAAGGAAAATTATAACACATCTAATAATAACAACACTCAAGGAAAATCTTGCAAAGCGGATCTTTTGATTACATAGTAGACCCCACCACATTTTGAACTGATCCAAACCCAAGCTGACCCCACCCCTCTCATTTGGTCCAATTCTATTGGTTCCATTTTCCAGGTTTGTTGTTTCACCATTTCCTTGCAATCAAACAATTCCAACAATAACCCCCAAACACATTGAATGCAAATGGTGAAACTCCACAAAAAGAAGCTCTGACCTAGCAAGGGAAGGAAGAAGAGTTAGACTCTGGAGGTCCTACCCGATCTTTATTTCAAAAAATAATCCCTCGTCAATGCCAAAATCTGGAATTAAATTTTTTTTTTTACCTCCTTCCCTTTCTGTTAAATTGTATTTGTGCTCTGTTGGTTGTCATCTGCTGCTGTCATTGCTCCTCTCCACAAAGATGGTAGGGGGGTGTTTAGCCTCTTGCCTCCTCTGCTAGTACCTCTGGGTGGCCCTACAAACAGTCAAAAACTTGCCCACGTTGGGAAAAAGGGCAGGGAACTAGCAAGTTAGAGCAATAAGGTGGATCCAACTACCTAGAGCCAGAGAAACAAGGAAGAAGTTGGGAAATTGGGAGAGAGAGGGGAAAAAATAAATAAACGAGGAGTGCAGGATGGGGCAAGGGATAGCTCATTGGGAAAGTCCTAAAAGAGTACACTTATGGGGAGAGCACACAGCATTGTGGTGGGGCAGCTGTGTGCAGATACCCAGTTGCTAATAGGAGGAGATCAGTTGAGCAGATCACACTCTGGCTCATCTTATTCGTGCTGGCCATGCATACCGAGTTGCAGCATCACTAAGCTCGCCGGGTATCAGAAAACATGAGAAGTTGTACAAAAGAATTATAACTCCATGGTGAGTGCAGGGCAGTGGTTTTTTTGATAATTTTGTGTTAAAGCCAAAGTGGCGATGATTCACAGGAATATTTAGCCAAACTTTGGCTACAAGATAGATATGAAAGTAATTAAGAATATGTCCTTGTACTTGAACCATGTGTAAGAATCTGGCGATTTTTCTTAAATTTTGGTCGACTTCTGGCAATTGAAAATCTCAAAAGCACATGATTTTAGCACATTTCCTTCTTAATAATATAGCATTCTGGCTATGTAAAAAGGCTGGTGTAGGGGTGCTTATTAGCTAGCTAGCTACTGAAAAAACCAAGCTGCAGTAGCCTAGCCTAGCCTGATGGGGCTCATGCATGCAGGGAGCGGCTCGTCAAAGAAGAAGAAGCGAGTGGTCCCCGTTAGCTAGCTAGCCGTAGCTAAGTAATAAGGTAGATAGCAAAAGACAGAAGAGCAGCTAGCAGCAAAGGTGGGCAGCTAGCTAGGCAGCAGCATTAAGCAGCTGCTCACACTAGGTTAGTCACTTCGACTGTGCATTATTGCAGAATCAAGTCGCAGCAGCTAGTAGCTAGTGTGTGAGTGTGGATGGAAGCAGATAACAGGAGGGCTCGTGACTGGGGTAATTGGTAAAATGGTACGAGGAATCAGTCGTGTCTTAAATGTTCCCAGGCTTGCACATTAATATTATGTTCTGCTCCACCGGCGCCTCATGACGTGTCATTTGTTGTAGCCTAGGGGAGTTTCCTGTCCAAGTGGGCTCTCTCCACAGCCCAGCTCCCTCAGGTGTTCCCGAACCTCACGAGATCAACCCCGCTCACACAGGAACCTCAAGTTGAAGGGGTTGAGCCTGCCGGTGTTCCCAAACCTCAGGAGAGCCCAAACCTTGCAGGAACCGCAAGCCCTCAGATGTTCCCGAACCTCAGGAAAGCCATCTTGTACAATAACTTCCACCACGTAGACGACTCTCTTCTTATGGGAACAGCGGGCCGAACATATAAAAAATAGGAAGATCTCCCCTCTGGCATAACACCCTAGTGTTCTTCCTCCTAGGGGAAGATCCCTCAAAGTACACACAGAAATAAAAAGACAGTCCTTTCCTTTGTTGTTCACTGTTATTGTTGTTGTTGTTGTTACTGGAGTCGGGACCAGTCTAGGTGGTACTTGTTACCGTAAGTGTATTGCTTTTTTTGTTGTATAGTATAAGTGGTACTTTGTACCACCACCGCTGCCCTAGCTACTAGCACCTGGCTAGCTAGCTAGTCATGAGACACATCGATCCATGATCCTAGTAGAGTACTAGCTAGCTACAGAGCAGGTTTTTGCATCAACGTCAAGAGCTAACTAAGCTTTACTACAGCTTAGGTCTACTTGCTGTTTTTCTAGAAACAACGATCGTCTACTGCTGCTGGCTTTGCGAATAGGACGATGATTGCGTTACTACTACTTTGAAAGTAGTGCCATTAGTCCCTGTAGTGGTGAACTGAACTAGTTTGCTGCAGCTAGCTAGTGTTTTCATGCTGACAGAAACAACCAGCTTCTGCAGCCCTGGTGAGCGCGTCGCCGCTTTCGGTCTTGACTTACGTGAAGTTTAGCTCGATCGTATGTCTCAGCGCCTTCTTCTTGCAGCAAACGGATCTTTACTTTATTTTGGTTTGGTGGCGGATTTTTGCTAGATTTGTTGTTGCTGGGTTGTTTACCTTTTTTCCGGCTTGATCTTATGAACTTGGCGAGTGAGCTTCTTCATCACGACGGGTGGGGTGGGGGATCGGGGATGATGCACTCATGGTTTGTGTTTTTGTGGCAATGTGGGTCTCTTAATGCTTGCTGGGTGAGCTGCATGAGCTGCACAGCTAGTTTTGTTGCCTCATGATCGATCTGGACAACCAGCTGCAGCTGCAGTACTTCTGAACCAGCTTAGTCTTGTAGCCTGCAGCTCTGAATCCAGTTTTCGCAAGTGTACGTTCCAGTGAGCTGCCTGATTCTGAGCTTCGTGGGTCCTGGGATCAGCTCTCGATCTTTTTTACAACTCATCATCCGGAACCTGCAGTAGAATATTTAGGACTAGTGGATCAGGACCTGGGCAGGAGTAGTAGAAGTTGGTAACCAGTTCGGGAGATCAGTTGCCCCGGTAAACTACAGCAGCAGCAGCATCAGCAGCAGCTGGGTTAATAAGACTGATGGGGTTGTATGCTGCGGCTCATGACTGGTCGCGGGTTGCAGGAAGCGCATCTGCATCACTCCTGTGTGGACGGGGGGCCGCTGCCGAAGGCATGAACGAGATGGCCGGGAGTACGCAGTTATACCAGCTGCAGCACAGCTCTCTCGTGAGTGGGAGCCGCGCTCCGTTCACGTCTGGCCAGTGGGCGGAATTTGCGCACCAAGATCTCATCTTCAAGTACATGATGGCCGGCTTGAATGTTCCGCAGGAGCTGTTGAATCCCATCTGCAGCAGGAGTACTGGGCCAGCCGGTCTGATGAACAGCATGACCTCCTCCTGTCACAACGCTGCAAACCGTGAGCTTTCCAACCGCTCCTCTAGTGTACTGATCTCGCTGAACGTTCTTGCGTGTTGCAATGCAGCAGGTCATGATCCGCGACATTAGTAATGTGGTATTGAATTTACGCATGTTGTTTATGATTTCCTGCATTCCTGATCCGCCGATTCAGAAGCTTAAACCTCCTCTCTAATCTCTCTGTGTCTCTTGTTATCTTCTTCCGTGGCTTCATCAGTGAGGTGGGGACCGGCCATACACCGATCCGGAGTGCAGAGTAATACAGACCTCGAGCCAGGGCGTTGCCGGAGAACGGATGGGAAGAAATGGAGATGCGGACGCGATGTGGTTCCTGACCAGAAGTATTGCGAGAAGCATGTGCACAGGGGCCGTCAACGGCCACGCAGAAACGCGGTCGAGCTGGGGCCACACGCAGCAGCTGCAGCTACGGGCAGCTCTCCGTCCGCGACATCGTCTTCATCGGGAGCTGCAGCAACAGCCGTTCATGTTTCAGCTGGAACCACAAATGTGGGACCTATTCGCACCAGCTCGACGACGTCCGGCGGCGGCACATCTGGCTCCTCCTGCTTCTCCCTTAGCAGCTGCTTGCAGCAGCAGCAGCACCGCCCTTCTTCAAACTTGTCCGTGAAGAGCTGCTTCTCCAGCTCACATTCAAGCCCTAGTCCTGGATCCGGAGGAGGATCTTCGCCTGCTGGCTCTTCTCAGTTCGGCCAGCTCCCAAGTCTTACTTCCAGTCCCTCTGCTGTTGCGGCAGCTTCAACCTTCGCCAGTAAAGACTACAGCAGGTACACTGCGTTTTCTCACACCCGGTTTCTGTGATCGCAGCAGCTTTCCATTATGTTTTTTCAACTAGCTGTGCTCACAGTCATCTCACAGCTCTACCCTTCAAGCGTTGACCAATTGCAGAAGCGGTGAGTCCAACTGTGACTCATCATACAGTGAGTGACATATGTGTTTTTCTTGAGAACATTATTCCCTGTAGAGTTCCTAACATGATTAATTGCATATTTCCAACACACTTTTCTGCAAGCTCTCCTCTGATGGAAAGTGACTGTCCCTGTAACAAGAAAAACAAGGCCTTATGTCAGTGGCTCTCCGTTAGGTAGCTGCTGTGATCACAGCAGTGTAGTGGAAAGAAAACCTTGCCATAACCATAATGCTGCACAATGTTGTGATATTAATGTGGGATGTACTTACTGCAGGTATTTAGCAGCTAGTTCTGTGATGAAGTCAGATCAGCAACAGGGCATTGGATCTGAGCAGCAGCATTCAATACTATCATCCGAAACATTGGGAAGTACAGCCCGAGGACAAGGCCATGAGACATCACAGATGCTGAGCAACTTGTCAAGGCTACAATCAGTGAACCAATCATGGCATTCTATACTGTCATCCAAAGTTCCAGCTGCTCATCATGAATCTAAGGTCAATAGCAACAGCTGCAGCTCTGGGCTTTTGCATTTTGGCCACTCGACCAGCTCTCCACAATTGACTAGGGGTCAGCTTTTGGGCCAAGATTTTGGATTGCTATCGGATCAAACAGGTGGCCAGGTGGATCATGTAACTCACAGTATGTCTGCAGCTCAACAGCAGGCACAGGCATATCATGCAGTGAGCAATGCCAGCTATGGGAGTGCAGAATCTGTAAGTGTCCAGGCCAGGAGGGAATCAGAAGGACAGCCATTACGACATTTCTTTGATGATTGGCCTCGTTCGCGGGACCGAAGTGCAATGACATCATGGGGATCAGGATCAGTTGATGAGCCAGATCAGGAGCACAGCAACTCTGACATTAACCTCAGCACTCATCTTGCAACTCCCAGCATCAACAACACACAGCTCTCTATCTCAATTCCTATCACTGCTGCTGCATCCTCAGCACACGAGCATCCTGGCAGCCCCACTGCAGGCACATTCTCTATCTCTCATGCTTCCTGGTTGATGTACTAGGTCCAAGGGAATACAAGAGACCTGGTGGTGTAGTATCTCACACAAGCAACTGCAAACTTAGGCAGATTCTGATTCAATGTGACAATAAGAATTTAACACAATTAGACCCATCAGCATAAGAAGAAACTTGGTTCAAGAGATTCATGTTGGGGTTGAAATTTGTGGGATTTGCATGACTGTATAACTGTTGTTGATGCAGTAGTAGTAGTAGACACAGGAGTGCCATATTGCAGTGCAAGTGTTGAAATGGTTTTGAGTCTTAAGAGGGGATTTTTTTGTGGGCCTTTGGGAAAATGCAGATTTCTGGAGAGATCATGCGATTCGCTATGGTGTCGCTAATTGACCACCCAATCTATTTATTTATTACGCTTCCTGTTGGGCTTGCAGGATGCAGATGATGAATTTGCCAGGTTTGAGACGACTTGGGCTGGAATTGGGGTAAGCTCAGCTGTATTCCTGTGTCAATTGCAAGCTTTTAGCAAAAACTTCCCCCTTTTCCATTGCAGATAGGGTTTGAACCATGTTGAGGGCCTGGCAGCTGCATGTGACTCTATATCAAAGCTGAGTCTAGCAGATCATGAAAGAGTTCTTCTGCTGGCAACACTGATCCAATTTTTGCGCAACCTATTCAAGCACAAAACTCATCTTTATGCCCATCAACTGAGCTTGTGCCATTCTGGAAACATGTCAAAGAGATGATGAGCAGCCATTTCCTGAGCCACACTTATCAAGCTGACCAACCAACCACAAGGGCATATCCTTCCTACCTGCAGGGGACTGAGTAAGCTGGCAGCAGACATTTTGTAAACTAGGATTTCTAAGTAGGTAATTATGCTCTTGGAGGTTGTGTCTACAGGTTACTTAACTCATGACAAACAATCTGATCAAAACTTTGTTCTTTCTTTTATTTGTACAGACCACCTCATGACATTGCAAGTGATTTTTATGCTTGCACAAATTCTGACCTATTGCTAACTACTTGAAATTTTAACTGAATGCCATTCCAGAGTCTGTGAGGGAGGATTCCTGACAGCTGGTAAGTACACTCGTCCATTTGGAGGAACTTGGGTTTGTCTTCTTTTGTATGGCTGCTGACTCTGTTTTCATGTGAGTGCAATTGGTCTGAAATGATAACTAACTGATTCAGACCAGTGCCCTAAACCCTAAACCCTAAGCTAGGCTCAAATAACCAACCCTTGGAAACAGACCATTTGGGAAGTCACCCACACGAGCTGTTTTATCCTTTTCACAATAAAACCATCTGCTGCACCACACTGCCTTCAAATAAGCTACCCTAGAGACTAGCAGCAATGATTCCCATATATTTTTGTGCAACAAAGCACAAAAACTCTCACAACTTTTTTTGGGGGTGTTTTCCCACTTAAAGTTTCAGGTCATAGAAAAACTTATAGGAAAGCAAGCTTTCAAAGGCTGCAGTTTTCCACTGGAAAAAGCTGTACCTTTAGAGAGATAGGTGTTTGTAATAGTTGCATGAGTTGTGGGCAATGACAATCATCACCCCTATGTGGAGTCCCAGCTGTGTCCTTTCTTTCCTTCTAAGCTGTTACTCAAAGGGAAGATCTGTGCTTGCAATGCACATGGTTTAGCTTAGAGTCTCTGGTGATCATGAAACAACAAAAATCATTCTTTCTGAATTATGATGCAGAACAAATCATACAAATGTGCATGGTGCAACATTTAAACAAATGTTGAAACTGTGACCGCAAGCATATGAGTCAAAAGGTGAAATCTCTTGAGCAGCAAATTTGCATGTAAACCATAACAAATGAATCTATCTCTTTGAATGTGGGCACAAGTTTGGTCACTCTTTGAAGGCATCCTGCATCTACTTCTACATGAGGCTGGAGATGAATCAATGTTCAATAGCCCACAAAGTAGTGGTGTGACAAAGTACGTTAGTGTTCCTTCAGCCTTTGTAGCTCCTTAATCCTTGACCTCTAAGCATGCTCAGGACCTGCAGTCCTTTGAGAAATGATTCTAAGCACATGAACACCACTCTTGGCTTAACTCTTGAATTATAAGCAATCCTAGGACTTGCAATTATTTGAGTACTTGGAGCTCAAAATAACTCCAGCACATACACCCATGATTCCTAAAAAACCAAACCAATAATAGGAGTTAGGACCCATAAGATTGTAAATGGGCACCAAAAGATGAGAGCTCTAAATCAAAAGGATAGAAATGACCAACCTTAACAAACAGAATTGGAGCTTACACCAAGTGCCTAGGCATGCCTAGTGATCAGTTAACAACACTGAATCATCAAAACAACAAACATAAGAAATGATGATAAGTAGTTCATGATCAAATTGAAAATGGCCAGACTTGACATGACTAGACATAAGGTCATTTTGTAATCATCTTGAGAGGCCCACCACATATTATTAGTCTTGAAAGCTTACAATGTTGACTTGCTAAAAATGATCAAACATTAATCATTTTATCTGAAAGTGTTCAGGCATAAAATGATCAAGAAAGGAATGTTCAAATGAATAATTCCCAGAATTGAGACTTCACATTGTGCCAGGTTCAGAAACCAACACTGGCAAAACTAACAATGTCCCACACATAAAAATGTACACACAAATATGAGATTCCAGAGACGCTCCTTTGGGATGAACCCACCCAAAACATGAAAAATCTGAAATCTCTAAACTGGGTATGGACAACAATTAAGCACCGAGTACTAATATTCTTTAGAAAGTACATGACATGAGATGGGGTAATACTTGGACAGTCTCTTTGGAGACATCTGATCTTTTTTATTTTTTAAAACTTGGACAGAGCACATAAATACCCTCTGTTTTGTTCACTTGTCTCACACACCCATCAAAGCATTGTCCATTTTGCACCTATACAAACAATCTATGTCAAATGGCCACAATGTTGTTTACCTAGTTCAAAGAGGCTGCAGCTCTAGGACTCACACTTTGTAATCCCCTGGTTGTAACATGGAAAAGCTCAAAATCTTGTGCAAGATGCAATTTTCCATTAGATTCTTCCAATGTGACCTAAAGGCATGTCCTGCAAAAGGCAGGAGATCTTTAGGGTTTTACTTTTTGTGCCTTTCTGCATGGGGATGTGATTGTCATCTTTCGGTTGTTTGTTCTTGAAGATTAACAATGATGGCAACTAGCAGGAAAGAAGCCATTACTGTTGGATCTTCTATACTTGGTCTGTGTTTGAGTCGTGTGTGCTGGTTGATCAGAATTGTATGGAAGCATTGTGTGGAGGAAGAGCAATAAGGAGCATCGATGAGTATTTAAGTGAAGAAGCTTTGGGCTGAACTTCAAATAAGCTAAATCCATTTTGTTAGGTTTAGATGTGTATGATTATGTTTCTACAAAAAGATGTATCCACAATCTCTTTTCCACTACATAGGGAGTAGTGGTTTGTAAACTGTAGAGCAGAATGTAGGAGTTCCTTGACCCAAAACCAAAGAATTAGAAGCGATGACAAGGGATGTTCACTCTCTAATAGGTCCCATGTCTGAGGGTTTGGATTTGGGACTTGGATTCTTGGGTGGATCATGAAGGAAGGGAAATTGTGGTGCACTGGGTCGGAAAGGATGTTCATCATTAGGAGAACAAGGCTTTGACATTTTGGGTTTTCCTATTGTTGGACCATGGGATGATACTTTGTCAATGAACATGAGTGGTGAACAAGGAGAGTCTGATCCAATCTCTGTAATCAGTGTCATCAAGATTGATTAAAATTGGTGTCTGTTTTAGAATGTAGTTATGTTGTTATTGTGATGGTGTGGTGTTGGTCACTAGAAACCATGTTTCAAGGATCATCTGAACAAAAAGTACTCAACAGTTGGTGTGGATTGTCTTTGGAGGTCACACAACACTATTGCTAGTGGCAGT
>Ga0116228_10006672_pt1 | contig 10298 bp, 7 predicted proteins | sample S1TSphfallax_2_FD_89694 | JGI IMG/M metagenome (GOLD analysis project Ga0116228, IMG submission 89694) | Host-associated microbial communities from peat moss isolated from Minnesota, USA - S1T2_Fc - Sphagnum fallax MG | ecosystem: Host-associated > Plants > Peat moss > Unclassified | place: USA... | reverse complement strand
TTTTTGTTATTTTGTAGGGATTTTTGGAAGAACTTTGGAATCATTTACTTATTTATTCCATGATTATAAGTGAACCTTCTTGTATTGCTTGTGAATGCATATAATTGCTTGTAAATGCTTAGGTGTAAATGATTTTATATCTTTCTAAATGTTTAGATGATCTTTAGTCGAACAACTGAATCTTTAAAACCCTATCACACTTAAACCTTTTTATCATTCACAAATTTTTTTGTTTTGTCTTTCCATTATAATCATGCAAGTTATGAAGGTTATTACAAAATGGAATTTTCAAGAACAAATATTAATGAAACAATAATTGAAAATGAATATTTTGATATTATCCCCAATCAAGTTTCTATGGAAGAGGTATGTCTAATTGAACCTATGGAAGAAAATAAGAATCTACAAACATAATCCAATGCCATTTATAATGAAGAAGATAAAATGAAAGAAAATTTACAAAAATAATTGCATGTTCAAAGAGAAAAATGGAGAAGACATGGTAGGAATGCATTATGTTGGTCATTTTACATTGTAAATGATAATAACATTGTTGATGGAAGTAAACAATAGATCATGAGGTGTATGATTTGTCATGTTAATTTTGTCTTTGTTAATCCAAGAACAAAAGAAAGGAAAGGAAATATAACATATTACAAAAAAATGGTATAATAGCTTTGAAAATAAAACATGTGGATGCAGATCATGTTATGCTTGCAAAAAGATTTGAGAAAGAAATGAACTTTCAATTAAGAGATGTATTAGAAAGACAACCTACAAAGAAAAAGCCCAATGTGTCTAGCTTTGAAATATCAGAGTTTTTTAATGCAAACAATATTTTAAAAAAGGATGTTGTGCAACAAAAACAATTTTAACAAGACCTTGCCCTTTTGGATGTTAAAAAATCTCATTATTCAATGTGTTGAGAGCACTTGGTTGAAACATCTTGTAATGCATTCCATATCCAAGAGTTGTGTTTCCATCAAGAAAAATGTTTTCACAAAAGGTTTTGGTTCATTTGGTGGAGAAGATAAAATAAGAATATGTCTTGCTTAAATTGAAATAATGTTATTCTACAAAAACTACTTTTGACTTGTGGATGTCAAAGGGAGCACACAATGTTTTTGCCTTGGTGATTAGCTTTTTGAATGAAAAATGGCAACCTCAACATATTACAATAGGTTTGTTTGAGGCAAGTGAAACTATAGGGCAAACTATGGCAAGAAGTTACCTAATTGAATTATTAGATCAATATGATTTAAGGATGAAAATTATTGCATATGTGAAGGATGAAGGTGCAAATTTGAATGTCATGACAACAATTGTAAAAATTGTGGTGGATTGTGAAGTTCTTGGTATGGAGGATAAATCCCAAAGCACTTGTTTTGGTCATGCATTTTTTAAAGCATGCCAATATGGGACAATTAAAAAAAAGTTTGTAAAAAAATGAAACATATTTCTATTAAGTCAACCCAATTCGATTTACAAAAGTACATGATTTGGCCAAAGAAATATGGAAAAGGGAAACATGAATGGAATAAAGTTTGCATTGATTTTGGAATTTGACTAAGAAAGCTAAACACCCCTTTCAAAACAAGGTATTTTTTAGATATATATTTAAAAATTATATTTAAGGATTTGGTTTCCAAGTTTGCAATTTTATTTTTTTTCCAGAATACTAATAATTTGTTAAATATTGTACATGGTTACCAGCAATGTAATTTTGTTTTAGGAAGCTTTATTATTTTGAAAGGCCATTATATTATGTTACAGATCACAAATTGTTGTTCATGTTTCTAGTCAAGTTCCCTTTATTATCACTTGGCATGTTTATCAAATAATTTTTGATTTCTTATTTTCAATTGTGAATGCTTGTGTTCTAAACTAGTCCAAAGATCATTGGTTATTTAGTGATGCCCTAAATAGTACCATCACAATGGGTTCCAAGTTAAAGGAAAATGTTGGAATTGCACAAACCTTAAACCAATTTATGGATAATGATTTTGCAATTATTCTTGAATTATCTTTATTTATTTCTAACATTAAGAAAAAAGTTTGTGGTGTGTTTGATTCTTTCCTTTCATTTCTAAGAAAATATGGATAAAAAAAACCTATAACATGTTTTTGTTGATGTTAGATCCATGATTAAAAAGTCTTTGTTTGGTATTTTCATGGTCAACAAGGCATTTTTCTTGTTGAATAGTATGATTGGAAGTCTTTGTAGTCTTTGTTTTTGAAGTGTTATCATCATTACATCATGTGGTAGACACAACACAAATTTTATGAAGATTATAACCTAGATATTTGGAGATGACTACCAACACAAGTGAATCAATCATAGAATTGGTCAATAGAGAGCTCCTAAGTTTTAGGAGATTTCAAGTGAATCCTAAGGAGATCAAATGCCATCTGCAAAGGACATCAAATGTTATATGCAATGGTGGCAAAAGAATGAGTTCGTGTTCCCCATTATTGGCTTTCTTGCTGAACAAATATTAAGAATTGTTGGATCACACATAGAGTCAAAAAAAAAAATCTTTAGCTAGCATACTTACCAACTTTAAAAAAATGTCGTTTACAATAAATTTTTTTGAAGAAATTAATTTTTGTTAGCAAAATTTGGTTTAATGATACAAGAGCAAGTTGCAAATCTCCCAGTGATTTAGTAGAGTTTATTGAAATAGATGAAGAATTAGAAAAAGAGTTACAAAAATTTGAGGGTGAATTTGAATGATATGAAATTTAAAATAATTAATTTTTTTTTTTGCATTTGTTTCATATTTTGCAAGTAATTTTGACTTTATGTTGTTTTGAATTTTAATTAAATTTTCACATTAAATCAAATAATAAAATAAACCCGGCTTGTGAGAACCGTGGCTGAAAACCAGGGCTTGTAATTTTTTATGAGAACTGGCAGGGCTGAAAACCATTGGGAATTTTCTGATCCAAAAATTTGAAACCCTTAAAAGTTATCTAAATCTTTTCTTCTTGTTTTTTTAATGAGAACCTTAAAGGTTCTTTAAAATGGTTGTGATAACCAGAACTGGCGGTTTTACAAAAGTGAGAACCGCCCAACACTGGTTTTTACCAGTTTGGCGGTGGCTATTTCATCTTTGAGATGACAATTGATTCTCAAAGGCATGAGGCAAGGGTTTTGAATTCAAACCTTAGGCTACCTCTGAAGTTCCCCATTCTCTTCCAGCCCAAAACCAGTTTTGGGGGATTTTAGAAATGATCCAAAAATCATGATTCTGAGACTGAGGGGGGGAGGAATCCTGCCCGAAACTAATTTGGAAATTATTCAATTTAAATCAAATTTGTTCAACCCTTCTCTTGAACCCAAACCTACATCAAAATTCTACATCAGATGCACAATTAGGGTTTCACATTTTGAAAGGCCATTAGGTTTCCACCTACAAGATGTGTTAGAAGATTCCATGAATGATCATGGCTTCTGTGCAGAGATTTTTTTTGTGGTGAATTACCATCATTTTGTGAAAAATATCTTGGAAATTATTATTCTGTTACAATTTCCCTTTTTTTATTTGCCATTAAACGATTGGGTGCTTAGAATTTTCTGCTTTAATATTTTGAATATCATCAAATTTGGCTAAATGTACTTCTATATGATTATCACTTGAGCAACATCACAAAATTGAAAAAAAAAGGGCTACCATAACCAAGTCTTTGGTTTTTGAGAATCATGGGGGATATGTTCCAACATTAGTTGAAACCGACGTTTTTTTGGGGCCAAATTTCGCCATATTTTGACCTGAAAAATATGATTTTGACCTATACAAAGGATTTTCCATGGGAAAAATGGCCAAAATTCTCCAGATTTCAAAGAATGTTTTTTCCCAAACTGCCAGATTTTAATGATAAGTTCCAGTAGGTAGCCAAGAATATAAGAAGGATTCTGGTTTTTTTTTCTACTTTCATATCTAGTCTGTAGCCAAATCTGGCTAAATCATCTTATGGATGATCATCACTTCAGCTATATCACAAAATTTTAAAAAAAAAAACCTGGTTGAAACAAAATCATGAGAGATACCTAACAAAACACATAGCCTAACATAATTTGATTGCAAAATGAATTTGTTACTAAGGCCCGCTTCACACTAGGGGTCAAGGCCAAAAAAACTTGGGGCCAACTTTGAGCATTTTTTGCTTGTTGTTTGGCCCCAAGTTACTAATAAAGGCTAGAACATTGAGTTCAGGATATTAATATTGGCCCGAAGGGTTGCAAATCGGACTGCCAAATTTGATGGTATCCTTTTGCCAGCCTTGGGGCCAATACATGGCCATAAAGTTCAGCATTTATTAGTAACTTTAGGCAGATTGAAAAGATTGTTTCTAGTTCAGCCTTGACTCCTAGTGTAAAGCCCTTGGTGCTGATTTCATCTTTTGCACCAATAGGAATGCTTGACTTGGGTTGAACATAGACCCAGACTCTTCGTGTAAAGGGGGCCTAAAAGCAACGTAGATTGTACAACGGGGTCTCCAGCTGTTACTCACGAAGTGGTTCTCTGGAGCAAACCAAAAACATATCCCAAATTGTACAGGGATGCATGCGAAGTCTCTTCCCACCACAAAAAGAGAGAGAGAAGAAGAGTCCTCCTCTATCAATTAAGCCACCTATCACCTCCCCAAAGACAAGAAAAAGAATCCAAGGGGCCACACCCGCCACAACACCTTTCTTCTTCCCCTTTAGAGTCTTCCAAGTGGTGCTCAGTATGTGACGCTTTTAAGTAGAATTGCATGAGAAAAAGTCAAAACATGGCGGTTTGGCTCTGGAAATGGTTTTGGCTCGGCATCATTGGACAGGAAAGCTGTGCACATGCAGAAAAGAGTATATGATCTAACTTCTCCTCACTGTTTTTCATTCAGCATCATAATGATTGGTCCAGGTGGTTTGCTATTAGTAGTCCTCAACCTATTTGCACTCTGAGTTTTGTGGGTGGAGTTGCAAAAAGGTCAAATAACTAAACTTGGATGTCTAAGAGCATCTCCACCGGTGCTCAGTATGTGATTCTAGACAGTAAAATTTATTCTACAAAAGTCAAAATGTGCCGTTTTAACTCAGGATGTAGTTCCAGTTACAATTTATTGGTGGGGTTGCAAAAAAAAAATCTAAACGTAGATATTTAGTTTTGTTATACAGAGTGACAGACTGAGCACCGGTGGAGATGCTCTAATGACACCGAATGAGCTCAAGTTATACATCTATGTACATGAACTTGTAGAGAGACACAAAAAAAAACCCAATAAAAATCGATGGCCAAAACCATCACACGGAAGACAAAAGGAAGGCCAAAGAAAGACTAAAAGACATGCAACCCGCATGAACCAACAAAGGGAGAGAACCCGCCCTTCTTGTGGTAGGAGGCTATTTCACCCATAGCCTGTCTAATGTCACCGGCATGCAAATCATGAGATTAATATTAATTTCAGGTCTAAAAGAAGCATCTCCTGCCAACCTTTCTCTCTAGAAAAAAATAATTTTAACATGTTGCTTGAAAAATTGAATGCAAAAAGAGAAAAATAAATGACTTCTCAATCGTCTATCATGAAAAAGACAAGCACACTCCTTAATAAAATGATCTATATCATGTTCGAATGCATTGTGCATCTCCATGGCCATCGAAATAAAATGTACATAAACCTAAAGAGGAAGGTCAGAGGAAGGTTTGACTTAAACCCTAAAGAAGATCATATGGCATCTTCCCTAGGACCTTCACTGAAGGTGTGAATAGAACTAATGTGGTCCAGTTTAACCTTATGTATTATTTACTAATCTTTAATCAATCCTCTGGACAGCCAACCTCGTGGGTGAGAGCTTCACTTGTTCTGTTCATTGGCTCAACATGATGGAATGACATTTTGCTTGTTAAATGCCCATCCATCCATGTGAAACTTTTGTTTTATTTTAAAAGTTTAGTTTTGCTTCTAACATATTAGGCTATGAAATTTATCAACATGTGCTTGGGTGCTATGACATTGTGGTGGCCTCTAAGGTATTGGGCAAGGGTAAATTTATTCATTGAAGCTGAAAAAAAGAATTAACCAAATACAATACAAAGATGATCTAAAATGTCATTTTGCCCCTTTCACTTGAGGATTAAACATGTCAGAGATGTGGACCATTTGTCAACTTCTTTTGAATAGAGTGGAATTCTATGAACACATGCAAATAATATAATATTATGAAGCTAAGACTTACATGGAGATATATATGTGTGTATAATGACAAACCATTGTGCACACAAGGTATATAACGCTAATTAGTTAATTAACATGGTGGTTAATACCATCTAAGCCCCTTGGGCCTACCATCTAGGTGGGTTCCCTAAGCATACAAATTATTCTATAATAACTTTTGACCCAAAAAAATGTTACATTATGTAATTTTTTGCAATATTTATATTCCATACAAACTATGTACTAATGCTTGCAACTGGCAACTGATGCACATTTTTTAGAAAATGCATATTTTCATTTTTTGCATTTGTCTTGTTCTTAATCTATAGGCTTTTTAAAGCAAAAATCTAGGACTACAATTGTGTAGCAAATAAATAGCTTTAATTGCAACATGATGTTTGAACCACTTTGCTTTTTCACTAATCTCGATATCTATTTTTGCTTGTTTGGCTTATAGCAATCCATTGGCTTGACATAGGTAGAAAACCATTATAAGGTCCAAATGCAATAGCAAATATCATTATAATTGTAATCATTACTTAATTTTATGTGTATCAAGATCATTAATGAAATTAAGGTTAGAAAGTGTTAGATTGTTTATGTGATAAAATTTTGAGTTGATTGTTGGATTATTTGGAATAAGTTGAAAATGAAATTGATGAGTATATGAACATAGCCCTTAAAGTAAGGTGACCAATATGCCTTGTTCTTTGGCCATATCTCAAAATGATTGAAATTAAGTTTGAAAATGACATTACCATGAACAATAATGGAAAGAATTCTTTACATAATAAAGTGTGACTATTTTTTATTTATTTTTGTATTTTATTTCTAGGGAGGTTATTCGTTATATATTTTGTGAAGCATGTGAGATAAATGGGTTTTTTTTTGTATGATATATAAAAGTAGAATATGAAAGAAATATTTTATTAAAATAACAATATGTTCAATATATTCTAAAATATATACTCACAATCCAATTATTGGCACCCTATTTACATTGAAATGAATTATAAAATTTAATTGTTTTCATTAAGTTACACCTTATAACTTTTTGCACATCATTTGGGAAAAAGTGGAAGTAACTTCCTTTAGTTTCACTATAAGAAAAATAAAAATTTACAACTTGCAAGTACAACTATTCTTTAGTTGCAAATTTGGATGAAGTCAACAATCAATCTATATGGTTCATTAATATACAAACCATATGTCTTACGCAACTAAATACAACTTTTATGCAACAAAATTGATCAAACCTTACATTATACAATGTGTACAACTAGTGGCAAATGTCATTATGACACATGGAATATCTATAAAATATTGGTTAATTAAATTAACAATGTGTGCCAATCTAAGGTTATCCATGTGGAAAAATGATCATTTACATCGCATGTCATTATAATTAACCTAACTTAAGCAACTTACATATAAAAAGACACATGAACATAACAAATAAATAGGCCTAAGGTAGATGTGTAGGCTTAAAATAGGTAGATAGATAGGGTGGGTAGGCTTAAGCTACGCAGTTAGATCAATAGGGTTTTATTTATTTTGTTGGTCACAAGCCTTTTTGATTGGTTCATCCCAAGTAACACTTGCATTTTGAATATTTATAATGCATATTATCTATAGTCCATTCTTTCACCTAGTTATGGACAAAGGATATGGGATAAATATAATGAAGGAGAAACACTACAACCCTATCCCACAATGTCATTTGTCCCAAACAAAAGTAGTTTACCTACTTACTCATATTATTTTAACCTACCTACCAAGGTAGCTAATATAGGTTAGGTAAGTAGTAAGTTAAGTAAATAATAAGGTTAAGTAGTTAAGTAGGTCAAATAAGTAGGTAGGTAGGTGGATGGGTAACTTAAATAAAGTAGGCAAATAAGTTAGGTTAGGTAGGTAGGCTAAATTACATATTTATGAAAATAAAGTAGGTAAGTAGGTTAAATAGGCAGGTAGGTAAATAATTAGGTACAATTAATAAGCAAACTAAACTAAGTAGGTAATTAACCATAAGTAAATAATTAAGTAACATACCTACTTACCTACCTAGTTTAACAAATTACCTTACCCAACTAACCTAATTACCTGAATTACCAACCTTTAACCTAGATGAATTACTAAACACCAACCTATTTACATGTTTACTACCTACTTGTTACTAGCCCCCAACTTACCCTTATGCCCTTAAATATATAGCCCTACATAATATTATTATACATATAGAAGTTATAGGTCCATATGATCATCGTTACCAATATTCAAGGTTGTATTTGCAACTAATATGATCTATAATGAGTTAGGTGGACAGGAAATCACCCATGCAATTCATTTGTTTGAAAGGATTGAGGATTAGTCACCATTAATTGCATCCCAAGTTATAAATATGACCAAAGGCAAAAACATTAAAAAATAATTGCAAAAATGACTAATTGTAGTTGTAAATGATTAGAAGGTGCATATAGTTGCAAAACGCATATACAATTGCATTTTGGAGGATTTTTTCTAATGTTATTATCATTGTGAAAATCACATGTATATAATCCATCACCCTTTATCATTAATCATAAGCTATGATGTTAGTTAACCCACTACTTTTTAAAGAGTCACTTGAGTGGGCATTTGTGATTTTTTAATTACTATATGTTTGCACCTTGTAAATCTTAAATCAGATGTCATACACAAATTTTCTAGATAATATATATGTTTCATTTGACAAAAGTTCAAAGTAAGGTTTCTTTTCCTTTTCAACATTTGATTTTTCAACAAATCCCATCAAATTTTTCATTATAATTTTCATTTCCATAATTTGTTCAAGGATTGCCCTCCTAACAAATTTGCATGCTCATTTTGTATTTTGGCTATATTTTGTCAATGAAAAATGAGGCATAAAACCTATTTTTTATTGTGAATTTAAAAGTAATTATGTCATTGTTTTAAATTTAGTACCTTCCCTTGAATGTTTATTGTGATAAATTTTTTTCCTTGTATTGATTTTTAAAACACCCTTAATGGCAAAGAAAAAAACTACCTTACATGGGACACTTTGATGGGATGTGATAATTTTATTTAATTGTACCCATTAAAAGATTATTATGGATCAAAAGAAATATGCATTTTTTCAAGCTCCCAAAAAGCCTTAGAAGAGTCATATAAATACAATTTCACTAATGTTTTTTATTTTTAATTGGCCACTCATAATAATTGGTCCAATTGGTTTGAACATTACACAAAAACTCTAGTCTTATGACTACATATATGATTACATTTGTAACCACATGACTATGTACTCGAATTAAACTTGTTAGTTTTACCATTTAATTGCAAATGTGGTCATAGTCATGAACACCATTTCATGACTTTCATTACTTTGGTCATGTTAAATACATGATTATGTATATAATTAAACATATAACTACAAATATGACTACAAGTGATGGATTCATGATTATAGACATGACACATGGCTTTTACTTAGCCTAATGTTGACCAAGTTCTAACTTACTTACCTACCTACTTAGTGGTTTTAAACAAAAAATTAGCCAACCTAGCCTACCGTACCATACCTTGGCTAACCTTTTAATTTAAGCGATCCCTAGGTTAAGCTAATCCCCTAAAGGTACATGCATAAAACCCCTCATCTTCATGATGAGGAACCAAGTCATTAACCAATGCACCACACTTTCATAAGATGTTAAAATTTTGTCAACTTATTAACACGAACAAGTGTTTATTTCACATCTTCTTACATTATCAATGATGTATGAAAGTAAGTAATAGGTAGATAGGTACCACCTATCCATTTACTAGGCAAGCATTAAACATGCACAATGAGTTAAATGTGGCATTATGCTTGACACAATTATAGTACAATAAAATATAGTGCCCAACATGGAAAAAAAAAAATCAGATTTTTTTATTATACCTGCACAATGGGGAATGGTTAAAATATATATTCTATATTACTTTCAAAGGAAAAAAACTAATGTAGTGGTTAGAATCCCCCTTACAACCCAAAGGTCTTGGTTTTGAACTTTTTCTTGAATTTTTTTTTTCATTCATGAACAAAATGGATGAAAACAAATTGC
>Ga0116228_10006671_pt1 | contig 10299 bp, 6 predicted proteins | sample S1TSphfallax_2_FD_89694 | JGI IMG/M metagenome (GOLD analysis project Ga0116228, IMG submission 89694) | Host-associated microbial communities from peat moss isolated from Minnesota, USA - S1T2_Fc - Sphagnum fallax MG | ecosystem: Host-associated > Plants > Peat moss > Unclassified | place: USA... | reverse complement strand
TCTCTGAGGTCTGTGATTCAGGAAGCTTTGAATTTTGAAGTGTAGGGTAAAGCCTGGGGGTGAGGGCATTTACTGAAACAAGGGTGCACAATGCAAGTGTTGAGAGCAAGGCTCATTTAGGTGATACCCTCGCCTGCGGGCTTTATGCGGCATAAAAATCAATGCAACCTTCATTGGTGTGAAGTAGGAGGAAAAGTGCGGGAAGCTTAAGTTTTTCATAAAGCCTGCCATAAAATCAGAACGCCTCTTTGTGTGGTGGAGGAATAGTTGCATACTATAAACAAACACAGGCTCACAGAGTGGGCAAATAATTGCACGCTATAACATGGGCCCCAGTTACACTACAAAAGTAGTAAGACGTTTTTGCCACAGTTCTATCCACTTTACAAGCAAGCAATACCCTACTACATTTTTATTGCAACTCATCACATCTAGCTTGTAAGGAAGGTTGTTTGATTGTGTTGTATGTTTTGTTTCTCATGTTCAAATCTCCCAAATCCCAGCACTCCCTCTTGCTACACCCTTGTACCATTGGAAAGCCCTTAATAAGTAGGGGTGCACGAAGGTGGTTTCTCAATGTATAGACTTATGGTTGCAAGAATCGTTGAATATTGAACAATTTTGTCATTGTATTGTTAGACTTACAGTGCAAAATTTATTGAATGTTGAAATTTCTTCTCATTGAAAGTTCAATAAAATCAAAATTGAATTTTTTCTCAAAATTGAGATGCACTTCTAGTACTATTGGAAAGCCTTTCATGAGTGGGATTTTACGGAGGTGATTTCATCATTTCCAGACCTATGATGTGCAATATATTGAATTTTGAGTACTCTTTGTCAATGGAAATTCAACCCAAGTAACTAGTTTTGAAGGGAGTAATTAGTTGGGTAATGAGTTCAGACTTTGGCCAGTTGCAGAAACCACAATAGATATGTGACATGAATCATGAAAGTTTATGATTTTATTTAATAAAATTAAGTGAGAAAGAAAATGGTCCTTTCCAAGTTTAATGATTTTTTTCACACATGATATAAGAAAATTTTCATAAAATAATTCCCCTAATAACCCTATTATTATTGTAAGATGCCATTGACCTATTATAGGGTATATTTCTATGATTTGTGAGAAAACTTCTTATCAAAGTACATCGTTCGCAAGTTTAGCAAGTTTAGAATGAAAAGGGAGGTTTTAATTTGGAACACTAACGCAAGTTGCCATGGCTATTAAATCTAGGTCTTGTTTCCTTGGTGAATTTTCACAATTGACTCAAGCAAAAACCTTTTCCAAAACCAATGCCTCCTCCACGCAACCTCCATTTCCCAATCAGCACTCCTTTTGTTTCAGGGAGGGAAAGAACACAAAACTTGTGCAACAATCACACATGTAACAAATAGTAGAAAAAACCCCCACTTAAAGGAACACAACATGGACAAGCTTGTTTCAAATGCTAAGAAATTCAATAGATAATTCATAGAAATTGTTCACAAACCTCATTTCAAGTGGGAAAATCTTGCTAGGAATCATACAAAGCCCATCGCAATGCATATGCAAATATGAAGACATGTCCAAATAACACTTTGCAGAGCCTCAAGTGAACACAATAAGTTTCTTCCACCTCTTATTCCCATTGAAAGGATTATAACAATTCCAATTTACACATGAAACAATCCAAAACATTGATATGATTGTTAAGAATTAAACAAAACTTAACAATACTTTATGCATCATGAATTTTAATGAATTGTATAAGATCTTTGTCTTCTTATATGTAGGTTGGATGTAAATCATACATTATAGGTGATGGAAAATTAATTCAAAACATATAAAAATAAATTTAAAATTGCCACTTGTAAGTTGTGGCCATAAGGGAACACTCAATTAATTTGGAAGGATTTTATCATATAAACATACATCACATTATTCCTTACATATTATATATCACAATGCATCAAATCTATTGACATAGCACTAGAGAGCCAAGGTTCTATAATATCATATTTATGCATAAACAATGAACATGGTAATATTTATTAAATATTTATATTTTTACATATTGTCGTACTTTTCCTACATTAATTTCTGTACAAGCATTTACAAAAATGTGTAATTGATCAATTTCTTGTTGGTTGGAATGGGAGGTTATCCTAAAACCTTGAAATTACCAAAAATCTCGACATGGTCCAAATGCCATGACAATTTGCATTCAAATCAAATATCATAGGAAGTCCTAATCGAAATATCAAGTGGAAATCTTGCACCGCAATGCCCAAGCCCTAGAAAAAACGATCTAGTTATAAATAAATCATCCAAATTTTTCATCCAAAGTTTTGAACTTCCTATTACAACAAGGGCCACATGGTCTAATCCTTTGAAAGTGGAACAAAGAGAACCATTTCTATAATTTTATTATTGAATTATTGACCCCCCAAAAAAAAATGTGTGCACAACTTGCACAACTTGTTGAACTCAAGGGAGGTTGTGAGGAAAAAAAGGCAATAAGTGTACAACTTGTGCAACTTTATGGAGGTTATATGAAATAAGGTAACAAATGTTTAGGAGGTTGAGTAAAAACATTTGATGGTCCTTGTGTCATAATTTGTAGCTTGTACCTTGCACAAAAGTTTGGATAGGGAAGGCACAATGTATTTGCATGTAACTAGCTTGTTGTTTTAGTGTGGTGTAGTGCTATGTGAGTTCACATCAATGCATGTCACAAGGTTTGGGTTTAACAACCTTGCATACAAGCACAGCTTCAACGTGTAAGTGATATTTCACATGCATTTCATTGATGTATAGTTGAATTACTAGACCTTTTTCATGTTGTTCTTATGTTCATGAAACTTTTTTGTGGTCTATACTCACAACTTCAAAAAGAGGATAGATTGCGTGAAAAATCTATTGTTTTCAATGTTGATGGTACTACTTTGCTCTTGATTTTGGCCTTCATGATTAAAAACATACATTTTTTTTATAAGTAGAACATGTTGTTTTTTTAGTTGTAGATTTTGGTGAAGGTGATAAGGGGATTGATTGAAAAGCTCCCTAATGTTCATGACTACATTGATTTTGGCATGTGAGCACATGACAAAATATGTTTGTTATTGTTATAAACATATATACATCCATGGTGGATTTCTTTTATTGTTGATTAATGTCATGGTAGCTTGACAATACTATTCATGGTAAAGTTGTTGTGAATCACCAACCTCACATCAATCTTTTAAAGGAGGATTATCTAATATAATGTTTAATTCTTTTAGGAATTGCAATTAGATTTCAAATAGTTTATGTTAGTTGACAGAATGGCAACCATATTAAAATATGCAAAATATGGAATAGGTTGAACTCCCAAATATGTCATATGTATTCCAATCAACGTGGTTTTAGGAGTTGTCTTTTGGATATTATCATTATGAATTGTTTTTATCACTACCTTTTGCAAATGGGGTTGTTAATGGGTTCAATTTTTTCTTTCCATTTGGCATATAATACAATCTATGAGGTTTGAAAGATTATTGTGATTTCTTTTGACATTTGCATTTATTGTAGTTCCTAGTTGCAAGTTTTTCTTTCAGATTAATCTTACATTTCAGAAAAGTTATGTGCCAAAATTAAAGAAATGTGCATTGGCTAGAAATTGTCCATCTTTTTCTTGATAACTCACAATTTTTTTTGATAACTCGTAATGATGAACAATCTTTTTCTTGAATTCATAATTCTTGTTCATTCATCCTTTAATAATTCACAACTCTAAGCATTAATGGTTCAACAATGAAGAAATGTTCCCCTAATTAAAATAGTAAAACAATTATATGAAGGTAAAAATTGGTTCATCAACATGTTGGTTCACGAAAATGCGAAGTTTGCAACAATAGAATAAAAACGTAAGATCCATGGAGGTTTTAGTCATAGGAGATCTCCAAATTTGCCAAGACATCGACAACTTGGGCATGGTAATATGTATGTAAATTATTTTACTGATAACCTCGTATATGATGGGAATTATTTTAGAAGGCAATATAAGTTGACTAAAGCTTTTATTTTGAGAATTATGGACACATTCATGCTGCCTACGATGTATATTTTTCCTTAAGGCAACATGATTCAGGTGTGCAAGGTTTGTCTAACATTCAAAAATGTAATATAACATTAAGAATGTTTGCTTATGAAATGGTTGCAAACACAATTGATGAAGATTACAAGTTCGGCAAGAGCACAACCATGGAAGCTATAAATCACTTTAATATAGGAATTTGAACTTGGTTCAAGTCTACTTACTTAAAATAACCAACATGAGCTATCCTCACAAAGTAACAAACGATTAGTGAAGCTAAAGATTGTCCAAATACATGTGGATCCATTCGCAACATGCATTACCAATGGAAAAATTGCTTTGTGAATGGTGCCCATCTTGTTTTGAAATTGACATGGGTTACGACATGTTTAAAAATTTACATTTTTCAATACTGCATGTTTAGATTGATAAGGTTTTTGAGTTCAATTTTTGGGCTTAATATGGTCATTAGGGTAGATCAGCTAGCAACTGAACATTTAAGCATTTAGGGTAGGCTAGATCCAATGGAAAGGTTTCGTTATTTTTGGTGTCCAAACCAAACTTGAACCCCTTCTCTTGGCACATTTAACACACTAACAATTGTCAAAAATGGATTAGATATGAGAAAATTATCGCCCCCAAAATAAAAGGGGGGAAGAAGTCAGAAAAAGTTCTCATTGAACACTACCAAAGCCTGTTTTAGAACACCCAAAACACTCTTTGTATGGTGTTCTATTGCTATTAGAGTTCAATGATGATTTATAGAATTTGAAGTGGCACTTTTATAGCACGTTAAATTGTTTTGAATGAAGAAGAAATAAGAAAGTTATGAAGTTTGAAAGTAAGAGGGGTCCGAAGAAAGGGAAAAAAAACCAAATTTTGCAAGTTCGAAGAACTTATTTTCCTTCTTGTTATTTTTTATTACTCCTTTTCCTTTGCACTTCAGAAATGATTTATAAGGCTTGAAGTAGCACTCCGCTAACATTTTAAATCACTCAAAATGAAGCACATATGATGACTATATAAATGTTTAATCATCGGCAGGTGACTGGTGATGGGCTGGTCACTTCCCTTCACTCAAAAAGGTGAAGGTATCATCAAGGTGGGTGTGGGTTCACCCTGGGCATTGTGTACATGTGCTGGTTCACGTTTGCTAATAGCCCCCTTGTTTTGCTGCGGAAATACAGCCAGTCAGCCTTGTAATGTTGACTCCTCTATTGTTAAAGGTAATTTTGAAAAAAATGTTTAAAAGACCAATAAAAGTAGCCTTCTAATGAAAGTGGTTATCCACATGAGATAAATAAGAGTCGGGTGGTTTTTGCCTTTGAGGAAGAAATCCAATCCTGATATTGATTCCACAAAAGAATCCAACTCCAAGTCCGGTTCCAGTCTGGTTCTTGAATAAGAAAATTCAGGTGTTGGTTTCAATTCCAGTTTTGCAAATCAGACCCGGTTATGGTTCTGGGTAACTTTGGTCTGAAGCCAGTGGTTATATTGCCAATTAACTTCGGTTGTAGACCACTTTTTCCCCAAAAGAAATAATTTTGAAAACATTGTGAATCTGGTTCTAGAATTGGGTCTTGGTTCCAGTTCCAGACCTATTATCAGTTCTAGAACCAGGTCTGGGTTCCAGTTTTTGTTCCAGAACTGGGTCCAGTTTTAAACCTGGGTTTGAGTTCCAGGTCCCAAAATCAAGAGCTGGTTGCGATTTGATTCTCAGTAATTGGAACCAAAGCAACCATAATCTAAGTGGCCAAACCAGGTAACCATCCAACACTGAAGTAAACCCATCTTTGGCACCAAAATATTGCCCATATCTAATTGTTTATTTGTGAGGGTGGCAAGTATCACATTACCAGGTGGTTGCATTTTAGCCAGTATAGCTCAGTTGATGGCAGAAGAAAATTTAAATATGTAGCCTCAAAGCTTTGCTTAATTTGACTACTGGGCTCATTCAATGTTTTTTCCTTAAAAAAACAATTTATCCCTCATATTTAAGAGCTGCTCCACCATGGGCAGCCCCACACCAGCATTTCTTTTCAAAAGGTTTTAAAAGAAAGAAGGAAGGAGGACCCTGTATATAAAAAAGCAGGGATGGGAGCGTACCCACAAGAAATACAAGGCAAATAAAAGCACCAAAACACAACCCCGAAAAGAACATAATAATCAAGACACCACTAATACACAAATAAAATAGAAGACCCTAAACTGGAAAACAGTGCTTGTGAGAGGGAGAAGGTTACTTCACTCCAAGTAATGAAGGATTGAATATTAATATGAGAGAGAGAGAGAGAGAAGGCTCCTTCTTTCTGACTAAGGAATGATAGATTATTGATGATAGATTAGAAGTTGCACACTGCTTGCAAGAGAGAGAGAAGGCTCTTTGACTGAGTCTAAGGAATGATAGGTTATTATTTTGTTGAATACAGAAGTTGCACACTGCTTGCAAGAGAGAGAGAAAGCTCCCTGACTAAGTCTAAAGAATGATAGGTTATTATTTTGTTGAATATGAAAGTTGCACAGTGCTTGCAAGAAAGAGAGAGAAGGGTCCCTGACTGAGTCTAAGGAATGATAGATTATTAATATGTTGAATACGGAAGTTGCAGAGCACCACACATGAGAAGGGGCCTAATATGAAAATAACAATGTATCCTTGAATTACATTCAATTGCAAACCAGTCCAATATGCAATTTGAGCACCCAATTAGGGTCACATTGAACTCACATCCATGAATATGCACCATGAAGGATGGATGGTAAGTGATAAGGAAACAGTTTTCTGTTGGGGTTCAGTTCCCGTGCTAACCATGGTGGTTAGCTCAGTTGCTTTTTTTTTCCACTCCCTACCTACTAACAACCCACAAGCAGATTGTTAGTATGTAGGTAGTCAAAATGGCCCTTCCTTATGAATCTATAAATACACATCAGGGAACCCATTGTAAACTTGATGCGGACAAAGTGAAAACTTGATAGGAACAACCTATACCCCCCACGTAAAATCCACAAAAACCTATTACCCCCACGTAGTCTATCCACCACCCCCCAGTTGGGAAAAAACTGGGTCTAGCCTAGGGGGTGCCCTGGAGAAAATGGGTGAAGAACCAGGGCCCAGGGCTGAAGGATGTGCAAGGCAAGCTTCTTGCCCATTGAAACTGAGCTGGTTCTTCTGACAGATTCTAATTATTATATTAGTTGCAGACAATCACTTATTCACACACACTAGTACAGTAGAACACTTGAGGTCCCCTATTGTAGTGGAGGGTGATAGTTCAGTACCATGCACATTAATGAAGTTGGTGAAGTGGGAGGGAAGTGCATGTGGTTTACTAGCAGTTGGAAATTAGTGAATGAAGGGAGAAAAAATACCCCAGGTCAATATTTGATGCATTCTATTCCGGTACATGCATAATAGGTTTGCCCAAAACATAATTTTAAGAAAACAAACGAAAAAGTTGCAATAAATATCATATCGAAATCCACGGTGAATGAACATTATGGTTTTAAGGTGAAAAGACCAATAGGTTGAATGCAAAATACGAGGTCCATCATAAGTTTCCTAGGTGCATTCCAATGTCGGGCAATTCATAGAAATCAAGTGAGAATCATCTCAAATTTTCAAGGCTGTTCTCACTGTAAATTTCATGGATTATCATTTTTTTTCACACGAAGGCTGAAATTTGAGTTTGTAGGTTCTCACTAAGTTGAGAAGCGAGCATCATGAGGATCGATCATGTTTTCTTTGTTAAAAATACTTGATACTCGGGGAAGGTTTTGGGTTTAAAATACCAACCCCAATTCTCACCCTTGTATATAGGAAAAGCAACTTCAAAAATGCATGTCAGGTGTCAAGTGAATGTTAAGAAAAAACTAGTTTCAATGATTTTTCTTAAAATTTTGAGACTCAAGTTCCCATGTGGGTCGAACCTAGGTTTGGTTTTCAACCCAAGAGATAGTAAAGTTTTCCATAAAATAAAGAAACAAAAATCATAAAATCATAAAAAGGATAAGATTTCTAAAACCCAGTGAAAAAAATACAATGGACTTAAATAGAATGCAATCAAAATTCAAGCTTTAAATTTCATCCTTTTTATCTTTTTTTAATCACTTTGAACTAATCAATATTCTTCACTGGCAATGGTAGTTGTACTGCAACTATAAATGTTTTCAAACTATGTGCATTAAATCCTAAGTTTCAACATTTTATTCGCATATTTTTAGAAAGTGTTATTTACAACAGTGAACTTAGAGCTGGAAAGGGGGTTCATGGATGAAAGAAAGGCACCAAATAGGTCAAAGAAAGTTCATTTTGTGAAAAATTAGGATTTTTAAAAAATTTAAGAAGTGAATTTATGAAAACCAATTGTTCTAAAATGAATGAATCGAGTCCCTTGAGAACTGAATTATAATATATATTTAAAGAGATTGAGAACCAGGTTGATTTTCTCCAACACTAAGTTTTAAAAAAAATCAAAAACTGACTTAATTCTCACATAGAAGCATATAGAACCAAAATCGACAATTCTTAAAAAAAAGTGGAAACTGCCCCGCACTGGAGCATTCCTTCCATTCTTCAACCAAATGTGAATCATCCTAAAAATATAACTTAGGTTACTTCTTACTGTTTAAATACATGAATATGCATTTAAGCCTATCATGTGCACATAAAGAAAAAAGCATTTTTCAACCAACACTTCTTCCAATGGGGTGTGAAACATCGTATATGCCAAAAGATGATATTTTTCCAATATTCAAAAACATTCTTCCTTGCAAATTTTCATGAGCATGTTTTTGCAACAATTGGATATAGATAGGATTTTTGTTCAACAAATCATTGATGTCTTTGGCATAGCTCTAAGCCCACAATAATTGATATTCTTACTTGGTTAAGTTGCAATAAGGGTATTCTTGTTGGCTCTTAGTTATAAAGTGTATGGTGATTTCTCCTTATTACCAGGTTTATTAAGAGTCATTCATTGAAACTCCATAACATTGTTTGTTGACCGACTCAGAAGTTACTCCTGAATGGACTGTATTTTTCTAAGTTAAGGCCTTTCAAGACATCTTCCCTTCCTAGGCTTGAACTTATTATTCTTGGTGAAATTATTGTTAAGGCTTAAAGAGATGATGTTCCCATTACTCCAAAGACTCATGATGGTTATTTTTTATTTTCCTAGACAACTAGTGGACACTTTATGAAATTTCAAATTTTATTTTTTATTAGCTAAAAGATGATGCTTCAACTTTGATAAGGAATACCGGAGTTCTAAGATTGTTCATCAAAGCTAAACCTCTATTTTTGAGGTGGGCATGGCCATCGAATGGGCCATTAACAAACATAGGAACTCTTGTGTAGCAAGCAAGGTAATATTGAACACAATTTTAGGTTCAAAGGTGCTACTTGATGTTTTTTGGCATGAATGACGACCCCATCAAATGGTGTCTTCTTCCACCTTGGTATTTCCTTGATTCATGATTCATTCTTTGATGTGGCTAGAGGTGCTCCCTTTCCCATGGGATTTCTCCTCATGGAGGTGTAGGTACATGTGTAGGTGTTGATTCACCTTCCTTCATACAGCTATGCATTCACATTTTCGAGCGAGGTCTAGCATTAGAGGCTAAAAGTGATCCCCGAAATGTTAAATTTACACTTGGAGACCTTCATCTCGTCTTAAGGATACTATATGCTGGTGGCAATTTGGGCACACAAGTGTTGAAACAATTGTCAAGGCATTTTGACACCTCACCTTTTGTCTTCCAAGTTTTTTGCATGGAGATAATAAAAAAATTCAGCAATTTCAAAACATAAAAGGTACATAAGTTAGTAAAAAGATGACGTGTTTAGGCAAAACATGAAGGAGAACAAATAGATAAGCAAAAAGCCTTGTGGCATTTAAAAGCCTTTCTTAGGACTTTCAATACTCAAGCTAGAAATACCTGGGAAATATCCCAGTTCTTGAGGTAGTAGAAATGACTATCTACTTTGAGGCTTGCTGGGGGTTTTCCAGCAGTTTGAAAAACAGGGAAATTTCCTCATTTCTTGGAGGTGGGAATGTAACTTGTTGTGTAACTTGATTACACAATTACTGGGGTAAATGTTTAAATGGGGTATAAAATTCCATAATGGGTATAAAATTTCCCCATGTGATGTTGTTTTGTTGTGATTAATGGTGGAATCACATGGGGAACCATGTGATGTTGTTTTGTTGTGATTAATTGTGGAATCACATGGGGAACCATGTGATTT
>Ga0116228_10006670_pt1 | contig 10299 bp, 8 predicted proteins | sample S1TSphfallax_2_FD_89694 | JGI IMG/M metagenome (GOLD analysis project Ga0116228, IMG submission 89694) | Host-associated microbial communities from peat moss isolated from Minnesota, USA - S1T2_Fc - Sphagnum fallax MG | ecosystem: Host-associated > Plants > Peat moss > Unclassified | place: USA... | reverse complement strand
GTGCACGACGTGCAAGTCGTCGAGGATGCCCTCATTCCCGGTGCAACAGACATCTTGGTCGATCATATCGCGACGCCCACTCGCTTCATCACGACCGCGCGTGGCGCGCGGCCGCATGGCATTCAATGGCACCTCCTACGGCCGGAGCAACTGGCGGACACGCCGCCCCTGCGAGAACTGCAGGCCATTCAGGGTGGAGCATTGCCAATCAAGAACATCTGATACGCGCCGATATCCCGCACCTGAGAGAGGTCCACCGCACGTGGATCGCCAACGATTGCGCGCCGTGCAGCGCCCGGGTTGCGGACCACGACGACTCGTACGCCGAGCCTGCGGAGCGCCGGCAGGTAGGGTGTGATGTCGGTACTCGCACCCGGAGGCTGCTGCGACACCCAGGCGAACAGCATTGCGCGGTCCTGGTACTGTCCCGCCGGCATGAAGCGCGCCCGCTGCGGGGTGTAGATGCCGCGTGCTTCGACCACGGGTCTTGCATCCTCCAGCGTTGCGATCCAAGTAGCGATTTCTTCTGGGGCGAGGATAAGACCGCCGGCGGGACTGCGCTCATTGATCTCGCGCGCGATCGCATAGTCGGACCGAGGCACCTTGATGGGCGCAAATCCCCAGGCTATGCCAGCAACGCCGGCGGCCGCCATCCACCCTAGTAGCGCGGCCCCGGCGCAACGGCCGATGCTCGGTACACTCATCCACAGCACACCCGACGCGATCGACAGAAGCAGCGGAAACGGTACCGCCCACAGCAACCGATAGTTGAGATGGCCAGTCACGTGTTCGCCGTAGAACCGCCACAGCGCGGGGTTGAACACGAACAGCAGCGCGACGAGCAGGCCCACGCTGACCGGCACGAAGCTTCGGTCCAGCAGTGCGGCCGCCGCCGCGCCGAACATCAGCAGCATTGCGGCGACCAATGCGAACGGGGAGCCGAATGCATCCTGGAGAACGAGGCCGAGACCCATGTCGAAGGGCACCTCGGACGGCCCGGGCGGGCTCAGAAATAGCAGCGCCAAGATCGCCGCCGCCGGATATACGAGCACGATGCCAAGGCGCAGCGCCGCCCGCCGTCGTGCGGCATCGCCCTGCAGGAGAAGGGGCGCCGCAGACAGCGCGACCGTCAGGGGTCCGACATAGACAGCATTGGCGGTCAGCCCGATCGAGGCGACGAGGCTTGCCGCGAGCAGCCCGTACAGCGCGCGCGAGGGTCGTCGCACCGAGAGCACCGCCAAGAACGCGATCAGCGGTGCCATCGCCGTCACGAAAAACGCCTTGCCGTGGAAGAAGCGAGTGATTGCGTCGTGCCCGTAACTGAACAGGCCGGGCCTCATGGCCAGCAGCCAGGCGAGGTGCATCCACGCCGCTGCGAACCACGCGCGGCCGAAGAGCAGGGGATAGATGACTGCCAGGATCGCCGCAAAAAGCGCGCACAGCAGACCGGGTATCAGCGCATGCGCGATGATGATGACCGGCAGGCCTGTCACATCCGAGAGCACCGCAGCCAGCAGCTGCATCGACTCCAGCCGGTAGGTCGATTTGATCAGCGGCAGACCGGGTATGCCGAGCATCGAATCCGTGGCGTAAACGGCGCCGCGCGCGTGCTTGGCGCCCACGGCAAGGTTCAGGTACAACGAGTCGTCGGCGTCCGGAACGCTGGTCAGGAAGTAAAACAGCAGGATCAGCACGGCGAGCACGATCATGCCCGTCGTCGGCGTTATTCCCCCCTGTGCCGCTCGTGTCGGACGAAATGTCAGGACTGCCGCGCCTGGCGCCACGCGCATGAACGTGCGCGCCAGCGCATACCCAGCGGTGACGAGCAGCATCGCATACAGCGGAGTGAAGTCGCCCGACGCTTGCTCGACCAGCGCAGCGGCGCCGAATAGCACCGCCAGCAGAATGAGCACGAGGACGGGTGCCCGGGTCTGCGCCAGCAGCTTGGCGAACTCCACGTGCACGGACGGCAGCGCCGCGGCATCCCGCAACGACTGAAATCCGAACCGTCGCGCGTACCAGAGCGTCACCGCGGCAACGCCGACTGCGGCCGCCAGCGCCACCTGGAGCGCCGCGAACGGCCATTGGGCAAGCGTGATTGCATGCACGCCGATCGTCCACGCCGTCAGGAACGAAAGTCCACCGACGAGCACCATGACCGGCGGGCCGACGTATTGCGGAGGCTTGAGCACTGCTGAAACTGTAGCGCGTTCGCTGCGCAGCCCATAGAGTTCAGCTTCGAGGCGGCAAGCCGCATTCATGGGTAACAGGAGAGCAGATGGCGGGATATGCGTTCGAGGCAGACTTGGGACCCCGCCGGTATGACCTGGACTGGGTGAGAATCGTCGCCTTCCTGCTGCTGATTTTGTATCACGTCGGCATGTACTATGTAACCTGGGATTTTCCCGTCAAGAGTCCCCATGCCTCCCCGACCATCGAGCCTCTGATGATGCTCACGTCGCCTTGGAGGCTGTCGCTGCTGTTCCTCGTGTCGGGCGTCGCGACCGCGTACCTGTTGGCGCGCGGCGGCGGACATTTCATGCGCTCACGATCGGCGCGGCTGCTGATCCCGCTGGCCTTCGGCATGCTCGTCATCGTGCCGCCCCAGGCCTATTTGGAGGTCGTGGAGAAGTTCGGCTACCGCGGCGGCTTCGCGCAGTTCTACCCGCTCTACATCACCGGCTACCACGGCTTTTGCCGAGAAACCTGCCTCATCTTGCCGACCTGGAACCATCTGTGGTTCGTGGCCTACCTGTGGGTTTATACCTTGGCGTTGTTCATGCTCGTGTCGGTGACGCCGCGCGCCATACCCTGGCTCAGGCGGCGCGCGGAGCGTGATCTGGCGGGTCTTGGAGTCATCATTTGGCCGATCGCGTTCCTGGCCGCCGCATGCATCGGACTGGCACCGCGATTTCCGCAGAATCGCGCGCTGGTCGGCGACTGGTACAGTCACGCCAATTACTTCGGCGTGTTCCTACTCGGTTTTGCACTGGCCGGAACGTCTTCTCCATGGAAGGCGCTGCAGAGTTTTCGCTGGCATACGCTGGGCGGCGCGCTCCTGGGATGGTCCTTGCTGTGCACCTACCACGGGGTCTATACCGCCGCGGCGGCCCCACCGCCGAAGATTTTGATCCTCGTGATGCGCGCCGTTTACGGTGCGGAGCAGTGGCTGGGCATTGCAGCGATGCTCGGCTTCGCGCAGCGCCACTGGATGCGCGACAGCGCCGCGCGTCGCTATCTCAACGCCGCGATTTTCCCGGTATACATTCTGCACCAGACCGTGATCATCGTGCTCGCCCACACCTTGCAGCCCGCCAACTTGGCGCCTCCGGTGGAAGGCTTTTTGTTGGTCACGACCACCACCGCGTCCTGCTTTTTGGCTTATGACTTGATCCGGCGGGTTCGTCTTCTGCAGCCCTTGTTCGGGGTGGGCCGTGAAGCCACCGTGCGCGACATTTTCGTGGCTCAGGAAGAGTCGGGTGCGACAGCCGGATCTTTTTAAATGCGAATCCGCGGGGTGCAACTGAATTACTATATTGTTCATGGCATCAGCTCCCGGAGTCACATCGAAGATGGCTGCAGTTCCTCCCAATTCATTCCCGAACACCCGCATGCGGCGCATGCGGCGCGACGATTTTTCCCGGCGGCTCATGCGCGAGACCCAGCTGACCACCGACGCGCTCATTTACCCGATGTTCGTCGTCGAGGGCCGCAAACAGCGCCAGCCCATCGCTTCGATGCCCGGCGTCGAACGCGTGTCGGTGGACGAGTTGCTGCGCGAGTGCGAGAGCCTCGTGAGGCTCAAGATCCCGGCGATCGCACTGTTCCCCGTCACGCCGATCGAGAAGAAGTCTCTGGACGCGCGCGAGTCCTGGAACCCGGAAGGCATCGCGCAATCGGCCGTGCGGGCGGTCAAGAAAGAATTCCCCCAGCTCGGGGTGATCACCGATGTGGCGCTCGATCCCTTCACCACCCATGGGCAGGACGGAATCATCGACGACAAAGGGTACGTCCAAAACGATCTCACGGTTGAAACGCTGGTTCGCCAGGCTCGGTCGCACGCCGACGCCGGCGCCGACGTCGTCGCCCCGTCGGACATGATGGATGGCCGCATCGCTGCCATCCGCGGCTCGTTTGAAAGCGCTGGATTGGTTCACACGCGCATCCTCGCTTACGCAGCCAAATATGCGTCGAGCTTCTACGGGCCCTTTCGCGAGGCCGTCGGGTCTGCGGGGCAACTCGGCGGCGGCGGCAAGCACACGTATCAGATGGACCCGGCCAATTCCGATGAGGCACTGCGCGAAGTCGCGCTCGACATCGCGGAAGGGGCCGACATGGTGATGGTCAAACCAGGGATGCCGTACCTCGACATCGTTCGCCGCGTCAAGGACCGGTTCGGTATGCCCACGTTCGTCTACCAGGTCAGTGGCGAGTATTCGATGATCATGGCCGCGGCCGGCAACGGCTGGATCGATGAAAGGGCGGTCGCGCTGGAATCCTTGGTCTCCATCAAGCGCGCTGGTGCCGACGGCATCTTGACCTACTTCGCCAAGCGCGCCGCGGACTGGCTGACCCGGTGAACATCGCGGCCGGTGAGGGCAAACCCGATCAATACGGTCTGGTGGGTCATCCGGTCTCGCACAGCTGGTCACCATTCATTCATGGACTGTTCGCCAAATCCACCGCGCAGAGTCTCGTGTACCGATTGTTCGACATCAAACCCGAGGATTTTCGCCGCGATATTTTGCAACTGTTCACCAGCGGCGTGCGCGGGGTCAACGTCACGGTCCCGCACAAGCAGGCAGCGGCTGACCTCGTGAATGAATTGACGCCGCGGGCCGCGCGGGCCCAAGCGGTCAACACCATCGCGTTCTTCGAAGACACGACGCTCCTCGGCGACAACACGGACGGGCTCGGACTGACGGTCGATCTCGAACGCAACTTGAAATTGACGCTCGCGGATCAACGCGTGCTCATCTTGGGCGCCGGCGGTGCGGTGCGTGGCGTCCTCGGACCCTTGCTCGAGCGTGAACTGCGTGAGTTGGTCATCGCCAACCGCACACCTCTCAAGGCCAAGAAGCTCGCCGCCGAATTCGCGGACTTGGGGGCAGTCAGCGGCGCGGGATACGGCGAGCTCGCGGTGCAGCCCTTCGACCTCATCATCAACGCGACGTCCGCTGGTTTGCGCGGCGAAATGCCCGTTCTTCCGGACGGGTTGGTCGGTGATCAAACCGTCTGTTACGACATGGCTTACGGCCGGGGTCAAACGCCCTTTACGGCATGGGCCACGGCGCAGGGTGCGGCTCTGGCGTGCAAAGGATGGGGCATGCTGGTCGAGCAAGCCGCCGAATCATTTCTATTGTGGCGCGGAATCCGGCCGCACACCCAACCGGTGCTCGAGGCATTGGCTGAGCACGTCTGACCCTACCCCGCGGCGGTGAGTCACCGCCTACGCGCCGGACTGCCGGTGGACATCCTTGACCTTCACGTAGTGCGCGGCGCTGTACTTGAGGTGCGCGATCTCCTCGGCGGTCAATTCGCGAACCCGCTTCGCCGGATTGCCGAGGTACAGGCCATGCGATGCGAGGCGCTTGCCGGGGGGCACCACGCTGCCGGCGGCGACGATGACCTCGTCCTCGATCACGGCTCCATCCAGGATCACCGCCGCCATACCGATCAAACAGCGATGCCCGATGCGTGCCGCATGCAGCATGGCCTTGTGGCCGACCGTGACATCGTCGCCGATGATGAGCGGCATACCGCCGGGAACCGACGGCTGATCGCTGACCACGTGCAGCACGCTGCCATCCTGAATGTTGGTTCTGGCGCCGATCTCGATATGGTTGACGTCACCCCGTGCCACCGCGAACGGCCAGATTGACGCATCGTCACCCACGGTGACGCGACCGATCAGCAGTGCACACGCGTCGACATAGACGCGCGCACCGAGCTTGGGAGAGACGCCTTCGTAGCTGCGTAGCGACATGGCAGTCAGTCCTAGCGCATGGTGACGAGTTCTTCGGAACTCGTCGGGTGAATGGCCACCGTGTCGTCGAAATCGCGCTTGGTCGCGCCCATGCGGATCGCGACGGCGAAACCCTGCATCATCTCGTCCGCGCCGGCCCCGATCACATGGCAGCCGACGACTTTTTCGTCCGGGCCGACGCAAACCAGCTTCATGTCGGTGTGCGACTTACGGGTGGTCATCGCGTGATACATGGGCGTGAAGTCCGTGACGTACACTTTGACCCCATCTCCGTACTGCGCACGCGCCTCTCTCTCGGTGAGTCCCACGGTGCCGATCGGGGGGTGCGTGAACACGACCGTCGCGATGTTGCGGTAATCGAGGCGCCGATCCGTCCGCGCGTCGAACAAGCGATCGCTCAAGCGCCGCCCGGCCGCAATCGCGACCGGTGTGAGCGCCGCCCGCCCCGTCACGTCGCCGATGGCATGGACGCCCGGCACGTTGGTGTCTTGAAAATCATCCGTGCTCACGAAGCCGGCGCCGTCGACCCTCACGCCGGCCGCTGCCAGATCGAGCCTAGCGACGTTCGGCGACCGCCCGATGGCCCACAGCACGCAGTCGAATCCGTCGAAGACGCGTCCATCCGCCGCCACTACGCCGGTCGAGCCGCCGCTCTGGCGCAATTGGGCCGGCACGACGTGCTCGTGAATGGTCATGCCCTGCGCGCGCATTTCCCGCATCAGCGCCCTGCCCAGCATGACGTCGAAGTGCGTCAACATCTGATCCTTGCGGATGAACGATTCGACTTCGCTGCCGAGTTCATGGAAAGCCCCCGCGAGTTCGTTGGCGATGTAACCGCTGCCGATGATGGCCACGCGCGCCGGCCGCGCTTCGAGGGCGAAAAAGTCGTCCGACGTGATGCCCAATTCGGCGCCCGGCAGATCGGGAACCACGGGCACGCCGCCGGTGGCGATCACGATGTGCGGCGCGGTCAGGCGCTCGCCGTCGACCTCGATGGTGTGCGCATCGATGAAGCGCGCTGTGCCGTGTACGTGGGTCACGCCCTTCGCGGCTAGATTCCGCGCATAGATGCCGTTCAGCCGCTCGATATACGCATCACGCTTGCGCTTCAACAGTCCCCAATCGCTGTCGCGTACTTCGACCGCGAAGCCGTAGTCGACCGCGTCGGCAAGGGACAGCGCGACACCCGCCGCGTTCCACATCACTTTCTTGGGCACGCAGCCCACGTTGACGCACGTGCCGCCGAGGCGGTGGGATTCGATTACGGCCGCTTTGGCGCCGTATTCGGCCGCGCGTTGCGCACAGGCGAGGCCGCCGCTGCCGCCGCCAATGCTGATGAGATCAAAAACCTGAGTAGACAAAATTCATCCTAAAGCCTGCGGAAGGCGCAATGATACCCTGTCACCCGTGTCTGATAGACTTCGGGTGTGAACAACCCACTATTGCAAATCGATTCCCTGCCCCCCTTTGACCGCATCGAAGCAGCCCACGCGCGGCCCGCGTTGGAGAAGACGCTCGCCGATAACCGCGCACGGCTGGCCGAATTGACGGCCAACCGCGCGCCGACATTTGCGTCGTTGGTCGTGCCCGTCGAGGAACTGGCGTACCGCTTGAATCGCGTGTTCAGTCCGATCGGACACTTGAATGGGGTGGCCAATTCCCCGGCCATGCGCGAGGCCTATAACGAATGCATACCGCTGTTGACCGCCTACTCTTCGGAACTCGGTCAGAACGCGGAACTGCAGGCTGCCTATGCCTACGTCTTGGAACACGAGGGGGACGCACTCGACCCGGCGCAGCGGAAAGTCGTCGAAAATGCGCTCCGTGACTTTCGCCTGGCCGGCGTCGACTTACCGGCTGAGCGCAAGGCGCGCTATCGAGAAGTCGTACAGCGGCTCGCGCAGCTCGGCACCAAGTTTTCGGAAAACGTATTGGACGCCGGCCGCGCGTACACGCGCACCGTCACCGACGGCGCGGAACTCGCCGGGCTACCGGCGAACGCGGTGGATCGCGCCGCCGCGGACGCCCGAGAGGCCAACCAGCCCGGCTGGCTGTTCAAACTGGACCAACCCACTTACACGACCATCCTGACCAGCGCCGAAAGCGAGCCGTTGCGGCGCGACATCTACGAGGCATGGGTCACGCGCGGATCTGAACTCGGTCCGAGCGCCGGACGCTTCGATAATGGCCCTATCATTGCCGAATTGCTGCCGTTGCGTCATGAACTCGCACAGCTATTGGGCTTCGCCAGCTTCGCGGATTACGCCTTGGCGACGCGCATGGCCAAGAGCAGTAAACAAGTCCTCGGATTCCTCGATGATTTGGCGCGGCGCTGCCTGCCCACCGGGCGCCGTGAGTTTGCTGAATTGGAAGAGTTCGCCGGCCGCAAGCTGAATGCGTGGGATGTGGCCTTCTATAGCGAGAAACTGCAAGAGAGCCGATTCAAGGTCGCGCAGGAGGCGCTGCGCCCGTATTTTCCGCTGCCCAAGGTTCTGTCCGGATTGTTCGCGCTGACAGAGCGGCTGTACGGCATCACGGTGAGCGAGCGCGCCAACGTCGGTGTATGGCATCCCACGGTGCGTTATTACGATTTGCGCGACGCACGCGGCGAACTCGTCGCGGGCTTCTATCTCGACCCCTACTCACGCACCGAAAAGCGCAGCGGCGCCTGGATGGACGAATGCGTGAGCGCCAAAGCGTTGCCGTCCGGCACGGCAGTGCCGGTTGCGCAACTCGTGTGCAATTTCACGGCCCCGGTGGGTGCGGCGCCATCGTTGTTGACGCACGATGAGGTCACGACGCTGTTCCACGAGTTCGGCCACGGGCTGCATCACATGCTGACGCGTGTGGCGTATCCCAGCATCGCGGGAATCAACGGCGTGTCTTGGGATGCGGTCGAACTGCCGAGTCAATTCATGGAGAACTTCGTGTGGCGCCGCGAGGTATTGCCACTCATATCGGCTCACGTGGACACGGGCGCACCGCTGCCGGTCGACATGCTGCAGCGACTCCTCGGCACGCGCACGTTCAATGCCGCGCTCGATACGTTGCGGCAGATCGAGCTCGCCAGCTTCGATTTCGAACTGCATGCGAACTTCGATCCGGCTGTGGGCGCGAGGGTCGCGGAAACCCTGGCCGGGGTGCGCCGACGCGTGGCCGTGGTGCCCGCGGCGCCGTTCAATCGGATGCCGTCGAACTTTGCGCATATATTCGCCGGCGGTTATGCGGCCGGGTACTACAGCTACAAATGGGCCGAAGTGCTGGCGGCGGATGCGTTCGAAGCATTCGAGGAAGCCGGGGTGTTCGACAGCACCACGGCGGCTCGATTTCGCGACTCCATCCTTGCGCAGGGCGGAAGTTTGGACGCCATGGACGCTTTCAAGCGTTTCCGCGGGCGCGAGCCGGACGTACGGCCGCTGCTCAAGCAAACCGGAATCGCCGCGTGAATTTCGCGGCCGCGCTGCTCTTGGCGCTGGCCTTGACCGATATGGCACGAGCGGCAACGGCTTATGTCACGGACGAATTGGTGCTCGGCGTCTATGCCGAGCAAAGCATGCAGGGTCCGCGATTGGCGACGCTGCATTCAGGAGCGATGATCGAGACCCTCACCGTCAATGGCGAAGCCACGGAGGTACGTCTGGCGGACGGCACGTTGGGCTGGGTCAAGAGCCTCTATTTGACGACGTCCGAACCGGCCAGCGTGCGCCTGCAACATTTGCAGGAAGAACTCGAGCGCAGTACGGCGGCCGCGGATCAGGCCGATCACGGCAGCGTGGCCCAGCTGCGGCGCGGGTTGGCGAATGGGTCTCGCGCCGGCTCGGACGCGTTTGCGGCGATGCCACGGCCATGGGTGTGGGCAGGCACGCTGATACTCGCCCTTTTCTCGGGATTCTGGTTGGGCTACGCCGTTTTGGCGCGTCGCGTCAAAACCCGATTCGGCGGCATCAAGGTATATTGACTTATCCTTTGACATAAGATGCGCGCACCGCTACGGGGTCGAAAGGAGAACCAGGTCCGTGGCGTCTCTCGCCCCAAGAGCTTAAACTGCCGTATGCAAGACCTTCGCCGTAACGACTATGACGTTACGAATTCGGTTCAAGTAAGTTCCACCGCCGCCGTCGCCGATGCGGTCGAGAAGCTGTTTGCCAAGGCTTGGCCGGGCGAATCGTTCCATCGCGTCGCGGTCGCCTTCCAAGAATTCGATCGATTGTTCACCGGCCGCATGCCCGGTTATCACGGCGTCGACACGGTTTATCACGACCGTCAACATTCGTTGGACATGACTCTCGCGATGGCGCGAATGATGGTCGGCT
>Ga0116228_10006669_pt1 | contig 10301 bp, 3 predicted proteins | sample S1TSphfallax_2_FD_89694 | JGI IMG/M metagenome (GOLD analysis project Ga0116228, IMG submission 89694) | Host-associated microbial communities from peat moss isolated from Minnesota, USA - S1T2_Fc - Sphagnum fallax MG | ecosystem: Host-associated > Plants > Peat moss > Unclassified | place: USA... | reverse complement strand
GTGGGAGTTGCCTTGGGAGTGTGAGGGTTCACTCCCTCACACTTTCCTACACTCTCGGGAGTATGTGATGTGACTCCCGAGCTTCCTCTTGGCCCGCACCTTTGCAACCCCTTTGCCTTGGTCACGAGCCCAAAGCTAGGGTTGCGACACCATCAGAACTCCAACTCCCAAAGTGGAAGCTCACTTGGGAATGTGGGGGTTCATTCTCTCACACTTTCCCACACTCCCATAACATGAAACATGATTGTTGGGCTTCACTCTTGGCCTACACCTTCACAAGCCCTTGCTTTGGTCACAAGCTTAATGTTAAGGTTGTGACACTTTGAATTTGAAACAAGGAAAAAGGCCAAATTAACAAAACTACAAGATCATATTATCACACAAATTTATTAATATTTGTCATATATACCATAAAAAAACCCTATATACCATTAAAAATTTTAACTTATAAATGAACACCTACTGGCCACTAAGTGAAACATAAAAAATTGTAAGTTATGAAAACCAAATGACATAACTCCCATTTAAAGTGAGAAAAATGAACTCAATGTTTTGAATATAATGTATTGACAACATGTTAAATTTCTAACAATAGCAACTTGATCCATGCATGTTAATCATACAATAACAAATCTACTATGTTTCAAATTCCATATATAATTAACATAATATTTATCCTGGTGCCTAACAAGTGATAACACATAATAGATTATCAAATAAAAAAGTCACAAAGAAATGTTCCCAACAATTAAAAATAAAAATTCAATTTCTTAAAATATAAACAAGGCACAACATATCAATAACAATAATGTCTATGCATGTAATTTTATTATTCATGTTATAACAAATCCATTATTTTTGGGCTTTACATACCATGTAAGAAAGTTGACACTTGGTGGCCACTAAAAATTAAGGATCAGGTGGAACAAGATAGATTATTAATTATTACTCTTCAAAAATCATGTACATGGATAAATTTTGGGGACAAAAAATTTGTATTAAACCATACAACACAAAAATTGCAAAAAACATTTAAATGAAAATCCAATCAATACAATGATACAAAAGACAACAAAAAATTATAAATATAATCTAATCAATGTCACCAGCATCCTTCACAAATTGGTTGAAACATTAGTAGCATCAAAATTAACTTTAGTTCTACCAGCATAAATAGCAAAAATATTAATTTGACTTTTGTTTCTTGTATGTTTTCAAGCAAGAAAAAAAAATAGTTGAAATGTCAAGCCATTGTTTTGGATCTATTAAATTACATTTCCACTTCCCATTCTAACAATCTTCATACAAATGTCATTCATCCAAATTTGATTTTTTTTTCATAGGAACCCACCATTGAACTCTCACCATTTTAAAATATTCATTTTCTTCATCCTTTATGACATCACCTTTCACTCTTCACATCTAAAGAGGAACAAGATCTAGATCATGCGGTCTCACAAACACAAAATCTCCAACATTAAGATCTCTAAATGGTGTGTATGCAAATGAAAGTCTCATGTTCTTTGGCTCACAATAAGCAACTCAAATTGGATCTCCGATATCAACAATGTCCATCATGGTTGACAATGAAGCCCTAGCATAATTCGACTTCCAATTGCTTGAAGGCCAGAAGCCCTCCAAAACAATTGTACATTGAGGCAGTAGTGGTCTTCACAAATGCAACAAAATATCTTCCTAATACTCCACATACAACTTCATCTTCATTTCATAAGTGGAACTTTGCGCAATGCCCACCTTCTAGAAATCCACATATTTGGATAGTCTATAATTTATAAACTTTTCTCTTTCCACTAACCTCGATGCATCTTTCCTTAAATTGGGCAATATAGAATAAGGCTTGGAACTCTAGTAAGCAACTTTGGTGAACTGTTTGGATTAGTTTTCCATAATTAAATTGAAACCCATTTATCGAACTCCAAACATGATTTGTGGGGAAACTTTGTATTGCATCACTAGCTAACCTAATGAATCAACAAAAAATTTAAACATATGCATATCAATATGCCCTACCAATGTTTTAAGGCCATCCTTGAAACGCCCTAGGACCCAAGATTTAAAATCTAGAATCTCCTAAATCAATTGAGGAATGAATGGTTTCACATTTGAGATCATGAAAGCCCTCATCAAATCTACTAAAATGTAATTGTTTTCCTCCCTCAATTTTTTTAACAAATAGCCAAAACAACCATTTATATCTTCATGCGTATGGCCAACTACATAAAATCCCAATTTGAGCTCCTCAAACACATCCCTTACTATCAACAATGATAAAAACGTTAACAAATGCTAATTTTTATTGTCTTTAACACAATTATCCATTTGAAACAACATACTTCTTAGCATTGAAGGCTAATTTGGACCAACACTTTGATCCAAGGTGCATAATTCATGTATGCAACATAATTTCCCTTGCAACATACGTGCAAAGAATGAATTTTATGGGGGTTGTTCAAACAATAATTTGGACTCCCAAACTAAGGCCACCTCCAAAGTCCACAAGAATGCAACAAAGACCCAATTGTGAAATTGGAATTGTTTGGTCACAATTCATTATAATGTTATGCATATCTCTCATCCCCATGACCATGTGTTATCATACTTATAAAGGTAATGGGCAGTTGTCCAAGCCCAAGTATCATTTTGTTGCACACTTACAACCTTGGAAGCGCAATTTTTACATGGTCCATCTTGTCATGAATAATGCATAAAAACTCAACTTTCAATCATATTAAGTTTATACATGATTCTTGGTGCAAGATATGTTTTATTAGCTTCGCTTCATACTCTAAAACCTCATTACTATTATTTCCCAGTTTGGATATCAAGTCCTTTAGGGATTCACAAACAATGCATTTCACAAACATGAACCCATGCTTTCACACATCAACATTCAAATGATCTTTTTTTCAACCTACTCAAAGCAATTTGAGAAATAGCTTTAATGCTTAATTCCTTGTTTATATGCCAACCCACAAATAGAAAAAAATATTAGATTTTCCATGATAAATGTATGTTGGCAAATATACATTCAAAAATCCATTTCAATTTTTCATGAGAAATATTCAACAGCCGTAAGGCGTTTGTTGCTAGATAGAAACAAAAAGTGTTGGTTGTTCCATATAATTAATTTGATCATTACATTGATGCAGACTCTCCCATGTTTTAGGCAAAAGACATCACACATCTTGTCTACCATTTTCCAATCCCTTTCATTTGACATGACATAATATCCATAGACAAGTCAATCAATGATTGAACATTCAATTTACCGAATTGACATATGTAATTTATGTGTACCTTTATTCCCATGTGGTAAAAACTAACAACTTCGATTGTTATCTAATTTGTACAACATATATGTTGACCTAGAAAGACCAACAATATTGTACCAAACTTTCACAAATGTTTAAAACCTTGAATAATGATAAATTTTAGTTGGTTTGTTTCCCTTTGTATCTAAACCTTATGCTTTGTAGTCTTCAAATGACAAACTCCAAAACTCTTGTCTCAATAACATCTTTTCATGAAGAAAATGTTGACAACAATTCATGGTGCAACACTTTGCCACACCCACATTACGAAACCTTTACAATCAATTATGTCTTGCTTCCTCTTATGAAAGGAATATTTCTTTTTATTTACACCAACTGATCCCATCGTCAACATCTAGTATGAGGGTTTCATTAAATGCTATGAAATGTTCTCTAAGGGGCTACCCATCAAAAATTATCTAAGCTAGTAGCCATTTCCAAATGAATGTCATTGGTGACATAGTTGTAAGACAATATAAGATGGAAAGCCCAACATGGTCCTCCCCAAGCCGATCATTAAGAACTGCTACCTATGGGCCACATGCAACCACTCGACCTTTTGTAATGAAAACCCCACCATCGCCTACAAGATCATATTCAACTCCTTGTCACTCAAATCAACATCTTCCTACTATATTTTAATTTCTCCCCCTCACACCATGGCCATACACTACATCATCATTCCCACATGCATTCCCTTGGTTATAATTCTCTTTATTTTGTTCAAAATTTTCGTCACCACTAACCTCTTGATCGTTTTTCGCAATATTCTATTCACTTCTTTCTCATTCATGGAATCAAACCCAAACTTTCCAATAGACCTTTCCACACCATCTTCAAAGATATAAATTCATTTCACCATGTAATTCCTCATTATGCAAATCTTCAAATGTATTACCCATATTCTCCACATCAACAATGTCCTTGGCTTGGAAGTTTTCTGCCAAAGCATTGTCCCTACATGAAACTCGTTTCTTTGAAAGATTATTCACCCCATCCATTATCACGTGACATTGTTTTATTGTTGTCTTTACCACTTCATCATTCATCAATAGATATTTACTAGGCAAAAGACCTTCTATTCCTACCGCTGATCCATAATATCTTACTCATGGAACTGGACAATAACAGTTTCTGCTACTCATAATCATCATTCACAAATTATATTAAAACCACTATGCAATTCTCCACACCACAAGGTCCATATATAGGAACAATTGATGAATCTATACACATTTTAATACCAATCTTCACCCTTTCATTTGCGTCCACGTCCCAAATACTAAGAAAACTACCAAACATGAATCCTTCATCCGTATCATGTTAAACCAAGAACAAACAAAATGCAAAATTAGATCGAAGATCAAAATTCTGGCCATAACATCTTTTCTCCAACTCACCCATTTCACAAAAAGAAATAAGGACACAAAGTACCTTGTGTTTTTCAAATGACCAACCAAGGATTGCAATTCTTGGTGGTCGTTAGGAAATTCTATAACAAAGAGCATTGGATTTAAACATCTCGTGGTCACTAATTATTCTCCAATGAACATCCCTCAACTATAATGCTTAGCAATGGCCAAGAGTTTTTTCTTTGACTATATGTAAAATGAAGCACCTAATAAAAACCAGGCATTTCTACACCCAATATCCCCACTTAAAAATGTTAAGCAATTGTGGGGAGTTCATATAACAATGATCCATGCATAGGATCTCCAAGCAGCCATTCAACATTTCTGTTTTCAATTTCCCTACGTAGAAACACTTGGCATCCCTAGGTGTTTCCCCACCCAATATATGTGCCTAAACAAGCCTAACAATTACCAAACATTTTTACAACTAAATTCCCTATGCAAAAATGCTTGGTGGCTACCAAGATTTTTTGCCCTTAATATCCCTGCATAGAAATTTGTCTACACTTAAAATCCCAAATTAATCAATGGCTAAAAACGATGGGTTTCTAGCAGAATTCTACTTCTTTTTTATTTAGGCATTTTGCATTATTTTCAGTTTTAAATCATAATATATACAACATTGGTTATTTCATTAGTGAATAGATTAATTCCACCACTAGAAATAAATTGTGCATGTTTAATACATACTAGATATTCCTAATAGCTTGGCAAATGCAATTGATGTTGGAGTGACCATTACATATATTAAGATGTATTGATTAGATGAAAAGAGTGCAAAATATGTAGGGAAAGGAATCAAGTAGGTTTTGAAAAGGAATTTTGGCCTGCTTAATGATAGAAAGGATATCTTACTATCTTTAAACACAACCTCAATTGAACATAGCAAAATATTTATGCTTTTGACCTAGCAAATAATTCTAAGATGAAAGAATACTAAGTAGTTTGTTATGGAATTCCAAACGCCCATCACCTTCCAACTTTGAAAACTATTACACAAGGTTCATCCAACCTAAAGGAAAACTCACAAACTTAGACCAATCCCACTCCTTTCTCTTGAAGAACATCGTCATTGTGGAAAAACAATCTAGAATGCTCTATGGTTAGAACTTTTGCCTCTTTCATAACTTTTAGCGCGAAGAGTGCGGCCTCCACTTTAAATGTAATGATGGATGTGTACATTTCAGATAAAGATCTACATGTGTATGAAGAAGCCCAAAATCCTAGTAGTTGGAAGTAACAATTAATATCACATATTTACTATATTTGATTATATAAAAAAATTGATAAGTAAAAATTGATAATTAACAACTATGGTTTGCTTGAAGAATTTGTACCATCCTTCATTATATTTGGGTTCAATGAAATCCAACGAAAGAAAACATTGGGTTATATGTCTTTGACCATGTAAACCTACAAAATTACTTGAGTTCAACTTTTGAATTTCAAATATCACTTCTTTAAGTTATTTTTTAGGGAAAAAAAGGGTAGGCATTTGTACATGTATACTAATTACATCAAATAACCAATAATAGACTTATTATTAGTTAATTATTACCTATGAAATAATTGACATTATAGTTATTTATTATTATTTATGAATAATGATTGTATAGAATTATACCAAATTAGTTTTAAAAACATACCTTTAAATTCATGAATGAGTAATGAATATTTCAATATAGATTACTATTTATATAGGCTTTTGGGTTTGGGATTTAAATTTTGGGCTTTAGAGTTTGGGGTTTAAGTTTTAGGGTTTAAAATTTGAACTTTAAGGTTTATGGTTATGGGTTAAATGTTTTACGTTTAAGATTTAGGGTTTAGGGTTTAGGGTTTAGATTATCGGCTTTAAGGTTTACAATTTAAATTTTGGGGTTTAAAATTTTGGGCTTTATAGTTTACAATTTATGGTTATGGGTTATATGTTTTACATTTAGGATTTAAGGTTTAGGGTTTAGATTTTCGACTTTGTTTACAGTTTAAATTTTGGGGTTTATGGTTTCGGGTTTAAAATTTTGGGCTTTATAGTTTACGGTTTATGGTTTGGGCTTTAGGGTTTACGGTTTGGGGTTTAAGTTTTAAGGTTTAAGGTTGGGGCTTTAAGGTTTAGGGTTTGGGATTTATAATGTGGGGTTAGGTTTTACGGTTTGGGATTCAAGGTTTAAGGTTTGGGCTTTAGATTTTGGGCTTGAAGGTTTAAGGTTTACAACTTATGATTTAAGGTTTAAGGTTTAGGGCTTAAAGGTTTTAGGTTTAGGGTTTGAATTTATTGTTTGGGCTTTGGGCTTGGGGGCTTAGGGTTTGGGCTTTAGGGTTTATACAATAACCCTTCAAATTTATTGTATAAAATAAAGATCAGTTATCACATGGCATTTATAATGAATTGCATATGTATATATTCAAATACTTAATTTTTGAATATCTATTAAAAATTTCTAACATGTATAATAACATGTAGTAATTGCAATCATGCAATATTTTTAAAAATTCCATTGTAACACCAAAAGTGGTCCACCTTAGTCTTCATGCACCCACCATTCTAACCCAATTCAATCAAATCAATCAATCAATCAAATAATTAAACATTGTGAAAGCAAATTAAACTGAAGGATAACCTAACAAATAGTTTGAATTTGACATGTGTTACCATTTTATGCCATACTCCAATACCATGTATTAACAGCCAATTCAACATGTGTCTACCACTATTAAGTCCTTACAATGGTATCATTTGACTATTTAGTTGATTATTGATTTAATCAACTAACCATCAAATTAACAAATTTCCATCCACTCTAATAATGACACATGGCATTCAATGAACTTAACATTTGGTGACACATGGCAAATGAAACGTGGGTATTTTCAAACCACCAAGTCGATTGATAATGAAATAAGCCAAACGCCCGTTTGATTACCAAAACATGAATCAATTGATGACACATGGGGCATTAAGTTGACCATATATTATGTATCGTTTAACCACTAGTCAAAAAAACTTTAAAAAACCATCCCAGTCATACTAGATTTGTTAAAATTGACTTGTTTTAGAAAACCAAGGGACTTTTTTTACATTTGTCACTTTGGGGTTTTTTTAAACCATAAAACGTGGAATTATGATAATGTATGGTTTCTATTGAGTTTCATCTAACAAATCACAACAATGAAAGATATCATTCATCTTTGATGGATCTATTTTTTTAAATGGTGGTTGGTGACACACCCCCAAACTACTTAGAAGATTCAAATACTAGTCTCAAAATGAAAATAATGGAAGAAGGAGTTGGGGTACATTCCCTTGCTTATAGCACTTCAAGGGTAAGAAGGATATGTTCGAGCTTCGGCATGGGGAGTAGGATGAGTGACAATCAGGTTAATATTCGTATCAATCTCCACAAACTAAACAACAAGTTGATTAATGGATAGTTGGAACATTTTTGGTGCATGGGTGAATCAAGGCCATACACAAACCTAGAATACTCACCATGGTTCACACTTGAGGGAAGCCACCACCTTCTCCTTATAGTTTTCCCTGTTATTAATCACAGGGGCTATGCCCAAATGTCATTTTTTTTAAAAATTTACGTCGGGAGTCCCAAAATTCCCAAATAGGGATTCTTGCCATTTTGGAGGCCCATAATTTCTTGTGTAGACCTCTTATTAAGGCAAGGTCTAAAGTAAAGTTGTAGCCTTCATTGGGATCTTTTCAACAATATGTGGCATGCCACCTACACACATGTAATTCAAGGCGATTTTAAACTTTTAGTGGTCTAAAATCAAATTGACACTTTGATTCCTAGCCTTTTCTTAACCCTAACTTGTGTTGTAAGTGTTCAAATGGATCATGTGATACACCCCCAAGCTCCTTGATGGACTCAACTATGAATCCAAAGGTGAAGACAATGGAAGGAGAAGGTGTTGGGGCAAGTTCCCTAGCTTGCAACACTTTAGGGGTAAAGGGGCGTGCTAGAGCTCCAAGATGGGGACTAGGAAGATTGACAAGCAAATCAATAACTCACACGAACCTATACAAACCAAACAACAAGTTGGTTAATGTGTAGTTGTAACATTTTTGGTGCACAGACGAATCACATGCAAACATAGACTCACAAGACTCACCATGGGCAAACACGAATTCATAAAACTTATCACAACCTGGACTTGGGGGAAGCCACCACCTTCCCCTTATAGTATTATTTGTGCCTAGCCATAGGGCCAACACCCAAATGTCATTTTGTCTTAAGACTCCCAACTGGGAATCCCAAAATTCCCAAACTTAGGACTCTTGCGACTTTGGAATCCCATAACTTTGTGTGCAAACTTCCAATTGAGGTGAGGTTTGAAGAAAAGTTGTAGCCCTCATTGAAAGCTTTCCAATGGTATGTTGCATGATACCTACACATAAAGAAATCAAGGCGATTCCTGACTTTTAATGGTTAAGAGTCATGGCCCTTCCTTTGGCCATAACTTGTGTTTTAAGTGTCCAAATGGGTCATGTGAACCTATTTTAGACATTTATGTTCCAAGAGATTTCTAATGATATAAGGAACTTCTCAATCTAATGGGTTTTGATCACTACAATTGTTCTTTGAAAATTCAAGAGTCCATCAAGACTATAACTCCCAAAGTGGGAATTCACTTGCACTACAGCAACAGGGGGCTATTTTGCGATCCAAATATCATCGCAAACAACAAAGAAAGATGTTTCCAAAATCCCGCTGTTGCGAACCATAATTCTTCGCAAATTCTTAAGCTTTTGCGATACCATAACATTCGCACCCGTACAATCGCAAGTCCTTCGCAACTCCCGAACTTGATACAATCACCAAACTTTTCCGATTACAACTGCTTCTATCCATTGTTTGCGATTAACATTACATCGGAAATTATTTGCAGCAAACCCATCACTGCAACGACTTAGCGAACCGACTCAAAACTCTATCGGTTTCCGATATAAGATCTAACGCAAACATTTTGGGATTTTCAAAATGCCGCTAAAAGTTTGCAATTAACATTACATCGGAAACTATTTGCAGCAAACCCATCACCGCAACGACTTAGCGAACCGACTCAAAACTCTATCGGTTTCCGATATAATATCTAACGTGAACATTTTGGGATTTTCAAAATGCCGCTAAAAGTTTGCGATTAACATTAAATCGGAACCTATTTGCAACAAACCCATCACCGTAATGACTTAACGAATCGACTCAAAAGTCTATCAGTTTCCGTTATAAGATCTAATGCAAACATTTTGGGATTTTCAAAATGTCGCTAAAAGTTTGCAAAATCTATGATTTCGCAAACCTATTTTGGAATGATTTTACCCGTAAGAGTGTAGCGATGTCTGTGACATGGTATATTTGGTCTTTTGGCTTTTGCAGTGTTGCGAAAAATTCTGACTCGCAAATGTTTTTGAGATCCACTATGTATAGCAAGAGCATGGCACTGTATTCTTATTTTGGAAGCAGGGTTTATATTCATTTGGAGTCACTTTGGGTCACCAAAAAAAAAATCTATATCAAAATTTCAAAATTTACAATGTAAAAGGGTT
>Ga0116228_10006666_pt1 | contig 10303 bp, 5 predicted proteins | sample S1TSphfallax_2_FD_89694 | JGI IMG/M metagenome (GOLD analysis project Ga0116228, IMG submission 89694) | Host-associated microbial communities from peat moss isolated from Minnesota, USA - S1T2_Fc - Sphagnum fallax MG | ecosystem: Host-associated > Plants > Peat moss > Unclassified | place: USA... | reverse complement strand
TCTGTGCACAGAGAGTATAGTCTATCTGCAGCCCATTCATGTTGATCTTCCCACATGCGCTCTTGTTCTGCTTCATGCTTCACAAATTTTACTCGCAATTGCAGAGTCTGAGAGAAATGCAGACACTTATTGTCATTTTCTAGATTATTTATCTCCTCTTCTGCAGGGATGCCACAGCCACTGCAGACTACAAAAGATCAGGAAACATAACACAAATGCAAACCCTGAAGATGACTACTCTGAATAATCCAGATGCATTCAATGTACCATTGAGTGCCATAACATCTCACCCTAAGCCACAAGTGGCAAGCTCTAATAACCCAGCAGTTTACTGACATGACTGCTAGAATAGTGTGGTAGGGTTTTGCTCCTACACCCCAGACATCCACAACATCAAAAGGTTTGGAAAAAATGCAATTGCAAACTCGGAGTAACTTTCACCTTGTAACTTGCATAGATTTGCACAGTGCGAGTCCAGAATTGGATAGTGCGGTTAATATTTTTCTGATGATTTTTCCAGCCAAGCTCATGAAGTGCACGTTTCTTCTCATCGAGTACAACTCGTGCCCAGCTCTTCATAGTCTCATCAAATTTCCAGTGCTTATATGCACCAAGTTCCCACATCATGCTCAAATGTGCACTTCGTCTCTTCCCTTCCATGCAGACAGCATTGATCTTCTGTAGATGGCGATCTACCCATCCCAACGGCACCTTCCTCATGCATAATAAAAACTCTTGTTTCGTTTCCTGGCGGCCCATTTCAATCAAAATTTTCGTGCGCGGCCAAATTATTTCCGCGCTAAACCGCTGTCTACCAAACTCTACAATGCCACTGATGCTTACATCTAGCACTCGACAACAGACCTAAAACTCGGTGTTTTTAACTGAAGTCAATTTGAAACAAGTTTCATGGAGAACTGACACACCATATACCCTGAAAGCAGGTGGGTAGTAATGAAGAAGCCCAAATGCAAATACACACAGTCCCGTGAATTTCCATAGCAGAAAATTCCTGAAAGCAATCTTCAAACAAGGACCTCAAGAATACCAACCCTGGGGTTGGTTCCACGCCCAAGGAGAAATATGTCTCAGACAAGACCAACAACACTGTATCTAAAGCTTCTGGTTCTCAAAGGCCAAATCACCCACAAAACCATCGCGTCCTGGAACTGCTAATCTCTCAATCTCTACAAGGCACTTCAAAAAAATCCTCTAAAAGAAACCTAAATAAATCCTTCAAGATATTATTATAACTCTATAACTAATCTCCAGCTTTAAAACATAAGCCAAAATATCATCTTTCACAAAGTGACCAAATTTTCACCCAAACAAATCATTGGCCCCTCATCACCATCATGCCATACTAAACAAATTTGGGTTATGACTTAGCACCAGCAATGATGTCCAAATTTACAATTAATACCTCATATTTTTCTCATTTTAGGTTCATTTTGAATGATTTAAACGACTATGAATGCATCAAATTGAGCTCTAACAAAAATCTTTTTGAACTTGAGAGGCCAAGGACCAATGTCTTAGGATTTGAACCTTGTTGAAAACTTGAATGTTTGTTCATTGGTCTATCTATCCTACCAGGGATGTAGAGTTGGTAACTTGGAAGAGCAGTGTTTCAATAGTATGGATGCTGCATTAATGAGATGTAGCTCTAGTACACTAATTTTTACTTTTGTGTTAATGAAATATAGTTATGTTTTGTGCTACATTTTAGTTCTGATTTATTGCTCCCTAAAAATTTACAACCATGTTGGATGGAGGATAGGCATGAATGGTTTCACTATTTGTTCCAGTCATTGCTTTCTTTGTTGTATGATTATTTTTATTTTGGTGATAAGGTATCATGGGTCTTTGGAGTATATGAACTTTGATTCCCACCACCCAATAGACATGCATGAAAATGTGCAATCATGTTTCCATTCCAAATGGATTGAAGTTGCACGAAGATTTTTGAATTGAGTGCATTCTCTACTCATTTTAAATGCAATGCATAATCACAATTTGTCCTCTATATATATAAACATCAACATTGAAGGCATTTTCCATTCGAAGCTCTCCACCATCTTCCTAATTTGAATTATTATTAAAGCTCCTTGGTGGGGACCTTTCTCAAACCATTCTTATGTCTTGCTTTGAGTTCACTAAACAAGCTTCAAGATCTTAATTTTGCACGTTCCTGAAACTCTTGATTCATGTTTGTTTTTGAGTAGGTCATGTCTTAGGTCATTCTATGTGTTGCCTTCATTTCACTAAACAAGTTTCAAGATTTTAATTCTGCATGTTTTTGAAACTTTTGATTCATGCTCATTTTAAAGTAAACTTGTAACTCATGTTTCAAGTCATTACATGTGTTTATTTCATTTAAATAATTTTTCAAAATGTTATGTATTTGTTGTAGAACATTAAATTTATAAAAAAATTATTTGTTGTTGAAACTTGGTTTGGTGTAGGAAATGTTCTAATTTATTTGTTGATGGAACCCAATTCAATGTGAATAACATTCTAATTATTTTATGGTTGTGGGGTATTACCCAAAGTTTCCTCTTTTGTTGTGTTACAAAATGTACGCACTTGCAAATCGCATGAATCCAAGTTCAAAGCATAAAATAGAAAACACAAGCCTTTGTGTCAACCATTTGTGCGCTGTTTTAAATGTGTGAGTCTTCTCAATTTTGATAATATTGGGTGTCAATTTGGTTGCACACAACAAAGATCTCAATTATGAATGTTTTCAAAAAAAATTGATTCATATTTGTTTTTAATAGTTCACATTTTAGGTCATTTGCATATGTAAGTAATAATTTGACTCCATGTTGTTCATAACCCAATGTTACGAGTCTTCAAGTGGTTTACCCAATGTTTCATGTGGTCTCTAAGTTAGTCATGTTTTGATTTTGTATTATTCTTGTTTAGAGAACCTATTGAAGTTATTCATTCATAATATGATTCCTTTACCATGTTTCTAAAACCTAAATACTAATAGGAGTCCATGTTTCAAGTAATTTCTTAACGCAGTTTATATTTCAAATCTTGTCTCTTGATAAGAAGGATGATATATAACCAGTTGCTAATTCATTGAACTGACCCATGTTTTGCCTTGATTTATTGTTGTCAAAAAGTTAGATTCTAAGTTGTTTGTGTTTTCCACATTTGCAATTCACAACTTTGAAAGAATTGTGGCAATCAAAAGTGACATACGACCATGTGACAAGGTGCGATAGGTGTCGCAGTGACCATGATGTTTTAAAGTTGGTTCGTCTAGCTTGCCAAAGAATTTGTGTACAGGATGTCAAGTTAAGGAAGATGGCTAGTTGGAGGGTGGTAAGCCTAAAGGTCAACTAAATCAACAAGAAGCAAATTGGTTAAAAACACCCTGACAAACCAACAAAATCCAACAGTAGGCAAAATCTACTAAGCTGGCATAGTCCATATTAGTTGTCTACCATAAACCAATGCATTTAGAATATCTATTGGCAATGAATTGAGAAAAGGTTAGAGAGAGGTCTAAATTGTTGGTGTATTTGAGAAAAGGTTGAAATTTTGAGAATTCATTGGCAAACTGATGTAGGAATCTATGAGAATTACCACTTGTAATTTGTTGTAACTATTTTCTCTACATTCAAAAAGAGGACATAGAAGAGAAGAAGGGGTTTGATAGGATTCAGGAAGAGGACATGTAGAACTCTATCCATAGTTGGTTGAGGTAGATGTTGAGTAGTTTGGAATAGACCATTGCTAGTAGCAACCTATAAGACTTCTTTGTATGAATTTGGACTTATCCATCAATATTCACACCTATGATAGGCTTGACTTTACTCCCACTGGTTACTTTATGATGTAGGCAATGTGAGTGATAGAGAGTTGCCTTGTCGGTTAGGTATCTAGTATTTGGTTGATGGGTTTGAGCAAGAACCCACAGCTACTTTCCTGCTAAGATAATTCAAGTGCAGAAAAGTGTAGCTAACATACGCCAATGAGGACATGTCTGCTATTGCATTATCAGCGTTGATAATGCATGCAACAGATTGTAGAAGTTACAATTTAAGTACACAAAGCTGTTTTGCTAACTTTTAATTAACCTCTTTAGAAGTCTACACAGTCATCTCACCACCTATCAGTAATCCTCCAAACATTGCAAAATTTTAAATCCAATCTACACCTGTGCATGTGCTGCTGGCTCATACTTCCAGTTCCCCAAGTATGTGAGGTTCTTTTGAAAGCAAGGGTAAAGCTCCGGGAATAAGCTCCAAGAATTCTTCTTCACATTGTAGCATGAAATAAGTGCTGCCCTATCACGACAAGCAAACATGATACAACCCATACTTGACACACAATCATAGTCAGATCGTATGTGGAAACCATAAGGGAAGACTTTCCTAAACATGGGAGCTGGCATCTTTGTGACTTGTTGACAATCAGGAATACTGTAGTCATGGGGGATGAAGTTCCAGATTGTGATGGTTATGGGCTCTTTCACACCTCGAGCCACTATGTATAGCTTATGGTTGCATTCTACAACTTGGGGATGCTCAACTACAGATGGAGGAGGCCAACTGTAAGCTTTCCAACTCCTTGTCTTTTTCCTGAATCCTAACACAACTGAACTATAAGCATTGTTCTCTGGTGTCAACACCTGTCCTGTGCAGAAGAGGGTGGGTGCTTCAATGTTCTCAGTGATGAGTGGTAGAGCCCGATAACAGTTTGATAGCCCAGGCCTAAAGAGCCTTCCTTGTGGGACTGAGAATATCCTCCACCTGTTTTTGATGGACTTGAATATTGCAACTCGCATTCCTTCAGCCTGTGGGCATTGGGACATATGTGGGTGATATCCCACAATGTAGACAACATATTGGCTTGAGATTGAGTTCACAATAATGTTGCCCATAAGATTCTCAAGATGACAATGCATGGGTGGAAGTATTCGGAAGGTTCTTGAAATTGGATTGCAGACCACGAGCAAGTGTTGTCCATTTGGATCAATGGGTTTTTCAGGAGGCTTCTCAACAACTTTTTCAACTTCCTTCTTTTTTTTAACATCTTCTTCCTCACCCTCTTCACCATCACCTTCCACTTCAGGTTTTTCTTCTTCTTCATCTCCTTCTTCACCTTCTTTAACATTAGGTTTTGCCTTCACTTTGGGTTCTTCAATCGTGGTTTCTGCCAAAGGTTTCTCAAGTGCAAGGGGATCAACATAAGGAGGTGGGTCTCCACTTAGGAGTAAGAGGCCTCCTTCACCTGCCAGCATTCCAGTCACCCGAGGAGGAAGGAAATCCAAGGAGGGCATCAGTACCCACTTTTTCTTTGCAATCAGGTATGCCCATACTTGACGAGGAGCAACTGGGTGTCTCACACCAAAGCTGTCAAGCTCACCTTCACGAATACAAAATGCAGAGGGGAAATATTCTTTGTTGTGCTTCAGTTGATGTTCCAGAAATGGGTTGATATGGGCATTGAATAAGTAAGGGCTGTACTGGGGCACACATCCTACTGCAAAAAGCTTTGCAACTGGTAGCTTCGACAACAAGAGGTCTCGCATATCATCCCTGTCAATTTGCTTTTTGCTCATAAACAAGAACCAAGTGCCCCACCAGAAAGGATCACTTATTTTGCCTATCCTGAGCTTCGCCTCCTGCATATCTGGGAGGAAAGTACTATCATGTTGAATAAGCCCTAGTGGTTGATGCGCAAATTTGCCCTCATCAGGTGGCTCAAGGCTGAGTTCAAACCTTGGTGCTGGTGAAATATCTACTTTAACATGCAGGAAGGGATTGAATGGAACTGCCATAGTTGAACTAGATCATGCTTTGAGCTCAATGAAACAACCACAGCTTCATCAGAAGTAGTCAGTTAAAGGATCCTGGAATTGGCATTCAACCACTTCCTTCAATTGACACCAAAATGTTCCAAGTGCTCCCTCTACACAATTTTCAATCTTTGGATTGCACAAGCTGCTTTGGGTGGTGGTGCAGGATCAGCCTTTTGAATGTTGCATTGCACTCTCTTCCATGCAAATGCGGCTTTTTGTATGTAACATAGCCATACCATGGAAGAGCAAGATGATGATGAGTGCAAGTCATAGAGGGCATAAATCTATTGGGTGCTCCATACTCATAACAGTCCGGGAGACAATGGATTTTGCAATGCCATTTCTTTCTAAGATGTAGTCCAAGCAAAAACCAAGGTCAACACTTTGGTAGGTGTTAGGTTTTCCTTTCAGCCAAAACATATTTCTATCTTTGAGCAACCTCCCAACAGAGCTCTCAAGACTAGCACTTGTCTGGATAATGATGACTTTTACTTTAGCCAAAAGGCACATTTATCTTCCCAAACAGACATCGACGTTTTCAGGTGACGTTCTAAGGATCCAACCCCACAATTGAATGTGCAGCTTGGACACCAACAGACATGCCAACATAGGGTTACAGTTTTTAAGGTTCAGTGTAACCCAGAGTTACTTAGCTCTCTTGGACGTCACCCTTTCATGGACTATACCTACTCCAGCCAGGTTTATAGATAGTCATGATCTTCCTGGCAAAGAAGATGTTGAAAGTTTAATATAGTAGCTTCGAGGTTTCATCACCCTTCAAGAGCAAACCAAATTGCCCAAAGAGTTAATGAACATGTAAGCTACAGATTGTATCAGAAGCACAAGTTACAACCACAATTGGAACGAGATCTCTGCACTGCATGGCCATAGATCTTATCCTTTCACCAATCATAGAAATTTGTTTCAGGGCTCAAAGCAAACATTAACCATGATTCTTGTGCATCTTCCCTACTCACACACTAAGCCATGTATGTGAAAATCATTACACGATATTTGAGGACAATTTTAGAGTGGAGAAGGTCAAGATCATGTGAGGACGCTATTTACTGCATCTTTACAGCGCCGATGTAGCTTGAACATAGTTCCGCATGTGCAGTTCACCAATGCTTATAAGCTCCACAGGATCACAAAATGCGAGACATTTGCTGAGGTAGTGAGCATGGACTGGATTGATGGGGAGTTTTCTGGAATAGCGAACATGGAATGGATTGATGGGGAGTTCCGGCTACGAAAGCCTGGTGAAGGTGCACCGAGGTACCATACAAACTGTCCAGTCGGCTGGCGAACCACTAGAATTGACGATATAGCCCGTTTCATACCGGAGCTCCAGAACCCTGAACTAAACGAAGCCTGGAGGAAGTTTCGACAAGATGACATTGAGTACATCGATTGGTCTCCCTCTTACCATCTCACTCCCGAGGATGGCAGCAAATACACGAGTCTGTTTCCGACCTTCAATTTCAATGATTCTGGCTGCTACAGCTGCCTGGCTTATGTTGGCGATGTCCCACCAGAACCCACAACAGTACAATATTCTTGCCAGACTTTGGAAGACGTCCTACAGGAAATCGACACCATAAAGACATCGTGCACCAGGGAAACAAAGAGGATGGGAGTCCTTCCAGGTCCCCCAAGACTTTCAAGGGATCCTTGCGATGGAAGACCACCTCCCCCGAAACGTGCAATGCCACCCACAGAGAAACATTGTTGTGGGGCATATGTTATAGAGCCCCCTCCACCACCAAATGTGATTCCACAGCCACCTCCACCTCCACCCTCTCCACCCCCAATAGACCCCAACCAAGATCCTTGTAGCCGTGATGAGAAATTGCCCGATGTTGCAACCATGACCGAAGCTGATTGGGAGACTTATGATTTGATGGGGGAACATGGATACAAGTGTCGGCCTTGGGTTCGGTTGCCTTCACTGGACTTTTTGCCAATGTGTGTGGACCGCGTAATTGCAGGAGAGAAGGGGCTTTTGGTTGTCGATGGTAGTTTGCAGTCGGGAGAACAAGTTTCTGGTGAAGTCGAGGTCCCCATGCACCATGATTCGGGCGTTTACAGTGCGGAGCAAAGAATTACAGTTGTGTGTAACCCTCTTACGAAAAAGTTTGAATTTATTCCTCCTTTCCCCAAACAGAGTGTGAAGTTCAAGATGGCACACATGGAGGTCGTCCCTGACCCAGCGGTAGACGGTCTGTACAACATGTACAACATATACTTTGTTGGATATAGCATGGAAATGCATGATGGAAATACCAACGATGATCCAACCTGCCCTGATCCTGAGGTCTTTGTTGCTGTCTACAACTCCAATATAAAAGACTGGGTGACCACTTACAGCCGACCCTTTGTTCGTCCCTTTATCGTGAACCAGACAAATGACTTGGCGATGGTGAAGAGGAGGTTGTACTGGATATCTGAATGGGCAGACCGAAGCAAGCGGATCGCAGTACAGAACAATTCCACCACGGCTGCCAAGCACAAATGGGTTGTAGTCATCTCGTCCTTTGACCTGGAAACTCGGTTGTTCACTGCCTACTCACTTCCGCAAGAAGTTTACCAAAACAAGACAGAAATGCCTTTGTTGTTGGAGTGTAACATGAAGCTGTATGTGGTATCTCGTGCTACTGCAATGCAAAAGAAGATACCTGAAGGAAGATTTGAAATCAGGCTTGCCACTTATGAAGAGGGATCTGTGAAAGTGGAGTACACAAAGATCGGCATAATGCCTTGGAATCAGTACCAATATCTGTTCTCCAATTGTTACACATGTGTGGAACATACAACGGAGCCCCACTACGAGTGTCGGGCTGGACTGACATTGATCTGTTTCTATGTGCCTCAATGTGGTGCAGGGGTGCTATTTGATGTTGTCAAATGTACGTGGTCTAACATGGATCGCCATCCCGGTTGGGAAGTAGGAAAGAAGGCTGGGTATGAGTTTGTTTGGCACAAGAATGCGTTGGCTAGTTGCATTTGGGAACCGGATTTCAGGGCGCTTTGGAAGAAGGAGTACGTGGGTCCTAAATGGGATCCCCTTGGCAATGATCCAACTGGACCCGATGAGTGGTCTGAAGGTGTCAAGTGAAGAATGGTTTGTATTTTGAGCCCCAGCTTGAATCTGGATGTGGTTCATTTTGCAGCTGCACTCATGAGACAATTTTTTTTTGAAAATGGTGTTCAGCTTTTTGCCTCAACACACTTTCTAGTTGTAGATGGAGCTGTTAGTTGTGTGTGATCATCATCATGAAGTGTTGTAGTGCCACATTCATTCTTGTGGCTAACTCTGTCGCTAGCTGATCTGTGTGGCAAACAACATCTTTTTTAATTTAGGCTGCTCTATTTCATTAGTGTATTAGTGATGTCCTAATTGTTGTGTTCTTGCCTGACTTGATGTTCTTCGTAAATTTTACAAAGGTGATGAAACTGGACCATCAGTGGTTGAAAAATTGCCAATACCCGAGCCTTATTTCTATAAGAGAGTTGACAACCTCAGTTTTAGATACTTTTGACAACCACATCTACAAACAAAAATGATTTGTAACCCGACATCTTTTACAATCCTTTAGTTCAGTTATCCTTCCTTACCAAGGTGTCAACTTGTGCAATGTGAGAAACCTTCAAAATTGTTTTTCTTTTTCGCAACAACTTGGGCTTCACATTACTAGTGACAATCAATTGACATAAGGCCAAATATTAATATATCTAAATTATATAAATAAATTATTATTTAAAAAAAAAAAGTTACCAAACATTGATAATTCATGCTCATACCTAGATTGTCTATGAAATCATTTTCATTTCCATATTTAAAATATGATTTTAAATTTTCACCGTCTATAACATTACCATTTCTAATATCTATGGTGTCCTTTTTGCATTCTTTGTTGCTTCAAAAGCAATTATTTTGGGACCTTTCCAAGGTCCCCAAACATCCTTCCTAGCATGCTTTCCAATGACTCCTAGTTCGAAATATATATAAAATATAAAATATTTTCATTGTTGATGCTCACAACATCTCCTATGTACTTATTGACATCTTCCAACATTGTATCCAATGCCTTTAGCCTTCAATATTTTTGTACCCCATATTGTCCAAAAAGAAAATTTTCATTTTCAACCTAGCACCCGTGGTGCTTCAAGCATCTCTTTTCCACATTTTTATTGCTTGTTGTCATTCTATTGCTTGTTATTATTTTGTTGTTCCTTGTGACCATTTTCATATTTTTGTTGTTTTTCATCTTTTATCATCCTTGGCATCGTCAAATGTGTTTTTGTTGTTGATTAAGTTTAAGTCAACCAAAACATTACACCAATCTTAAATTTTATTACAGATGTTCGAATTTAGGAAGATTTGTTAAGTCAACATCATATCTTGAGATGTCCTTTCCATACCTTGGCTTAGCAATAATCATAGTAATTTAAAGGCTCAACAAACTTTGGAAATGTTAAATA
>Ga0116228_10006664_pt1 | contig 10305 bp, 15 predicted proteins | sample S1TSphfallax_2_FD_89694 | JGI IMG/M metagenome (GOLD analysis project Ga0116228, IMG submission 89694) | Host-associated microbial communities from peat moss isolated from Minnesota, USA - S1T2_Fc - Sphagnum fallax MG | ecosystem: Host-associated > Plants > Peat moss > Unclassified | place... | reverse complement strand
TGTCTCTACAATCTAAAATTGATTCACTATGCTAAACCCAATTTCTTGGTGCAAAATACTCCGTGCATTGTGGAATAGTTGTCTGGAAGGTGACACATGATGTATTGCAATGAAAATACTCTGCAAGGAAGCACCTTCAAGATTCTAGGCTTGAATATATTTGAGAACTGTCCCAATTCACTAGAGCTGGTAACACTAGCCCCCACCTTTGCTCCTTGGCTTCACATCTGTCAGCAATTTGACAACATCACACATGGTCAGTCATCATATGCACAAATTGGTTGAGCATTATAATGTCACTCTGAGGACCAACATCATCTCCACATGAAATGGTAGCTGCATTTAGCCTTGGACAATTTAATTCAAGTTGATCATGAAAAACTGGTTCCTCTACTTTTCATAGGGATTTGGAGGCATAGCATTTTCTGCACCATGAATTAGACGAGATCTTGTTGATTGATGAGCATAACATTGGAACAATCAAAACACACACTCAGAACAGACTGCAAGTCCCTTACCAGTAAAAGCAACGTAAAAGGGACGTCACTGAGCCATGCAATTGAGATTAATATGCTAACCTAAAAGAGGAGTCCCCACTCCACCCATTTTCAGCATGCCCTTCACAACATTTACTTGCATTGAAGACAAAAACCAAGGTCAAACATTGGATGCTGGTCTTTTAATAATAAATCTGATCCAAGCAATTTTTGGAAAATTATATGTTGTGACTAATGTTAGTGTATACTGAGTTGTATATGTCATTTGAAAGCAAAACACACTTTTAAAAACCTAGGTGGCTAAATGTATATACACTATCTAAAAATTTCGAATTTGGGTACGCATATGAGTCTATGTACTTTGCACAATTATTAATCAATGTAAGCATAAAGGTAAATGACCAACAGAATATGTGCACAAACCTTTACCCTTTCCTCAGCATTTGTTCTTCAGATATAACAGCATGAATTTCAAAGTTTTCCTTGTATATGTGTCACTTGTAAACTAGAATACCACAAGATACAAAATTTGAAAGTTGTTCATGCTTGCATTGACACCCTTCCATCCCACCTTTTCCTGTTAAATGCTCGATTGATTAGTGTGAGATCAAACTGACCCATCCTACAACATGCATACCTATCAACTTCAAGAACCTTTAGCCAAAGTACTTTGCAATGTGAAGTTCTCAGGGATGAGAAACCAATTTGTCATGTGAGCAAAGATTACACATTACCATGACACCACACATCCTATCCACATTTCAGACAGATTAAAGTAACGGCAGAACCTCAGGGAGCTAAAGAGTTGATCATTGGAAAGTGTTTTGTTATTTTACCTCCCTTAGGACCCTGAGGACAACAAGATTTTTTCAAGGCTCATTCAGATAGAATTCTTTAACCCGATATCAAAAAGCCCTTGAACCTAACCGAGCACACCTAGTTTTCATTGAGCCCTCACCAAAAGAGGGCAAAGTACACACATGTTGCCAAGACCACCACTCCTGTGGAAAATACATTGCCTCCAAGCAGGGCATACCTGCAGCCTGCAGAATCACCCCATGGGAAGTTCCTCATAAAGAACTGCACATGTCACAACATTTATCATGGAATATTTTTGAGCTACTTCAACAGAGCTTATGTTACAGTACTTTTAAGACTCCATAAGTGAGGTTGATAAAAACTATGACAAAGATAAACAGACACTTAGCACCATCCACCCTTTCTAAAAGCAAGAAGGTTAATGCAGCCCAAACAATAGAAAGCATGAAGGATGCATTCTTCATGGTGACTCCCTTCCTGCACAAAATTCATGCAATCTTGCAGATGATGTGAGCTGTCTTTTGTATATTGGAAATTGTCTTGAGAGTACCTCTGTACTTCCCGAAAGAGCCCTGTGAACCAATTGTGTTAGAGACAATGTGTCCTTCGATGATTGATTGGGGAGGTGATCCATAAATGGATGTCAGTAACCTTTTGCCATGTCTATCATGCTGCTCAAACAGTGTGATGGGATTGTGATGAAGTGAACTTGTCGAGATGATGTGGACACATCTGGAAACAGGAAACCACGATTTCCAGAAAATTCCTTTCCAAGAACTCACCAATGGGGTCCTTCTCAGGGTTTGTCAAAATCAGAATCTGTAGTGGAACTTCGTGTTTTTTCATGAGGTCGTTCAAATGTTTCCACTCAAATTGGATACTTTCAAACACTTCATACAAGAGCCATACAACATGAACCCTATTCACTTTTTCTACCTTTTGGAAAGTCCTCTAATTTCTGGAATCTTCAACTCTCAAGTCCCCTTGCCAAGATGCAAGCCACCTTGAGGAAGTCAACATTGAGTCCCTTCTGCCAAGAATGAGTCAATCTGTTCAAACAACCCTTTCTGGCCAATGCATTTTGCTTGCAGTTTGGATGTGGAATGAAGCTCTGCAATGCTTCCCCTCTTTGTTGATATCCAAGCCAATCTCCAAAATTGACTCCAAATTGGGTCTGTTGCCATCAAGCAAATCATGGTTCATGAAGCAAAAATTCTTCACGAATAGTTCTGTCGTTGAACTTCTCACAACAAGTACTCTGGTAATGCTTTCATCACCAAGAATAGCTTCATGTAGTGGCGATGCTATCATCTCACCACTGGAAATATAGCCAAACTAGAACAACATTCAGTGACAAGGGAAGACACTGGATTACAAGTTTTTCCAAAGCTTGCACAAACTGGTTCAACTTAGAATATTTCATACTCGTACACATTTTCAATGTGAACAAAGTGTTGCACAAACAAGCAGAAATTTGGCCTAATCTTGAACTAACCAATGGACATGCTCCATTTGCTAGCAAAATTGCAGGAATTGTACGCAAGTAGTCAGTTATTGAACTGATACTGAGGAATTTCATTAGGTGACCACCTGGTTACTTGGTTGTCTGGCTGGTTATGTGAAAGCAAATGCATACAAGGTTGGAGACGAGTGATTCCCAAGCTAAATGCTTTTGCAAGCTTGAGCCTTGCACAAATGTTAGAGAATGTTGGTTGCTTATCAGGAGATTGCTCCCAGCAGTTACCGATGCAGCAGCTGATCTAGTCAGGACAGTCTTGTGGAAAAAATGGTCTAAATTTTGGATCTCGTATTTGAGCATGGATTGTTCCAATGTTGGATTCCTGGTGGAATGCTTCTCACCAGATAAAACCTGGTAACAAACCATAGAAAGGCTCCAAACATCCACCTTGGGAGGAAAGTTTAGAGTTCCAGTAGCAAAGGAACCAGAATGGCTGGACCTACCAGGGCAATTATTCAGTGAATCTTACAGAAGTTCACACTTCCTCCTTATGAATCACATAACAGGATCACAATTCAGGAAAATTCTGTAGTTCACACTAGAGAACCAGAAATGTGCTCATGATATCATCTCGAAATCACTCAGAGTCAGTACTCTTAATCCATAGTCTTCACTCAAATATGAACCTAGAGACTGTACAGAGTGTCCAATCTCATCTGAATGAGCTTGGTTGGTACAATACAAACTTCTTTCACATAAAATCAAACACTGATCCTTGCAGAGAGAGGTAAATCTCTCTGGCTCTGAATTTGAAATTCCTGAAAACTTTGGCAACCTGTGGACCTGCAATCTATACCACCTTTTTATTGCTTACAAGCCAAAGTAGCATACATCAAACTATCTTGCAGCTACCGAGCTACAGTCTGCCTAAAGCATCCAACAACAGCTTGCAATCCAGGTAAGAAGAGCCCATTCAACACCTGCTCTCAATCTCATCCATGCAATCAGTTTCATGTGAACTACCAGAAAGGAGGGGTAAGAATAGGACGTTAACTGTTTGCCTTGGGGCACAAAGACCCATGCAAAGGTATTCCATTGCACAAAAGAAGGATTGCACAGTCCACAGAAATGATAAAATAAGGATGGATAATTTGACCCATTGCCAACATGTGGCAAAAAGAAAAAATACAACTGGAAAAACCCTATTCTCACCAGGGCTTCCTTTTCAATACAGTTGTGAAGCATTAAAAGCTCCAACATGTTATGGTCATCAATGATCCATATGATGCATGATCAAAGCTCATCAACCACTGAAATGTTGTGAATCGAGACGGGAACAACAGGCTCGTCATCTGAAGTCTCCACCTTCACAATATCCTGCAGTAAACTCAAAAGAGAATAGAACTTTCAAATTATAAAATTGACCCCAGAATATAATAAAACTCATCTCCTGACAAAGGTAAAACAAGTTGTAAACCACATTGCAGGTTTATTCTACCTTCTATGTGATCTTGTTTCTTAAGCTGAATGATACTCAAAAGATACAAATCTGAGCAGCAGAAGTGGGTAAAGGATTTCAGCATTCTAGTGTCATTAGGTCAAACGAGAGGAATAAATAAAATGCGGCCAATCCAACAAAAATAACAACGATGCAATATTGAGTTGATGGAAGTTACTATATTTTCAAACTGTGGCATTGAGGAAGAATGTAGTCATTTACCTGGACAACCTCTTTACCACAGACCACACACGCAAAGACAGTGTAGTACATGTGGACAAACCAATATGACCTAATTCCAAATCTGGGCACAAATTTCACAGGTTACAAAAAGTTAGGTACAAAATTCCATTACAGATGTGTCCTTTTGTTTATGCTATTGGACAAAGTATGCCCCAAATTTTACCACATTCGACAAGAAGGCTGGAGTGAACCAGCAGCCACCAGTGCACCAGATCAGGATGAGGTCATTCAAGCCATTTTGGGGATGAACCAAAAACACATCCTCCCCTACCCAAGGTTTTTAGTTTTTTCAGCCTCTTCTCTGCCCCAAAGTTTTTCCTTCCTACCTATCTTCCTCCTACCTACCTCACCTCATTTTGAGTTCACTCCATCATCAGAGCTTGAAGCGAGAGGGCAAACTACCTCACCTCATTTTGAGCTCACTCCATCATCAGAGATTGAAGTGAGAGGGCAAAAGAGGGAGGGCAAAACTAGGAGCCAAAAGCAGGAGGGCAAAAGTGACAACCAAAATTGGGAAGGCAAAAGTGGTAGCGAGAAGCAAGAGGGTAGAAATGGAGGCTAGGACAACGCACTTGAAGCGAGAACCAAAAGTGAGAGGGCAAAGTAAGAGCTTGAAGGTATGCTCCCTCCTTTTTTTTCATTTTTTTTTTGTTGTTTTCTTGCATGGTGTTGTTGCAAGCTCCTATCGCCTTATTCTCTATGTTTGAGAATAAAAAGGTGACAACAATGCGTCGTCGTCTTCTTATGTGGTTCAGTTGCGTGAAGAAGGTAATGGTAGGAAGTTGTCATGCCATCGCCTTCTTTTTTGTGTTTGAAAAGAAGAAAAAGATGACAACAACGCACGGTCATCTTCTTCTATGGTGGTGTTGTAGAGAAGAAAAAGGTGATGGCAACTGTTGCCATCACCTTCTTCTTTTTGTTTGAAAATAAGAAAATGACAACAATGCACCATCGTCTTCTGTGGTGGTGTTGTAGCGAAAAAGGAGACAACAATTGCTACCATCACCTTCTTTTTTGTGTTTGAAAAGAAGAAAATGACGACAATGAAGAAAAAGGTGATGACAATTATTGCCATCACCTTCTTCTTTGTGTTTGAAAATAAGAAAATGACAACAATGCACCATCGTCTTCTATGGTGGTGTTGCAGCAAAAAAGGAAACAACAACTACTGCCATCACCTTTTTTTTTATGTTTGAGAAGAAGAAGATGATGGCAATGAAGAAAAAGGTGATGGCAATTGTTGCCATCACCTTCTTCTTTGTGTTTGAAAATAAAAATATGACAATAATGCACCATCGTCTTCTGTGGTGGTGGTGCAATGAAAAAGGAGACAACAACTATTGCCATCACCTTCTTCTTTGTGTTTGAGAAGAAGAAAATGACAGCAATGCGCCATCGTCTTTTTCTATGGTGGTGTTGTAGAGAAGAAGAAAATGATGGCAGTTGTTGCCATCGCCTTCTTCTTTGGTGGTGTTGTAGCAACAAAAGCAACGATAGTTTATTGTCATTGTTTTCTTCTCTATGTTTAAAAAGAAGAAGATGACAAAAATGCATTATTGTCTTCTTTTATGGTGGTGTTGCAAAGAAGAAAAAGGCGACAACAACAATTGCCATTGCCTTCTCCTATGGTGGTGTTACAAAAAAGAAGAAGGCGATGGCAGTTGTTGCCATCACCTTCTTCTATGGTGGTGTTGCAAAGAAAAAGAAGAAGACGGCAATACCTTTTGTCAACTTCTTTGATGGCTTTGTTGCAGAAAAAAGGCATTGTAGCCTCTTTTGGTGGTTTTGTTGTGAAGAAGGTGACAATAGTAATGTTGTTGCCTTATTTTATGGTGGTGGTGTTGTGAAGAAGATGATGGCAACAAGCTACCATCACCTTTTTTTTCTTCTTCTTATCTAATCCTTTTGGTCTAGTTCATTAGAATTGATAATTAACAATGAAATAGTGGTTTTTTTTAATGATGAAGGTTATAATGGCTAGACGAGGGAGACTAAAGAAAGGTGGTGGTGATTTGGAAGTTCGAAACCAAAATGTTGCTCCATTACAACAAACAATTGGGAAGCAAAATGTTGATCCATTATAACCAAAACTTGGGGAGCAAAATGTTGTTCCATCATAATCGAGACTTGGGGAGCAAAATGTTGTTTCATCAGAACTTAGAATTGATGAATCAAGCAATCTATGTGGCTTAAAGTTGACAATGGTGATAGTCTTAATTCAAATGATGAAATCATTCCTAATACAAATTGGGAATTTCAATCCAAAAATGGTGGGTTAGATTATTTTAGAATTTACATACATTAGATTAAATGCATATAAAAGAAATTGTACAAGTTTCTTTAAGTTTAATTATATATGTACCTTCCATCATTTAATGGAAAGTGTGGGATTTTATTTGTCAAATTTTTTTATTGGAATACATGAAAACAATTAAAGTTTGTTGGAGTTGTATTTGATTGTGTGATTTATGTTTTGCAATATTTACATTTTATTTTTTGAACTTTTTATATGAAAGGTGTTAAGGTTAAAAAAAAATTATTACAAAATAAAGATTTTTTAAAAATATTTCTTGGTTTAAATTTGGAACTTGAAATCAACTAAGTCTCTCAACCACCGGCACCCACTTATCCACCTAATATGGTTTAGAAGGAGAAAGAATGGATGATGGTTGGGTCAAAGTGGAAGGGTAAAGTTGGCATTTGCATTGTCACATATTGTGCCTAATGGTTTTTGACCAAGGATTTGAAGGAAATGCATGGCTTGGTGGTAGAAAAAGGTTAAACTTGGGAGACCTTCAACTTCTAAAAAAGTTCCTCAACATCAAGACCATGTTAAAATAAGCATTCACATCTTGGGAAATGCCATGGCCATGCAAAAGCGAAATGATCAAAAGGTTGTTAGTCGCGTTTATGCCAAAGCCCAACATGAGTGGGATAAGCTAGTAATTGTTGAAGAACAATGTCCACCATTACCAAAACCAACTTTGGTCAAATTAACTTCAAAGCAGCTATTATAGGTGTTAAGTTTTATTGTTTAGGATGTAGGAAACATGTTTTGAGATCCAACATCACGAATGGAGAAGGATGAAGATTTACAAAAGATGATTCGGTCTAACCATTCTACATATGCATGACAATTGAAGATGGTATGGGATGTCAAAAATTGGGATTGAGAGCCCACTAAAGCAAGTCAGACACAAAAATTGATAAATGTATTGGATTTCCATGAATCATTCAATAAGAAAAAATAATAATCAATATTTATTGTTTTTTTATAATTTTGTTTGATCCAAAGTGTGTTAGGGTTTAATTTGGTGGTTTTTTGGTGTTTACTTGGTACAGGGCACAACAAAGGAAAAGTTTGTTACAAATGCATGTCAAGTTGAAATGAAACGTTGCCATTTATACATTGTTGATCATGCAGTAAAGGTTACAAATGTAGTAGTTGCTTACTGAATTAAACATGGGATTATAGATAGTGATATGGTTTAGGGTTTCCATTTTATATAGTTAGCTAGGTTTTTTCAGCCCTGTCATTCTTTGGACTACCATTTTTTTCAACTTTGGTTGTTTGATATATTATAGAGAACCTTTTTTTTCATTAGGTTCTTTAACATTTTTTGATCCACCCATATTTGTACATCTTTTATCAATATAATATTTTCCTCTAGTCACATTTGTTTGATAGGTATATGGTTAACTATATATGTCTTCTTTTTCATAATCTTCTTAGTACTTTAGATGTAAGAATCAAAACTTAAATGGGCCCATATGAATAGGTAACAATAATTTGTCTAAGATTTACAAAAATGAAAATGAACATTATGTGATACCTACATCCTTTCTATTATAATTTCCATAAGGCCATTTCAAGTATATACAATACCCACATATGGGTCTCATAAATAATTGTTTTTTACATCCATTGCAATACCCGCATATAGGTCCATAAATTATTACTAATTTTTTACATTTTTTCCAATACTTGCATATAAGTTTCCATTATAATATTTATGGACTCATATGACAATAATATAGTCTAAGTATAAAAAAAAAGTCATAAATAAATAATTATTAAAATTTTATTCTAGATAATGTAAATGATTGATTATCATATTTAACCAATCATTTTTTTTAATATTAAATAACTGATTATTTGGTTGAACCTTAACTATTCAAATGATAAAAATTTAGATTTAAATATCAAATCAATAATTTGATATTTAATTTATTATCTTGATTATATTTTTTATGTTCATAAGTTATTCAAATCATTATTTTAGATAATTATTCATGATAATTAATTGTCATAAAATTAATTTAAGTATATAAAAAAACATATTTTGGGTACCCAAACCATTTATTTTGAAGTGATTTTACATGTGGGTATTACATTTGGGGTTGATTATTCACCTAAAGTTGTTTAAATCACCTATGGATTATTTCAAAATGAACTTTGCATATAAGTATTGCATATAGGCTTTGGTTTTCATTAAAAGGCCACACAAACTACATACCGGTTATTTCAAATTGACCTTACATATGAGTATTACATTTAAAGTTGGGTCTGCACCTCAAGTTACATTAATCACCTATGGGTTATATCGAAATGAACTTGAATATGGGTATTGCATTTAGGGCTAGGTATTCATATAATTTTGTAATACCTGCAAACCTACTTATTTTCACCAATTAGAAATTTGGCTTTAATTTTTGAATAATTAAATAAAATTAGTAACAAAACACAAATGAAGGTATGTTTCTCACCATTTGGAAATATTTCCAAGTTAATTTTTTCACTTTTAAAAATATATATATAAATAATGACATGTCATTATTTTACATATGCTTAAGCCCAAAATGTTTTGCCCAAAATGCACCCTAGATTTATTTTAATTATTATAGACTTGTAAAAAAATGTTAATTAATTTATATGTCCCAAACTCTAAACCTAAACCCTTATTCCAACATTAAATAGTAATTTTTAAATTAAACCCTTCCCCCCCCCCATCATCAATGTGACCAATTTTGCATTATGTTCATTTTTATATATGTTAAATCATACTATAAGGTGAAAAAATAATTTTGAAAACATGAATTTCATGATGTATTGGTAGGGAATCAAATATTTAAAAAATATTTGTGTGTTTCATGGTTAATGAATTATCACAATATGATATGAGTATTGCATTTAAACAAAAGTGGGTTAGAAAATATTGAACTTTAAGAACTATGGAACATATGGAAACAAAGGAGATTCATAATTATGTTATAGATCTAAACAAGTGATAAGATCAAAAACCAATACAATGAGCAAATTCTAGAGTATAAACCTAAGCCTTGATATATATGAATCAAATTCCTAAGCATTAAATCATAAGGCATAACCTTAAAAATTTAAATGACATTTTTCCATAAGCCTTATTACAACCCTAACTATACAAACCTTAACAAAAAAATGTTTTAATGATATATGCCCTAAATCTAAAAAATTATACAAATTATATAATGCAAAACAAAATAATTTAAAAAAACATAAGAACAAATCTAAAAACCAAATTTTTAAGGTTTTAAACTACAAATATTTGCTGACAAAGAAAACCCTTAATCTTCAAAAACAATCAAATAATTTTTGTAAGAAACCAAAAGAAGGTATATGTTTCTTACCTTTGTGTAATCTTTCCAAATTATTTTTTTTTCCACTCTCTTTGAAAAAGATATATAATGAAATTGTATTTCTTCACATATGTCTAAACCCTAAAATTTCCCCCCCAAATTTAACCTAGTTT
>Ga0116228_10006663_pt1 | contig 10306 bp, 7 predicted proteins | sample S1TSphfallax_2_FD_89694 | JGI IMG/M metagenome (GOLD analysis project Ga0116228, IMG submission 89694) | Host-associated microbial communities from peat moss isolated from Minnesota, USA - S1T2_Fc - Sphagnum fallax MG | ecosystem: Host-associated > Plants > Peat moss > Unclassified | place: USA... | reverse complement strand
CCCTCCGTGGGAAGTGCGTCCGTTCCGCCAAAACGAGGGTTTAGGGTCCACTGACATTCTTTCTTTCTGCAAGCGGTTTTTTTTCTGCACTCGCAACGAACTGGTTGCAATTCACATCCGCTGCTGTCGCTGCTGATCCTGTGTCATGGGCTACAGAAGAATGGGTCACTGCAGAGCCGTGAAAAGAGATTGAGAGAAAGCACAGAGAGACAGAGTACAAGAAAAGCTTGAAAAACCCTAACCCCTAGTGTTTTGTTTCGCAGTCTTTCTTCTGGTGCTCCACTAAACCCTCCCTCTCTCCAGCAGACTGACTCCAGGAGATTGCAAGAGAGAGATAGCCAGCGATTGAGAGAGAGATAGGGAGAGCTTGCAAGAGATTGCAAAGGTTGGTAGGGTTTTGTTCTTTTTCTCAGTGTGGGTGGGTTGGTCTTGAGATTTGCCTTGTGAAGAAGTCTCTGCTTGGAGAGAAAGGAAGGAGAAGAAGGAAAAGCTCAATGGCGGTGGCTTGCCAGTCTGCAAGAGTGTTCGGTCCCCTGGCTGCTGCTGCTTCTGCTGCCGCACGGGAGCAGCTGATGCAAGGGAGGAGCCATGGCGGCAGCAGCAGCAGCAGGGCTGGTTCAACTGAGATTGTACGCTGCTCCTTCTCCTCCTCCTCCCTCTCGCTACTTTCCTCCTCTTCCTTCTTGCCTCGCAGATCACAGAAACAACAGGCTCAGATGATGAGGGTTCCAACACTAGAGGAGAGCAAGAAGATGATGAGGATGAGGGTCCAGTGCAACAGCAGCAGCAGTGTGGAGGAGGCTTCTAGTGCTGCTGCTGTGCAGAGGAAGAAGAGACCTCAGTACATTCCCAACAGGATTGATGATCCTTCATATGTGCGAGTGTTTGATACCACACTGCGAGATGGAGAACAGTCACCTGGAGCAACCATGACCAGCAAGGAAAAACTGGAGATAGCTCGGCAACTGGCACGACTCGGTGTGGATATCATTGAAGCTGGCTTCCCCATTGCTTCCCCTGATGATCTTGAAGCTGTGAAACTGATTGCCCAAGAAGTTGGCAACAACGTGGACGAGGATGGCTATGTGCCTGTCATCTGTGGACTCTCCAGATGCAACAAGAGGGATATCGATGCCGCATGGGAGGCAGTAAAGTATGCTCTGCGGCCGAGGATTCACACATTCATAGCAACAAGTGAGATTCACATGGTGCACAAGCTGAAGAAATCTCCTGATGAGGTTGTCAAGATTGCAACTGAGATGGTGGCACATGCGCGAAGCTTAGGCTGCCAGGATATCGAGTTCAGTCCTGAGGATGCAGGAAGATCTGATCTAGAGTTTCTGTATCGAATTCTTGGAGAGGTCATCAAAGTAGGTGCCACCACTCTCAACATCCCAGATACGGTGGGTTACAATCTGCCGAGTGAATTTGGAGCTCTGATTGGAAAGCTCAAGGCGAATGTACCAGGTGCAGACAATGTAATCTTCTCCACTCATTGTCAAAATGATCTTGGCCTTGCGACTGCAAATACGCTTGCCGGTGCATATGCAGGAGCAAGGCAAGTGGAGGTGACGATCAATGGCATTGGTGAGCGAGCTGGGAATGCTTCTCTAGAAGAAGTTGTGATGGCAATGCGCTGCCGTGGTCAACAACTGCTTGGAGGTTTGTACACTGGTCTCAATACCAAACACATAGCTGTAGCTTCTCGCATGGTGTCGGATTTTACAGGGATGGTAGTGCAGCCTCACAAGGCAATTGTGGGAGCAAATGCATTCGCACATGAGAGTGGAATCCATCAGGATGGAATGCTGAAGAACAAAGCCACGTATGAGATCTTATCTCCGGATGATATTGGTCTCATCCGGACAGATGATTCAGGGATTGTCCTCGGGAAGCTTAGTGGGCGACACGCATTGAAAACAAGACTAGTGCAGCTTGGGTATGAGCTTGATGGGAAGGAACTCGATGATGTGTTCAAGCGATTCAAGGCTGTAGCAGAGAAGAAGAAGAACCTATCAGATGAGGACCTTGAGGTCCTGATTTCAGATGAGGTTTTTCAACCAGAAGCTCTTTGGGCATTGAGTGATCTTCAAGTGGTGTGTGGAACAATGGGTTTATCAACAGCAACAGTGAAGCTTGTGGGACTTGATGGTGTTCAGTATGTGGGATCTGCGATGGGAACAGGACCAGTGGATGCTGCATACAAGGCTGTTGATACAACTGTGAAAGCACCCGTGATGTTGCTAGAGTATGGAATGAATGCTGTCACTGAAGGTATTGATGCAATCGCACATACACGAGTTGTGATCAGGAGTCATGACCCACTCACTGTCACACATGCACAAACTGGAAGTCAAGTTGCAAGATCTTTCAGTGGCACTGGTGCTTCTGAAGATGTGGTGGTGTCTAGCGTTCGAGCCTATGTGAATGCGTTGAACAAAATGTTGACATTTAGAGCTCCCAGAAAGGAGGCGAAGGTAGTTACATCCAGCACTGAGCCCAGGGTTTCTGCATAAAATACCTACCTATTTAGTGCAGGTGCAACAAGTCCAGATGCTTCCTTTCGAAGCCTAACTATGGTAGTATTTCATCATCATCATCATACTGGGTTACTATGGTTTTTCTCCCATGCCAAATAGAGGTCATTCATGAAGGTATATGTGTTTGTTACACACTCAGTTGTCCTACAAAGTGTGTAGTTTTGGGTTTGGATTGTGAAAAGATCAAGTCCAAAGGAGTTGCAGTCTGGCAATTGTATAGCTCCTGGATGCAAAGATCCTGTAGGTATCCATCTGGCAGCTAGATTTGTTTTCAATTGAATGCAAGGCTGGAATGCTCCAGATAGAGACTGAAAAAATATGGAGCTTTAAGTGTATCTATGCTACATACGGGTTGTATGTAGCTCCTTCTCATCTGTAGACTAGAAGTCTCTTCTCATGAGCAAACATTGGCGTTTGTTGCTCCTGCCTGCAGATCCATGTCTTTGACAAATTTACTAAATTAGTAGTGTAATTTTGAACTCAAATTTAGTCCTGTAAACACCCGTATCATTCGAACAGCTCTTGCAAACATGGTTTACTGTTCTGTCATCGTGAACTGTGAGATAGGGGGATGCATGGGTTACACCACAATTGCAATGGCTCCTCCACCAACAAAGAAAGATTTGCTTGCAGCTTTTTGGATTTGGGCAGTCAGTAACAAACTACTCCTGTGAATGATTTTGATGTAGGTATGTACAACCCTTGCATGCTGGACAATCTAATAAATGTCAAGACCAAGACTAGCTAAAGCAACACCTCGGCAATCCTTCCATACTAGTGCATAGACAAGATTATGTATCACATGTAAGGCCTGTACATAGAAACAAGCTTGTGTACAGGCTTTGTATAAGATTGTGTAAGTTGCAAATTTCTTTTGCTTCTTAAAAACAATAAATAATCAGTTACAGAAGATAAAATTTTGGTTGCTACTTGTCAGTAAAATACTATTCATCATGAAATTAAAAAAATTGGGTATGGTTTCCAAATGACAATCCGGGAATTTGCAAACCTGGAAATGGGTTTGTATACTAATTTCAAAGTCAGCTTCACCAAGAAGCTCCTCCACATAATAGAGGTGCAACTGAAAATTTAAATCAATATAGGGTGTAATAACCCACCCATGTGTATAATGTAGAGAATACTATTATCAAAAGTGTGGGTATCATAGTGAAGTTCAGCAAATTGGCTTCCCCTCCTCTTCCCACAACTGTAATGAGACCATCTGCTAGTGCCCTTGCAAGAGTGCCAGCCTCGGTCGACAAAAGTCCACAATTGAACACTCCTCTCGATAATCGTGGTGACATCACTTTTGATAGTAATGACATATTCACACCTGCAAAATTCATTTACACCCCACACACAAATCAAAGACAGTTCAATATTTTTCACCACCTCTTTGCCTCCAACAAGATCATGCATCTTCTCATAAAAACCTCGATTGGACAAAAAACCTAATTGAGCTTTTGAAAGCACATTACAACCACATTCAAAATATAAAGAATTAGGAAATTTTTTTCCCCCAAAACTCTTTTGTAATGCTTGTTTTGGATTGCCATTTAGGTGACACTGGAACTAGTGGTGATTTCAAGTAGAAATGCAGAGTTTTTTACATGCACATAAGAAACAAATACCTTCAAGGACATTGGTGGAGACGAATATGAGGATGGCAGCAGCTACATACTGGTATGAACTATAATCCAGCCATGGACTGAAGCAAAAAATGCTGATGACACCTATGGCTGTGAATATCTGAGACCATATCACTACCAACCTGTCCCACCCACCAAATATCCCACTAACAATTAGCACATTCCAACGTACTTTTTTCAATATATACTCATATTGATACCATTGTCGGTCTGGTATCAACTTTTGAACATACCAGCATGGTCCTAGTATTGGGTACATTTTGAGTTTTCCTTAGGTACCAGTCTAGTCTTGATATTTGGGTAATTTGTTAAGACTTTCATCGCAGCCTCGTCTTCGTATTGAGTCCACGACTGATTTTTGGCTGGTATGAAGTATGAAGCAAGTATTTATACCAGTGTTGAAAGGTCATTTTGAATTTTAAAAAACTGCTGCTTCCAGTTTTTGTAATATTTCAGAATCAGAGAACCACAGGCCCCAAAAACCTTAAAGAACCTACATTTTTCATGAAAGAACCTGTAAAGAACAGGCAGTTTTAGGGCTAGTTATCTGAGTTTTCAAGTTTTTGAGAACTGTGGTTCTATACCAAATCTGGGTCTTTGATTTTTTGAGAACCACAAGAAATCCAGGCAAGATATGCTTATTTGAACCCAATGCAATTCTCTTTCCTCTCCTGTTCCTGTCTTCACCTCTTTTGTGTACAGAGAGGTTTAGGGTGTAAGACGGAGCATACCTATCTTCATAAACATTGCTGATGTAGTTACCCACAACAGCACTGATGGGTAGCACTGTGAGCCCAAGAAGCCCCAAAAACATACCAACCTGTGAAACACCCACAATTCAACCATGTCTCAAATTGGAACAAATTCTTTTTTGCACCCATTTTCAGTCTAGCATCTTATGGTAAACTAATCACTGTCCATCTGCTGCCATTGGGGTATTAGCTCGGATGTACTGAATGCACATGTTTGAAAGTGGAAACACTTGTAATAACCATGAAAGCTGTTCCCTTCAGTAGCTTGAGAGTTTGAATAATTAAGATCCCATTCTCTTTTTTTCCCTCAAGCACTTGCATAATCTAGAGAAGGTACAATTCAAAACCCTAAGCCCTGAACCCTGAAACAAAAATCAATACGATGCTGCCTAGAAAAGCATGATCAGATTTCCTCACCCTTCAAAGCTTGACATCATCAGCAGCATCCAAGAAAGAACAGGTAAAACTGCCTTGAAGAACGTTGGTTAGTTACCTGGGTTGTAGTCCAGTCGAAGTAGTAGCTAGTGATCACACTAGATTCGGAGATAAGAATTTCAGATGCAAATTTCAACATGAAGTAGACCCAAAGCAGAATTTTGATGGGAAGTGTCAACTCAGTCAGAAGTTCAGTCACAGTTTCCACCGCCCCATCATCATCAAAATTGGATCCTTCTCCACATTCTTCTTCTTCATCAACCATAATGTCCTGAGGTGCTGCCACAACACTAGTAGTGTTGTTGTTGGCAAGCAATGGTGCAGTCAGTGTTTCAAACGTTGGCAACAAGGAGCCACCATCTTCTAAGTTTGCCAGATTTTTCTCTGAGCTCAGCACTGTTGAAATAGCTGGCAGCAGTACAGATGGCCTTCTTGGCTCCTTGAAGAAGGCAATGACAAGCATGAGGTACAATCCCCACCCCAAAACCATCAACCACCCAGGAGCTGTGACAAAATTCACTGGCGCTCCAAAAAGCTGCACAAATTTTTGTACAAATGTGCATATTGAAGGCGGTGTCTTTTTACATGGCTCCCAGAATCATGGTACTGTCAATAAATGCTTGCAGAGAACAAAGTGAACAAAGATGGATGGTATTCTTTTCGACCCAATTGGGAACTGTTGCCAGAAATGACCTCCATAGTAGAGGTTCTTTAAAAACCAGCATTAGAATAAATGAAGGTGACAGTGAGAGGGTGAGGGGGAGAAACCTCACCTCAAAGTCAACATGGCTAAGGAGGCCAGCAATGGCTGGACCTACTGCCATACCCAGTGCACTTGCACTGACAAAAGCTGCAGAGGCACTTGTGAGCTGCTTCATAGGAACATGGTCTGAAATATAGCGCCTGTTGATTGCCCTTGCACCACCTAACCTGCATCATCACAGTGCAAAACAAGATTCTTAACTTACAATCAAAGTCTTCCTCATCTGCCTGTGCACACCAACAAGAATACAAAACACTTCTGTTGATGAACTTGGAGAAGGATTGCCAATGATAGAGAGCAATTTAAGAGAGTGTGCAGAGAGAGAGAGAGAGTATGTACCCACCCGCAAAGAAAGCGGCCGATGAGCAAGAGCCAGACCGAGTTGAAGTAGAGCGCAACTGCATACATTAAGTTGCCGGCCATCAAAATTAGGGTGCTCCAAATGAGAGGAGCTCGATAAGAGTAGTTGGACCACCAGCTATACACAAGTGCAGATACAAGAGCAGCCAAAGGCATGGAGCCTATGATTACACCACACAAAGTCGCTGGTGCATTTAGTAGCTCTGCATAATTGTCTGATGATGGAACCACTATATAGTAGTTTACCTGCAAACCAATTGCAATTTTTCTTCAGCCACAATATTAAGAAGGGAAATTTTTTTTGGTTATCATCTTGAACATTGCTCATCTACATCACACCATTTCCGCGCTCAGTTGGAAAATTTCTGAGCTTACTTGGAAGATAAACCCATAATAAATATAGACTTGGAAATGCATAGTATTAGTAATACCATGTAGAGAAAAGTATTTATAAGGTTGATCTGTATGGAAAGAAAGTGGGCGTCTTCTTCCATGATGAACATCCCTGGTCCCTCATCTATTGGTTCTGGTAACAAAAGGTCATGCGCCATGTATGATGCTAAGCTCACTTCCTGTGTCAACTGATTCATTGCATCTTCTATGGCCTGTCCACATACACACCACAAGCTTTTCTCCTTTTGAGAAAGGTTCAAACTTGCAGACCATCACACACAAAAGATTGAAAAAACTTATAAGCTTTTTAGATCAATCCCAAAGGAAGAAGAATTCTGCACGATTAAGAAGACCACACAACAATAAATTCTCTCCACAAGTTCTTCATTGACTAGCCCAGCATTCCTGTCCATTTTCAAATCTTTTTTCCTCCTTTAAAAAGCATGGAAATGCAAGTCCTGTCACATCCTATGAGATAGATAGCATGAGATCTTCATATTCACAAATTGACTACTTTTATATGGAGAATCTCATTTGCATTTGATGTACCTCCATGTAGGATGCAACTCAGCATTCATGCAATTGACTAAATTTATAACATGATGGAGAAGGATCTCATATCGTGTTTTGACACAAGTGAAAAGCATTCTCAAAGACAGAATAAATGTGGCAAAGACAAAGAGCACCTTAATAATTGGCTCTTCCTCCACAACCCGTCTAGGGAGAGATGCATGGCGGAAGAGTGAGACTGAACTACTTGTTGAGCTCATCTCAAATCTCTGGGCTCGAAGCTCCACAAGGTTCTGGGATATGGTGGCAACCATTGCCCCAATTCCCTGCCACCACCAACCCAACATCCAAGTTTCTTTTATCACATGAAACATGAGTCTCTCAATTGGATACACTTCAATTGACATGAAAAGAAAGGCTTGGACCTCCTCATTGGGAATAAATGTTTGAGGGACAAGCAGGCATACCACTTGGCGGAAAACCAACTGGAGCTGAGAGTAAGGGTGATTGGAACGAGAGGCAATATATTGAGCTCTAAGACGAAACCCAACACGCTTGTCAAACTTTTTCAAAATCTTGCGGAAACCTTTTGCATTCAGCTCCACAAACTCCAACAATTGAAGCAGCTCTACACCTATTTGCCTGTTCCCCATGGAATTCAAAATGGGTTACTCCCAGGAATTAAATTCTATGGCCTACTTGATTCAGTAAAACAATCAACAACAATCCACAAAGTCAACAACAGTAATGCCTAAGTTAAGCACAGTCCCTCAGATATTAATGTCAGAAGACTTCAGGCAATGAATTTAGCTTGCTCAAAGTTTCTGCTGTGATAGTATGTTCCAAAGTTCCAAAGAATCAAGAGATTGAATCAGAAAGCTTGATGGATTCAGAGGCTCAAGTTGAGCCTGAATTGTACTACTACCTGTAGTCTTCCATAAGGCGTGAGGTTATGGGCATGGTGTCGTGATGTTCACACAAGGATGATGATTCAATGTCTTCGTCTTCATGCATCAGATCCTCTGCTATGGCTTCTCTTCTCTCCCGTAGTCTTTGTAGCCGTCCAGCCAGCAAGCCCTGTCTTTCTATAATGAATAGAACTATCTTTTCAATCTGCAATTCCAACACCCACATTCAATCTCTCCCTGGAAACCATGATCACTTTGATAAAAAAAATGCGAAGAACACCCAATTCCTGCAATCCTCTATCACTCCTCAAAAAACCCAAACCACAAGCTCAAGAAGAACCATTTCCCAAGCATGGCAATCAAACAGAAACAAAAAATCTACAGTCTGTCATTTTACTCCAATTTGTGTCAATTCTCAAACTCCAAGCTGAAGGATGTAAAAAAGAGACAAGGCAATTTTACCTGAGAATCCAAAAGCTCAGAGAACGATTTCATAATCTCTTGACGCTCCTCATCTGTAGCAATGGAAGCACGATTTCCATACAGCCTTATCCTCTTCTTCAATGCCTTGTATCCAATGTAATAGCTGCAGGAGAGGAGGAGGAAATTTTAATCACAAAGTGATGTTGGTAAAGCTTTGGTTGTAAACCTAATGATAGAATAACAAGATCACAAGATCTCTTGAGCACTGGTAGGTTCCTCAAAAAAAAAAGGGATTATGGATGGTTCTTTGCCACCCAAAAGACTCCTCAGATTCAGTATGAAAAACACAACCCTGATGATGACTACAGAGTCTTGAATTCTATCAGAATCTGTCAACTTGATCGCAACAAATATAAATCCAATATTTGACATCAATGCAGTGCACATGCAGAGAAACTCTGAGAAAAGAGGGCATGGGATTTGGGCTGGCAATATTACTCTTCCCATCCTGCAATCTGGTTTGCAAGAATGTACTGTCCAAAACGCACCATTTTGAATGCCTTCTTGCTGCTGTAATCACATACCAATCTGCTCAAGAGAGGGGGGGAAAAAAATCACACTACCACACAGTCACATGTACCAATCTGACTCGGAAAAAGAAAGTAATCATACCAGCATAAAATCTCTAAGTATCCAGAACAGATCACAGTGCTTCACAATTGCAAAAGCTGGTGACAGACAGAGAGACAAACAGACTATACAGAGGCAGAGCTTCTGCCATTCCAAATTCATCAACTTCCAGACTCTTGAAAAAAAACCCTTTGGCCACAAATTTGTGCAACAGTTTAGAAAGTGGTCTTTCAATCCTTGAGAATACTAACAACATTCGTGCATGATGAGAAATGGAGCTTGTCTGGAATTGCAAACATGAGTGCTATAATCAAACGCTTGGTACCTTCTTCTACAAAATCCCAAGCAAGATTTCCAAGTGACTGCCTGCAAAGGTTTTGTTTAGCACAGCAGCTCTAGAGTCGAATCAGAAAGCTTTGGATTTGAGAAAACAAAGCTCTAGTACTAGTACTAATAGTAACAAGTCCAGGAGAAATTCCAGCAGCAGACAGTTCCTGCAAGCACCACCCCAGGGGATCCATCTCTCACAAACTTGCAAAGGCAGATGAAATCTCAAAGCAATGTGCAGAACAACAATTTCAAGCCAGAGTACTCTTTCTTGGAATTTATTTTTTTCTTGCGAGAAGGGACTAGAGCTCTTGAGTTGCCTGCAGCGCAGCAGCGTAAGAAGTCGTTGTATATGGTTGTTGGTTCTGGGAACAGCTTTGAAAGCACGAAGCAAGCTCCACAGAAAATAAGTCTACAGATACTCCATTGAGTGGAGAATCATGGAGAAATCCTAGGAGAACGACCCAGTGACGATTTGGCAATCCTCCTTCAAGGATGTTGACTCACAACCCAACAGGTTCGATCAGTTGCAAGTCTAGTAAGAAACCCAAAAGATTAAAAAAAATCTTCTTATCACCAAGAAACAGATGTCCAGCAATCCCTTCTTCTTCTTCTT
>Ga0116228_10006661_pt1 | contig 10307 bp, 5 predicted proteins | sample S1TSphfallax_2_FD_89694 | JGI IMG/M metagenome (GOLD analysis project Ga0116228, IMG submission 89694) | Host-associated microbial communities from peat moss isolated from Minnesota, USA - S1T2_Fc - Sphagnum fallax MG | ecosystem: Host-associated > Plants > Peat moss > Unclassified | place: USA... | reverse complement strand
GATAAATAAAAGAACAAGGAAAGGGTTAAGTTGTATTTCAAACTAATGTTGGTCAAAACAAAAGTAATGGTGTGCACAACATGGATTTATGTTATAAGAAGAGAAATGTTTATGGAAGTTTTTGTAAAACCTTTCATAAGATCAAATATGTAAAGGACTTTTTCATCAAGCTACTTAATAATTCCATATGGAAGTAAATGGGAACTAACAAATGAATAATGTGACCATTGATGTTGAAAATTGTCTCTCTCATTATTTCAATATTAGCCTACATTTAATGATGTAATCCTACATTTTTTCTTTCAATCAATGTTTTGAGAGGGAAATTTCAATTGTTTTCAAAAAAAACATTTAAGAAAGTTTATATGAACATTACTTTTTCCACCATCATCTTTGTCATCTTTTATTATCCATATCATGCCCGCTTGAGATTCTATGCATGTTCACATTTGGGTTCTTAACTTTCATTTATCTAATCATCTCATCATTTTATATGGTTTCAAACATCTTCTCCTTAATGTTGTTCATTAGGTTGGGCGTTCCCCATTTGACAATTTGTGGCATGGGCCGTTGCATCTATGGTTGGTTCATAGATTCAATAAAGATACATTTTTTTATGGTCCTACAAGGAAGAATGCATTGCAACCCGCAAAACCATTCGGGATTTTTTGCTTCTATCACCAAATATGTTGGGTTTCATGTTTTACATGAGCAAACACATGTTTTCCCATTGTTTTCTTTCTACTCTTTGAAACAACAAGTTGATATTATGTTCACCACAAATGGGGTCCACACTTTGACTAATATCATCATCATTAATCCCACTCAAGCAAATTTAATTTCACGAGTCATTTTTTTTTGCGGAGTGGCCACAATGATTGTGACCTAGGCAAAAGACAACTAAGTTATACCTTCATTAACACCTTTGGGATGTGTTGGAGCCTCTACCATAAAGGTATTTGGGTGTGCACCAACATGTTGATGATTTTTTCCATGAATGTCTTAATATGGCATGGTCAGTCAAAGCCTTTAAAAGCTTTCTTTTGTCACTTTGTGCTCATTTTATAAGCAACGGGTGTCAATGGCTCCATAATTAATCATAATTGCTTGATCCTAAAACAAACCATTGTTGCATGGAAAGCTTCTTTTATGATTTGCCATTTAAAAAAAGTTCCCACCCATCTCTTTGTCTAATCTATTCCATGCAACAAGTGAAGGGTTTAGAACATAGGTTGTTATTTTGCCCCCTTTAATGAATCTCCATTGTTCCCTTTTGTGACCCCCAATTAATGTGTTTACACTCTTGGATGTTATCTCTTGGTTGGACATTGTTCCTTGTTGTTTTTTTCTTTATTATATTTGGGCTTTGTGTTGCTTCGCATTACCAGTGACGATTAATTAACTCAAGGTCAAAATATTAATATATTTAAACTCATTTAAATAAATTATTTAAGAGATTATTCATTACCAAAAATTGGTAATCCATGATCATATAGATTATCCATGAAATTATTTTTATTTTCATTGATTTAAAAATATGATATTTCATTTTCACCTATTAAAATATTATTTTTAAAACCCCCATGCTATTCTTTTTTATATTTTTATTACTTTACAATAGTTTTTCGGGGGGCCTTTTTAACGTCCCCCAATATCCTTCCTTGGTTTATAAATATAAAATATTTTCAACCTTAAAGCCCACAACATCCCCTATGTATTTCTCAATGCCCTCCAACATTATATCCAATGCCTTTAAGCTTTAAAGTTTTGATGCCTTTTATTGCTTGAAGCAAGAAAATTTTGGTGTTCAACTTAACACCCTTGGTGTTTCCAATGCACATTTTCAACACCCCTACTATTTGTTGTTGTCATTTTGTCATTCCTTGTCATAGGTATTAGAGAAGATTGTTATGCATTTTTATCTTTTTGTTCTTTTCCATTTTTTGTCATCCATGGTATTGTTTAGGCATTTTTTTTGTTCACGAAATTTAGTTCATTTTCAAACCAAAAGATTACATCAATTTGAATTTTGATTGATTATAAAAATGTTTAAATTTGAAATTTTTTGTTAGGTTGACATCCTATGTTGGGACCTTTTAAAAACTTGCCATAACAAGAAGCATAATGGTTTAAAAGCTCAATTTTTTTTGAAATGATGGGTCAAATCTTCATTAATTCTAAATGCAATCAAAGTTGAAAGGGGCAATATATTCAATTGATGTGAAAAGAGAAAAAAATTAGAAGGGGAAAAATATGTTTAACCATTTTAATGAGTGAAAACATATTTAATTAATTCCGGACATTTTATTAATCCATAAATAAAAAAAGGAAATTTTCACATTCTAAATAACAAAGAAATTATAATTTCACTTTGGTAGGCATTAGGTTAATTGGATGAAAATGATAAAATGCATTCAACATTTGACATCCCTTTGAGGTTAAAGATCAAAAACAAGGTCAAAAATTCAAAACCAGGTGGCATTAAGTGGCCATTGAGATTGTTGTCTTGACTTATAATTGTATGCATAATTTCACATGTTGTTGTTTGTATTTACATGTAACCACCACCTTATTGAAATATGCAAATGAGCAAATATGTTTTAAAATTTGTTAAAATATTTTTCTTGGTGGCCACCAGGTTAATTCAACGAAAAAAGATAAGATGCATTCAAATTTGGACACCCTTTTGAGGTTAAAGATTGGAAACTAGGTCAAAAATTCAAAACCAAGTAACCACCAAGTATTAAACAAAAACCACTTTTCAAAAATCAAGAATCAACATTCCAAAATCAATGAAAAACAAAGTATATGCTAACAATACGACTTTTACTATTAAGTGGCCACCAAAGGTTTGGGTAATTTTCAAAAAATAACTACATGTTATTATCGTGTGTGCACAAATGGTTTCGATGTGTGCCCAAACATAAGTCATCATGTTATTTCAATGTTAAGAACTTGAAGAAAGATGTGTACCTTAAACATTCAATGGACAAAACACCATGTATGTCAATCTTAATTAGTTGAATGCCATTGGAATTTATTAATGTCATAAATTTTTTGAAAACAAGAAAGTAAAAGTATAAAAAAATTATCTTCTTACATCCCATAACAGGGAATGTGAATTATAAAAACTCAAACTAAACCTTACACAAAAGGTAGAACTTATAAACATCTCACCTTTTTTAAGAAGACTCAAATATGCAAATATACCCTTTATGTCCTTAAATAATAAACTAGGTTAACAACATGATTTTGTACTTGTTAAAATAGCAAATGCCTTCATGTAGTTTGCAAACATATATTTAATTCCACTATAAACAAAAATGAATAAATAAATTCCTTTGAATTCACTAGGAAAAAAAATGTCAAAAAAAAATCATTGAATAATTTTTTTAAAAACAATATAGAATGAAAAAAAAAAATGTAACTAAAAGAAAACAAATGAAATGATAAAAAAGAATGCCACTTAAAGGAAAATGTGTTATCTTTGAATCCACATTCGAATTGCCTTCAAACTATTTGAACCAAACATAAAACAAATACTAACTACTAAATAGTGGCTTAGAAATTTTCACAATCACACCAAAATGGGCATCAACCATCTTTGCAAGCGATAATCCTTTCAATGTCAACCATAAACAAAATGCAAGGTTGAACCATTGCACTTTTTTTTTGACAATTCGCATCTTCTAAATGATTCAAGGAAAAATCCATTCCATTTTGGATTTCGAATGGCCTTGCTAGGCTCATCATCAATGAACAATGTTTGGTCCTTGTCCTCGTATGGTAAACCTTTGCATGCAAAATGAATTTGATCCAAGTTTTTAATATAATAATAATAATTTATGTGAGTAAATTAACCCATGGTTGCAATGCATTTCTCACATCCCCAAATAAACACAAATTGATTGATGAGACTTTTTGGCATCAACAAAGCTAAAACCTTGAAAGCATCTTCTAAAAACATCCAAATAACAATGTAGATCATTTAAAAGCTCAAGAAAGAAAATGTTTTATTCCATTTTGAATTTCCAACTTGGACATGTCCAAATTTCTTTGATTCATCCATTGATTTTCTTGAAGAACAACACTATTTGGAAAATAACAAAACACATTATTGACGCTAAGAATAAACAACTTTTTAGTTGTCATAGAACAAGAGAAAAAGAACAAATGCACCTCTTTGGATTTGATTGAATACCATAATAATTAACCTACCAAACCAATATAGGTTAGGCCACAAATAAATTATAACTAATTCCATAGGATTGAAAACCTTCAACTTGTTTAATTAATTAACATCTAACGACCACCAAACACTAACTAAAAAAAAAAAACCTCTTAGTAACCAAATAATTTCAAAACATGAAGGAAAATGAATGGCCATTTGAAGTGTCAAATGAAAGACCTAGTGGCCACCAAATAGTGATTGATCCAAGACCCTCCATTTATCAACAACTATATCAGTTTCTCAAGAAATAACATCCAAGTACAAAGAGTTATTCTTGTTCATCATAGTGGACCATATGTACATTGCGAATTTATGTAGTCACCATGATAGGAAGTTTTTAAAACTAGGTCTTGAATAGGTTGCATGAGATATAATTGTGTTTAGTTGCCACAAGCACACCATTAAAATAAAAAATAACATGGAACCCATTCACTTCTAAAACCACAACAAGAGACAAAGGAACTTTCTCATTAAAAAGGGTAGTGTTTGTAATATTAAGCTTGTGCACACACGCTTGTTCATGATTCAAAGGCGATGAACCTTCCCCTGCACACACATCCTTTTAATAAATAACATTCAAAGTAACCCAAGTTACAAAAATAATAGTAGTTTGTGCTAAATTGAAGAACTAAGATTGGAATTGTCAAGGACATGAAAAACCACAAGAATAAAGGCTAAGGAAAAGGTTTAGGTCTAGCTTTCAAATAAGGAACAAGACAAGATTATGTGATTAAAAAATAAGAACACAAGAATTAAGAATAACAACATGAAATGTGTAAGATTAATATGAAAGTGAATATTTATTGTGCTAACATATGTAAACATGAACATGAAAAGAACATGAGAAGGCTAGGGTCAAGATTGTGCTTAAAATGTTGAATAAACCAAAGGAAATGGAGGGTCCTATTCCAATTTATACCCCTTTGGGGACTTAATTCAAGGAAGCTTCCAAAGAGGCTCTTATGTGTGCATCAAATAAAAAACCTTCCTAACCTAAAGTCAACTATTGATTAACTAAAACTTAATTAAAAATCAATTGGGACTTAATTAAGAATCAACTAGGAGTTAATTGGGGTTAATTAGGACTTAACTAAAAGATAGTTAAGACTTAATTATGAGTTCATTATGAATTAACTAAGAGTTAACTTGGACTTAACTATAATCTAACTATAATTTAATTGGGATTTAACTATGAGTTAATTCGGACTTAACTATAATTTAACTATAACTTAATTGGAATTTAACTATGAGTTAACTGGGACTTAACTTAGATTTAATTGAGACTTAATGAAAGTCAACTAGGATTTAATTAGAAGTTATCGATGAAAATTATGGATGAATTCCATCCATTGGAAGATTGTGTCTAATGTTTACATTTGTCACATCACCTCCCTTTTTAATGACAAGTTTCACAAGGAACGAACAACTTATTTGGATATTATTGATGAAACTCATGCACTTTCTCCATGGCATTTGATAGGTTTTTTGTTAGTTCCCAAATGCACTCACTCACATCATACCCATGCTAATGAACTAGATATTGGAGTTGATGATTATAGATCTTTGAATTTAAAATGTCCTCCATTTCATATTCATGTTCACCATTGATTTCAATAGGTGGAGGGGGATCATGGATTCTTCTTGGAATGGTAGAGACGTGGGTCCAAATTCTTTAAATGGTATTAAATAGGATGAAATAAAGGCAGTCCTTAATTTTGCCTTATATTTTTTATTCCTATACACATTACTAAATATATATATTTCATATTTTGAAGTATGATATGTTAAACCATCATATTTTTAAAAAATTAATATCACACATCATGAAAAAAGACTAGTAAAAAATATGGAAAATGAATACAAAAGGGTCACGTTGTGACAAGTTTTTTGGTACACCTTGAAAAAATTGGACTTGCGTGGTAAGGTTCCAATAAAAAAACATGAAACACAAGATGGATTTGCATAGAACCTAAAAGCTTGAATTGGAAAACCACAACATTGATTTGTTTTACAATGAGGACCATTAATAGCCACTAATAGCCATTAATAACCACAATATAATAGCCATCAATATAATAGCCACCAATAGAGGAACAACTAATAACCAACAACAAACACCAATAGAATAGACACGAATAGGCACCAATAAAATAACCACCAATATGCACTAACAAAATAACCAACAATGGCCACTAAACGAATAGGTATCAATAAAATAAGCACTAATAGCCACTAATAATATAACCAATAATATTCACCAATAAAATAGCCGTAATAACCTATGGTAATATAACCTAGAATAATCAATAGTAACATATGGTGAAATAACTTTTAATAACCAAAAGTAACCAAACATAACCTCACATAACTAAAAATAATTTAAAATGAAATAACTTAGAATAATTAAAAAATAATTTATAATACTTGCAAATAACCTAAAGTGAAATAACTTTAATAATAATAATAATAATAATAATAATAATAATAAATAAATAAATAAATAAATAAATAAATAAATAAATAATTTATAATAGTTCAAAATAACCTTAGGTTAAATAACGTAAAATAACCAAAAGTAACATGGGTGAAATAGTTTAAAATAACCCAATTTTTTTTAAAAATAACCATAAATAGTCATAAATAATGTAGGGTGAAATAATTTAGAATAATGAAAAATAGCCTTATAATAACTAAAGGTAGCTTAAAATAGGTAAAATTATTATATTAACAAAAATATTTTCCATTTATTAAACATTTTTTTTCAAAATAATGATCATTAAAATGTTATTGAATAATGATATTAAAAAAAAATTGTTCAAATGATTTTACACTTTCAAAAGGAAATAAATGTAATTATGTAAATTATTGAATTTAGAAAATAAATAAACTTTAATCATTTCATTTGGACAAAATCTCAATAAAATATGAATTTTCAAAGTTTATGTTTTTGTAATGTTTAAAATGAAATATTTGATAAATAGAATGCAATATAACACATTATCACAACAATTATGGTGGCTTGATGGTAAGGGTGTTTGCCTACATCTTAAAGGTTAAGGGATCAAACTTCACAAATGGTGTGTTTATGGTTAATAATGATAAATTGATTGAACATTTTCTTATGTAGTTTTTCAAAGTAGGTGTATATTTAGATTGATTATATGGCCCATGTTAACTTTTTAACTTAACATAGGTAATGACATGTGTCAATAATTCATAGGTTAAAAATTCATTAAATTATCATAATATTAAATAATTTAAATTTAATTAATTTGCATGCTACTTAATTAATTAATTATCAAGTGAAATGGCTTGGTAAATTTGTATTTCACTAAGTATTAATGGACCAATTCATTATCCATATTAATTGGCCCCTGTTCATTGGGGTGTTAACCAGTTTCACCATCATAAAAATGTCTAAATTCATTCAAAATATAGTGAAACCCAAAGTGAATTAAGACACATTTTGGTGTAGTGGTGACAATTGAAAGCATGGTTGACCTTAACATCCTTAGGGTGGGTGAAAGGCATAATCTTATTTAAGCAAATTATAGATAGGTTTAGGGTTTGTTTGAAACTACTTTTCTTACACAAAAATAAATCATTCAAACCTTGATTATAAAAATATACAACAAATTTTACTTATCATGTGCTTTGGAGCTACTGGAAACCCACATGCTAAGCAATAATTTCCACTTGTTCTAGGGCTAGGAAGGATGCCTTATATATTCAACTACAAAAACTTACATTTGATCAAGTTGAAAAAATTAGTAGTTTGAGCTAGAAGAAGATGTATTAGTTTTGATACCTTGAACCATAAATATGTGGCAATCTTTTACATGCACCTTACTTGCATATTCAACTTTCTTTATTATGTCAGAACATTTGATGAATATCCAAGATATATGTTGAACAACTAGCTCCCTCGGTTTAAGTTAACAATTAGATGACATGTTGATTTTAAGAGGTTCAAATGAATAACCAACAAGATTTCATGGACCTTGTTCAAACAAAACCTTATACTTGCCATTAGTCAACAAAAAAACATCAATGCAAAAACATAAGATGGCTTCCAGATTGAATTTATGAGGAACAATCAGCTCATTGGGTGCATTATGTTCAAGTGAATAAGTAGATGAAATGATGACTTGAATGGATGGAAGTGAACAACTAGCTGGATTTCTTGGACCTTGATCAAACAAAACCCTAAACCCCACCTTGATCAACAAATAACATCTTTGGACTATCTAGGTTTATATGTTGAACAACCAATTCCTTAGGCTCATTAGGTTGAAGCAAACATCCATAATAGATGAACATGACCTTAATAAGAAATGAAGCTCCAATAAGTCATAGAAAGTAAAAACTTTATAGATTCCAATTTAATCAAATTACAAAATGTGCATACACAAGTTAAATTAACAACCGTAATGAAAAAGGAAAAAAAATTATATTTGCATTTAATTTTGCATTTTCAAAGGATTTAAATGTATCATACCATTCCATAAAATCTTGTAAATAATCTATTTCAATTTGAAATCATTTATGAAAAGAACGTCTCTTAAAACCATGCATGGAAACAAATTTTTGGTAAGCCTGATTATTGATTTGGACAAGTTCTAAAGCATTCCATGCAATTGTTTCCCCACTGCTTTACACCACCTTTTGTTTACTTGGTGAAGACACCAAAACATGGACGGGTCATGGGTAAGCATGGAAGAATGTATGCAACCACAACATTGTTTGTGAAAGGTGGTAAAAGATGGCAAGCATCATCAACCATTGGTGTGATGAAAAGTAGCTGGAAATTATGAAAACTAGGAATGGAAGAATTTGGAACCTTGGGATGGAAATTAAACTTCAAAGATTGCAATAGAAGGGATGCAATTACATATGTGATTAATTTACAAAACTTATGGTATAATACATAAAAAGACCAACAAGACAAGAGGAAGCCTCCCATAGAGTTAGGTCATGGTTTAAAGCATTGAAAAAAAATCCTCACTTTCCCACAATCTGGAAATGAAGACCATTTGGTTGGGAGTAAGAGGAAAGAAATTTGGGTATAAAAACCTTATGCAAAGCTCCATGTTGTCATTCTAAGGGTCGTTATTGAAGTTTTAGTTGTTGTCGAAGTTCCTTGTTAACAAAGTTGCAACTCATTGTCAAAACCATAAACCACAATGCTGAAAGCTCACCATGAAAACCACAACATTTGTGAAGCTAAAAACTCACAAACTGTTCAAAGTTTAAAATATACCCTTCTTCACAAATTGTTAAACCCTAAGACCTTTTTCACAAACTACTTATGCTACAAACCTTTTTTGTTTCACACCTTCTTCACAAATTGGTTGGGCTTCGAACCTTCCTCGCAAAAAAACTTGCTTCAATTACATTCACATTGTTAAAAAAAAACATGGGATACAAGAGGAAACTCCTTTGATCTTGAATTAAGGAACAATTTTGAGTTTGCTCTTGTCTTTTTTGCCATGCATTTTTTGTGTTTGTTGTCTCTTTTCCCTAAAACCAATACCGAAACCTTGTGTTTTTTGACTCTACAAATAATTGTATTATCTCTAATGATTTTCATAAATCAATTATTGCATCTATTTTACTCAAACAATGAAATATGCAATTCAAAATATTCTCCAATTTAACATCATTAGTTGTCCCATATTCTTTAATAAACATATATTACATATCATAGTGCTTGGGTGAATTAGGGACACAAGTGTTGAATAATTAATTAATTTAAAAATTTAAAATTCACCATGTGAGTTTTACATTTTTCAATATAAAAGATCTAGATATCAAATTCCAACTCAATTTTAGAGTTTTCTTATGTCTTTTGGGTTAATCTGTTCATAAGTAATGTGCTTATTTGTACTAGGCCAGGGTTCGATTCCTTTAAATCTTTTGAAACAAGGCTAATTTGTTTTCAAAAACTCTAGCAAAATAAAATAAAATAAATTTATGCTGAAGTCGCCAATGTACTATGATATAGGTTGGACAAAAAATATGTTAATTTATGCTGAAGTTGCCCATGTACTATGATATATGATATAGGTTAGAAATT
>Ga0116228_10006660_pt1 | contig 10308 bp, 9 predicted proteins | sample S1TSphfallax_2_FD_89694 | JGI IMG/M metagenome (GOLD analysis project Ga0116228, IMG submission 89694) | Host-associated microbial communities from peat moss isolated from Minnesota, USA - S1T2_Fc - Sphagnum fallax MG | ecosystem: Host-associated > Plants > Peat moss > Unclassified | place: USA... | reverse complement strand
TGTCGCGAACTGGCCTGCGCACGGAAGCATGGAGTATTATGAGATGTTGAGATATCATGACATTATTCGTCATGGTTCGCGCCTTCTCGTTGATGCCAGTTCGACTTCGCAGTATTTTTTCGCCCCAGGGAACCTCACTCTGCAGCTATTCGGAGGGTGAGAAGCCCTTTTTTTCTTCTCGTTTTTGCCTCCGTCTCCTTCCCCCCTTCTTATTAGCAGATTTGTTTGATAGACGCTAAGTTTTGTTTCCGAGCAATAGAAAACATGCATTTTACAGTACTGCTGCACTCTTGAATCTGAGTTCTTTGCGCCCAGTTTCTTCTAGTACGAGGAGATCAGGAAATACGTTCAGACATCATTGAACTTATTATTGTATGCAATGTGGTGAATGCCCTGCCTGGATCCGGCCTTGCTCTTCTTCCTCCTCTTTCCTGCCTTGATGTATGCGTGCAATCTAAACACCTGTACGAGATTTCAAGGAAATTCTAAGATGACATCAGGATCGGAATCCGAGGAGTCCGTAACCATGAAGATGGCAATGCACAATTTGTTTCTTCGTTTTTTTTTTTCCGGATTTTGAACTTGCAATGACGGGCAGTGCGTGAGCAAGTGGCAGGTTGCATTACGCGTTCATAGATCTAGGCACTCCGAAAACGCAATTTCTGGTAGCGTTGGATACAGGGAGCGACTTGCTGTGGATTCCATGCGAGTGCCAAGAATGTGCTCCTCTATCTGCACCGAGTTCCATCCCCGTGACCGTAATTTATCTCATCCTCTTCCGACCTCTCAGACTGCTTCAAGATTTTTCTTTTTCTTCTTCTCCGCGGCGCATGAACAGAAAAAAAATCTTGTGCAGCTGCTTTCTCTTTCGAATATATAACAAGTTCTCAAAAATCGCAATCAAGAACGCCGTAACTGGAATTCCCTTAAGGAATCTCTTGAATATCAAATCCTTGAGGAATCTCCTCTGGTATGTACTAGTGTATAGATCTGCGCACGATATCAACTTCCCTGAGTGCGTTGTTGTTGTTGTACAGAGTCATCTGGTGGAGTATTCACCAACCTCATCGTCAACTTCCAAGCCTGTGTCGTGCAGCGATGCTCTGTGCGACAGTGCAGTCAGCGATGGACAATGCACCGCAAAGACTGATCAGTGCGGGTATCAGATCAATTACGTGTCTGCTAACACGTCCACCACTGGCTTTCTCTTCAGCGATCAGATGTGGTTTGTCTCCGAGAGCGGAAGTCCTGTTACCAGCACTGCCGTTACTTTTGGGTAAGTCTATACTTGAGAGGAAACAGAGTGAATGTGTTTGACCATGCAGCAACTCTGTGGGTTGCAGGGAATTCATAACAAGTGCATTGTTCGTTTGGCCTCCAGGGTTTCCTCTCCAGCATAATGTGTCCCAGACTGAATAACTCAGAGCTGCAATGTTGCACAATCTTTCTGCAGCTCACATGGTTTTCAACAGATTTGTTCCTGAACAAGATGAAACATATGATTGATTGATTGATTGATTGATTGATTGATGTGGAGGTGCTATCGGCTTGAGGAAGCGGAGAGAGTTTGTTTACATTGGGTGGTAGATGATTTGGTGCAGATGTGCGAGTGTTCAAACAGGGGCATTCTTGCAAGGTGCGGCTCCAGATGGGTTGCTAGGGTTGGGTATGTTGCCAATCTCTGTGCCGAGTACACTGGCGAGTTCTAAAACCTTAGATGTGGCAGATTCCTTCTCCTTTTGCACTAGCAGTGACAGTCAAGGCTCAGGCCGTATTGTGTTTGGTGACCTGGGCCCATCCACTCAACAGACCGCACCCATCTCCCAAGCTGCTCCTGGTACATTGTAAGTCTTCCCTTAGTAAGCAACTTTTGCAATTGTAGCCTGTTTTTTGAGGTTCTGTTTCTTAAATGTTTGTTTGCTAACATGCATCCCAGAGTACATGAATGTACATCTTGGAAACTTGTGGCTCACATGAGGTTTCACCAGTTCTCATGACTCCTGGGACATCTATTTACCTGAGAGAACCACAGCCCTTTCATATGTGTGAAACAGTTTTGAATATACTGTGACTACATAGGATCTGTCAAGCTTTTTGAACAAATCAATGATAGATATGGATGATAGATGCAAAGGCCATGTCTTGAGAGCTTCATTTGTGGTCTTGGGGGGAACAGTCAAACATATTTTGTGACAGTGGCATCATTTCTGGTGGGGGAATCAAAGATTCCAATGGGATCAGATGTTCTCTTTGACACGGGAACATCCTATACATATTTGGCCTCATCAACATACAGCTCAGTGCTGCAAGCTGTGAGTCTTCTCTGATGTGATGTGCATGCTTACTTTTATCTCAAACACGTCTCCCATGCTTAATAGGATTGCACAAGTTGAAAAACATGGGTAGGTTAAGCTCCCAGTAGGATCTTGTGTGGGCAACAAGATTGCTTTACAGCATGCTGGGCACATAATTTAATAACATGGAGTCCTAAAAATGTTCTTATCAACGGACAACTTGGGTACAACTGGTTGTCTCTCAATGTTGCAAACTTTGGAAGTGCATGCAGAATTATGATATCCAAGTTCAAATGCTTAATTCCTTCTGAGAGTGCAGCATTAAGAATTGCCTGAACTAACAGCTGGATAAAAAACCTGGGTGTTGACATCTTCTCTTCTACTACAGATTGAGCTATTTTAGTTCTGGACTATGCTGTTGTCAGTGTATATCCCACCCAAAGTATGGCATGGGATGTAAGGATCTCTAGTAAACACCACTTGAAAGATTGTACTGAACTGTGATGGCAATTGGGCATTTATTGTGTGGCTGCAGTACACGTCACAAACCAGCCTTCCTGCGCTCACAGGAACAGGTTGGGATCTCTGTTTCCAGACAAGGTACATGTACTATCCATATATGATCACCCATAGTAGCACATGTGACAGGCTTATGAAAGGACTGAAGCAATCTTGGGCATGATTGACTTCACTCAGCTAGTTGTTTGGGGTGTTTGCAAATGCAGCTCTTCCGCCATTGAGGTGCCAATAATGAGCTTGGCCTTTCCAAATGGAGATATCTTTGAAATCAGTTATGGATTGTTGGGAGTCTATGATTCTACAGTGAGTCCTTCTAACTCATAGCTCAAAGCTTTTGTAATTATTTCTCTTTATGTGGAACTGCTGGGAGTTCACATGTAGTTCATAACTCTGCAATGTCAAGTCTTCATGTGTTCAATGAGACCTAGCATGTGCTTTATATTATGACCCCTATGTCATGGGTTATTTTGGGTTTTGAATCACGTCTTTAACTTCTCAGTCTTGGTTTGTGTTCAGATGACTACTCAGCTGGGATTTTGTGTGGGAATCATGGATAGTGGCTCCACACAATCAATCATAGGCCGTATGTTTTTGACCAACCCTTCCTTAATACCAAAATCTTTTGTCTTTTGCATTCACTCACCATTAGATATGTGCTTGCCAGTCCTCTGGTATGTGTGATAGTAATGATGATGGATGCATTGTTCAGTGTTGTTGATTGCTGCAACTAAACAAGAAACTTATATGCATGTCTGGACTATTTTAGGTGTGTTCATGGATGAAGTTTTTCTTGTCTAGCCCTCCTAAGACAATGAGACATATGTTGAAACAATACCCAAGTAAGGAAATTTGGGATTTGAAATCTGATGCCATTAGTTAACATGTCACAGAGAATTTTATGACAAACTACTCCATCACATTCAACCGGCAAGATATGCTGTTGGGGTGGACTGCTTCTGATTGTAAGTTGCTCTTCATGCAACCCTGAACCATGGCATCTTCACAACTGGAGTCTATTGTGCTATGTTTGTGTCACTCAATACTTGCAATGTCTTTTCTATGCAGATAATTGGTGACTCTTTGCTGCTCTAGCATACAGAATAAACAAAGTTCAATCTATAGTTGAGACAATTATCACATTTGTGGAATCCTAGATTGGGCATCTTAATGTTGGGAGTTGGAATTGGGGTGTATTGGTTGCAGGCCAAGTGCTTTTAACAGGATCAACAGGAGTGTCAACCCCTCCAACTCCTTCAACTCCTTCAACCCCTCCAATTCCTTCAACTCCTTCAACATCACTACCTGCCCCTGTTCCATCCTCTATCCCCACTCCTATTCCTGCCTCCTCTCCAGCCGCTGATTCTGTCTCCTCTCCTTCCCCTTCTCGCTCTATCAAATCTCCTCCTCCTCCTCCTCCCATGTCTACAAAATCTCCTGCTCCTTCAACCATCACTCCGAAATCTCCCCCACCTCCACCTACATTGCCACAAGTTAATCTCCCATTTGGTTCAACAACTGGTAATCCATCTCCCTCAACTTTGCTTGCAATGTTCTTGTCAGGGCTGCTCCTCTGCATCACCATGACACCTCAATAGAGAGAACCTCTGGAGCCATACAAATTACAAACATCAGTTCAATTTGTATGGTCCTCAGTATTCCTGAATAGCATTCCAACTTCCAACCTGCTGAGAGAAACATAGGAAATTTCCAAAAGCTTCCTGCCATTTTGAGCAAAGCTAGAAATCTATCTACTTCATTGATGCTGTATTGTACTGGGATTTTTCCCACCTTCAGAGGAAAGCATTTCCTGCTTCAGCTTTTATGTAAAGGTGAAGCTGTAGCTCCTGTTAAGTTGTTTGCAATTTGTCTCAATTATGAGAAGTGGATCAAGAAAATGTCCACAGAGAGTATACAGATATCAGCTCTCAAGTGTTGTACTACTCCAAGGTTGCTTCAGAATTGGAAAACATTCTGAGTTGCATGAGTGCTTGGCATCTCAAGAAATATTAAGTCAAAATGGCATTGACCATATTGAGGAGCTCTGACTAGTGTTCAAATAGGATCTGCTTTTATTGTTATGAAAATGCTGCTTTTTTGTATGCATATATGCTTCAAAATTTTATCATTAGCAGCAAGCATACTTAGACCCTAAAATTGATTTGTACCCATCTCTAACTGCTCAATATGGAATGAGAGTCCAGTACATGCTTCATGATATACAAGTGCAGTTTGAGGGAAGAGAGCTGAGGCAGCAGCCGAGGCAAAATGACCAAGAAAAGTGAGTCAGAGGTTCGAGGGTTCCAACTTCCCTGTATGCAAAAGATATTATCTCTGCTTCTCAATTATCTTTCAGTCTTATACTTGGGCCTATGGAGGTTGTCGTGGTATTTCTTGTAGGATTTGACCCATTGACCTTTGTTGCTGAATGAAAGTACTGATGATATTCCAAGCTAATCTGCAAATGTGTTGATGAATGGGTATACATAGACTAAGACATGTATAACATGCTTCAGAAAATTCTCTGATTGGCCAGTATCCAGCATGGTTTGCAAGTTCCATAATGGCTTTTTCCTCGCAAAAACCTAGATTTTTTCCAAGGGGAAAAAATGAAAAAGGCTCTAAAGATAACCACCTACCTATAACCAATTCTGATGTTAGGCTTGGTAGAGGTGGATCGCACCCATAACCAAATTGTGGGGCCTGCAGAAGTGATTTGATCCTTTCTTGGCTTGTTCACTTAATCTGGAGCTGCCACCTTTGAGAGCTAGGGTGGTTGTGGAATGGTGAGTACTGGATATAAATGGGAATCAGTTAGTTAGTTGGGAGTGTGCTTTCCTTCTTGGCTCTTTCATTTCTGAACTCTATTTTCCTTCTGCTCATGGGAAGCTGACAATTTCTTCTTTGCTTAGTAGGGGCAAACCCATCAAAGGAATAATTATAACAAGCTTCACGTTCAAACCTTTCTTCAGAATTTTTGTTGTAATTTTTTTTCCCAAACCTATTTGTAATGGTGGGACAATAGCTTCTGCAATGCAACTTGCAAAAGTTGTGATCAGTCTAATGATGACCAAGCTGCAAGGACTCAAATCATATGCGTACTTGGATCACTACATATGTGTTCTCCACTTGGAGTTTCCCATAGCATTGGCTCTTTTGAATATCTTTGCAGTCATGGGCAGTGTGTCTGCAGTTCTTCCCACTGGAAGACAAGACTTCATGGATTATTTCACTGTGGGATGGGCCAATGACCATGTGACCTTATTGGACAATGGAACCTGTGTTCAGCTCAAGCTTGACAATCAATCTGGTGAAGCTCTACACCATCTTCCAGTTCAACTTAATTTCTGTCCATGATAGTGCTCATGAGGTCCTTTCTTGAATTTGCCTCATTTCACTATGACATGAAAGTAAGGCATTTGGCAACATTTTCTTTAGGATGTAACATCCTGATGGAAGTTCTAATGTAGAAAATTTGGGTGAAGCTTCTCGTGTGATAAAGGTAGATTTTAAACTATTCCTTACATTCAGAGTTCCTGAATCATATATGATGTGCTGACAACACATAATTTGCATTTGCAGGATCTGGCTTTGTAACAACTAAGTCATACTTGTATGGTTACGTAAGTGTGGACATCAGGCTAGCGAGGGGTGACTCTTCTGGCTCTATAACTTCCTTCTATGTAGGTACGGATCTAACCTTTGTCAAAGCTTCATCTTAGCTACCATTGTCTCGATTTGCATTGTTACCATGGTCCCTCATTGAGTCTCAGTGCTCCTCATTTGATGAAGAAATATCAGTTTCATTTCACAGGTCTCTCATAGTCCATTAACTTTTTGGGGGAACCCATGTCATAGTAGAAGAAATGGTAGATCACAACATTCCTTTGTAAAGTGTTGTATTTTCCATGCTTTTTTGGCATGAATGCACAAGTGGGGGTAACAGGAAAAGAATTCAAAGTAAATATGCTAAGTTGTGGATTAAAGTACAAAGAAGTTTCAGAAGCTATGGGTCTTAAGATACGTCTGGAGATCAGTTGTAGCATTTTCCATGTTTGTGGGATGGAGTTTTAACTTTTGAAGTTGACCACATATGTGTGATGTGGGCTTGTGAATGCAGTTGTCATCAGTATATGAGCCACACGAGGAACTTGACTTTGAGTTCTTAGGGAGCTCCTTAGGGCAGCCTATTATCCTTCAAACCAATGTGTTTGCCAATGGGAGTGGTGGTCGGGAACAACGGTTCAATCTTTGGTTTGATCCTACTCTCAATTTCCACAGTTACTCCATCATTTGGAACCGACAACAAATCATGTAGGTCTTCTCATCACCCCTATCCCTACAGACTCTTTAGTTCAATTGGGGAGCAAAGAAATTCCTCTAACTTGTGACAGCTTGCACATGTGTCAATAAGCCTTGAAAACTTTATCATGCAGCAAGAAAAAGAATCTTTGAATAATCTTGGAACACAAGGGGGGTGCTTATGCATACTGAGGATCTCTTTCTTTTAGGCTGTTGTGATCAGAGTTATATGCAACATTGATGTAATCACAACAACCTAATGGACAAAGTCATGTTTCTTTCTTTCCATTGGAGAGTTGTAACTGGGCTGAACTCAATCCAACATGAACTTCCACTTCCATTTGAATGAATTCTTAAATACCATGTGTTTCTTGCAAGAGTGTTGAAATGACATAAAAGTATCAATGACCTTAGCTATTGTCTTGAAGACAAATCTTGAGCCTATTAATAAAAGTGGACTTCTTGATTGTTTAATCCAATGATGCAACCTTCTATTGCAATCTTGGCTAATGAATAACAAACTTGGAAGTTGAAATAACATGAAGTATGAAATCCAATCATGATGCTTAGTCATATATATATATGTATGTATGTATGTATGTATATACCATTGTACGTGAGGTTTGACAATCAGGTGCCAAATAATTGTTTTTATTTTCAAAATCCACCAGCTTCTTTGGCAGGTTTTCTAGACTTTGAACCTATAACATAATGAGACCTTTAACAACAATTTTTATTGCTTCTTTTTGTGAAATTGGGGAGACATAATGTTTGACCAAATTATAGGGTAGAGAAATGTTGTCAGTAATTGGATTACTTGCTCTGCAATGGTGGACTAGCGAGAAGCAAGAAGTTCTTGAGTTTCCACCAATTTTCGTATTTTTCCCTCCCTTGTAATTTCATTAACTTTGAACATTTTTTTAAATAATTTAATTACAACCAAACCTAAAAAGGTACTACAGTATATCAAAATGCTTAGTTTTGTCAGCTGATTACGTATAGAAATTGTGGTCACATAAGCAATAGGTAGTGCCAGGAAGATATTGGGTTTTGGGTTTGTAAAATGAGAAACTCTTCTTCATTTCCTCTCTTCAATCCCTCACTTCCACTTCCTAACATCTATGGTGTGATTGGATGCAGATTTTATGTTGACTATATGCCTATAAGAGTCTATAAGAACAAGGTGGGTGTCCCATACCCAAACAAAGGACCAATGTTACTATATGCAACACTATATGATGGAGATAGTTGGGCCACAGATGGAGGACAAACAAAGATGAATTGGAGTAGTGGCCCTTTCGTTGCATCCTACACAAACTTTTTCGTGGATGCATGTCAGTGGTGCAACGAATCGTCTTCTTTACTAGTACCCAGTCTTTGCTCATTGCTACAATCTACACTTTGGTGGGATGGAGTAAATTATCAAACTTTGAATGCCAGTGATCAAGTCCAGCTTCAGAATATCCGCTCTAAACACTTGATCTATGATTATTGTGCTGATACTAATCGGTACCCTATCATTCCACAAGATTGCCTTCCATGAAGTGATCTACTGGTTAACCCTCTACATGGTTGGTTACTCTTCCCTCACTTGAAAGTAAACATCTTGTAGTCAATTGATTTGTAGTCTAACAACAAAATGTATGCATGTTTGATCTTGTGTTTAATAGAATATTTTCCAATCAATTCATAGAAATTTTTTTTGATGTTTCGCACATTTTATGACTAGAAGGTTTTAACCAAATTACGAAAATGTTTATTACTTTTGGTTAACCAGTCTCTTTAGAGACCCTATATCATTGGGTTTGCTTTTGTAGTTAATTAACTTCTGGATGGCCTAGAGGTGAATTCAACCCATGACCACTTGCAAGGTTTGGAGGCCAAGCCAAAGATGAATGTAGAAATGTAGATTGAGATTATATCATCTAGCCTCTACTGTGCCAGATACCCAACTAGAACAACTTTGATGAGGATGTAATAGTTTGCATGTGACCTTTTCTTCATCATTTTAGTCACCTTTTCAAGGCACAATGGAGGGATCATTTGGGGTATTGCGAAATCACAGGTCCATTATGTAAATTCACATGACCGTTATGTAAATCCGTGAAAACCATTACATGATGGAACAAGCCACATATGGGCTGCCTATTTGGGAAAATCTTGTACTCAATACTCATTTGATAATCTCACATATATCACAAAAGCCTCACATATGGTTAGTTACTTATTTAGACGACAAGGTAGGTTGGGTGAGAAATATCAAATCATCACACGATTCAGGAGGTAACAGGTGGATAGATGAACACGGGATCCACATCAACAGACATGCATGGTTGGGTTGATAAGTTGATCCATGTTACTTGAGCTTGTAAGTAGTAACATGAAATATGGTAATATTGAGAGGTTTCATAACACGCATCAAATTGTAACATGAAATGTGTTAACATGGGAGGGTTTGTAACAGGCTATGTGGTAACAAGTGCATTAAAACGAGCACATCCGAGATTTTCTATTTTAAAAAAGAGCAGACTATTTTTGACAAGTTTGTAAGGTGCGGTGACATAACTGGGCACAACCTACAAAAAGTTTTGCAGGGAGGGCTACAATGTGCCGAGGTTGCTACTCTCCAAATGACCCCACTTGCATTCAAAGACCAGTTGCCCCAAATAACAATTGCCACTTCCATTATCTCTCTTCTTTCATAGTCCATCCCTACAAGTTATTATCTTGGTTGAACTCTATCTAGATGTTTGGTCTTGTTGTTTGGGCTTGAATTCTCACTTTTCCAAGACAAGCCTTGGGATGATGGATTATTATATACTTTTATGCTTCATGTCCATCTTTATGGATGTCAACATGTTTGTTGATTTTAGGTCGGGTATTGCAAACCAAACCCTTGTGCATAACAACCATGGGTTTTCTCAAATCCTGAAATCAGATAATATTTCTCTCAGACAGGCCAAATTGTCACTACTAATGATCATGAAATTTGTTGAAAATTTGGTTATTTGAGAAGTCAATTTGATAAAGACCCTGCCACGCCTAATTTAAAATAATAATAATAATGATGATAATAATACAATTTAGGGTTGGGTTTAGGGTTTAGGAGTAGGAGGGACCTTACACCTCTAACCTTACACCTATATAGGCATAAGGTCCCTCTGACTCCTTAAATAGTAGCTGTAAGATCCCTTTC
>Ga0116228_10006655_pt1 | contig 10311 bp, 4 predicted proteins | sample S1TSphfallax_2_FD_89694 | JGI IMG/M metagenome (GOLD analysis project Ga0116228, IMG submission 89694) | Host-associated microbial communities from peat moss isolated from Minnesota, USA - S1T2_Fc - Sphagnum fallax MG | ecosystem: Host-associated > Plants > Peat moss > Unclassified | place: USA... | reverse complement strand
GTTGGTTGTAACCTCTTCCTTTGGGCTACTTACATAGGTTACATGAATAGATTTTAAACCAAAAGCTATGGGATAAATGAAAAGCTATTGGGAACATGTTGGAAATCGCATTGAAAATTTGGAGAACATGTTGGAACATATTGGAAATATCAAGGGAATTTTTTTCAAAGACACCCAAATTACATTACTAAAGTGAGAGTTGGGAATATGAGTCATTTGCAAGTTTGAGGCAAGAGGAATTAGAAAGGTCACCCTATGTTTCCAAGATTTTGTACTTTTATCAAGTTCCCACCAATACCACTGGACTAGTGTGGGGGTGTTTATTTCAAGAAATTTCAAGTTTTTGAATCTATGATATTATAGGTACTTGTTTGGAAAACAAATCTACAATCGGACTTGACATGAAATTGTGTTGGAGGAACACATCCATATTATTGTGCAACTTCATGGTTATATAAATATGTAGTTCAACTATATGATAACAAATGTTTTCATGTGAAAGGCCACCAAAAGAGATGGTCAATCTTACAAGCCACAATCAACCTCTACAATGTTTCCACTTGGGTTGTCCTAGTAACTTTTTGATTTAATCTAAATGAATAAGATTGCAAACATCCAACATCTAGTTTGGATGGTGATGGGAGATGGTGGGAGGTGACAAACATGACATGGATAATGCCAAGACAATAAATATGGTGAAAAAGGCCAATAGGATGGTAGGCAAGGTGACAATGATGGTAGGAAAAACAATGGGGATGACAAGAGAAGCCATGGGATTTTGTACATATTGAAAGTTCATTTTCAAAAGTTCAAATGTATAATTAGAACATTTATTAAATCATAGATTTTCATGGTTTATATATGTTGAACATGTGTACATAACATCTATAACAAATATTTGAGTAAATAATTAAAATCCACCATTATTGTTAAAGGTGGTGTCAAATATATTTTTTGATTTATAAACATTATCACATTAGTCCATTTGATAGATGGCATCCTTCTCATACCCAACAATGGTTTAGGAACAAGTTTGTCCAAGCGAATTCATTCAAAGAGCTCATCAAGAGATTTATAAGTAGGCAAAACAATATGAAAATAAGGAATTTGCACCATTGAACTTTGAAACACAATGGGTTCCAATTTATTTAGACTATTTATTGACATGCCATCTAAGAAGGCAACAATGACCATGTCATCTATCCAAATACAATTTGTTTCACCTAAAGAAAAAACAAAAAGACCAACATTAAATATTGGCACCCCATGAGCTTGTTTAACACAATTTGTAAAATGGTGGCAAAGACCAATGAGGGCAAGATAAAGTAGGGATATAATTTACTTTGTGCTCTATCTACTTGAAAAGTTAATGAAATGTAGATTTGGCAATACTTTTTAATATTAAGGCCTATGAAATGAGAAAATAACTTTAAAACATTAGATTTTTAGGTTCATTGTGGACTCCATCCTTCATTTAACATTTTATAATGATTCCTTTCATTACATTTTGACTTATAAAAATATCCAAAATAATATTCCCAAAACAATGTGCCATTTTAAAGATTTGAGGACAATTTCAAAAAAGAAAACATATTTAGTGAAAATGATGTCAAACACCATCAAAACATTCAATGTTTTAAATATTAAAGATCTCAACATTAGTGCCTCAATTCCTCGCTACTCCCCAAGAAATTTAAAACAAATCATGTGTGTATTTAAGAAATTCACAAAAATTGAAATTGAAAATCCATGAGTGTCAAAGTATCCTTAAACCATGATTCAATCCATTCAAATTTTTAATTATTAACAACAATAGTTGAAAATGAATGCATAAAAAAAGGTATTTTTTTCACAAATCAATTGACTTTTGTTACATATTCATCAATGTTTACATTATAATTTTCATTTTTTAACTTTATATTTTATCTTGAATACACCCACTTGCTCTTACCATCTGTTTAAGTATCAAATACCCAATAGCTAAAACAAGCACACAAAGATGTTATGTAACAAGGACATTTTGTTGCCACAATAAATACATCAATCAAAATACATTGTTGAGTCTACTTGGATAACTGAGATATCTTTCTTAATATTTTTCGGAAGACATTTTCTTATTCCCCTTAGAAGGTGGATTGGTCGGTGATTGAACATTACAAGGCAAGTTAGATCCAAGGGGAGGGCTCCATTATTTTTGGATTCCAAAAACAAAAACTTGAACCCCTCCTATTGGTGCATCTAGTGCACTAAAAATCGTAAAAAATGGATTAGAATTGAGAAAGTTATGGCCTCCCAAAGTAGAAGGGTCAAAAAGTCAAAAAGTCAAACCATCGAACATTGCAAAGGTTGGTTTGTGAACACCCAAACAATTCCTTGTATGTTGTTTTTTTGCTTTTAAAGTTCAAAGATCATTTGTAGAAATTTAGGTGGCACTCCTATAACACTTTAAATCGTTTTAAATGAATAAGAAATAAGAAAGTTATGAGGTTTGAAAGTAGGAGGGGTCCAAAGAGAAGGAAGAAAAAAAACCATGTTTTGTATTTTGGAAAGCTTATTTTTTCATTACTCCTTTCACTTTGCACTTCAAAGATGGTTTCTAAAGCTTGAGGTAACACTCCCATAACATTTTAAATCATTCAAAATGAAGCACATATGATGAATATATAAATAAGTGTTTGGTCATAGGTAGGTGATCAATGATGTACCTTACATGAACATATAGCCTCCATCACATTCACAATAGAATTCCATTTCTTTATTCCATGACACATAATTACATGATTTCATTAGAGCATATTGTTGTTTGTTCTTTCAAAATATGGCCAATCCCCCTTTTATAATTTACTACCCTCATATACATTCCTACCAGTTTGTTTGCCACACAATTACTCTAACCATTTTAATTACTTGGTTTGGTGATAATTAGTTTGCAACTCAGATGTTTGCATGTTTGATTCATGATTAGACTTCGACTTATCAATTCCTTAGCCAGGTTGCACAATTTGCTTACACATGTCGGCTTGTGTAATCTTATGTGCACAATTTGCATTATACATATTGGTTTGTACACATCAGTTTGTAGATGTTAATTTGCACACATAAGCTTGTACATGTTTGTTTGCATTGGTTTTTTTTCACAAGTTGATTTGTACAATTATGAGTTGGCTTATGGATGCGTCTGTTTTAACTTCTACGATGCATCTTTCCATCTCCTATTATTGAGTTGACTAGTTAAAATTAATTACCTTACACATACCTATGTCATAACTGTAATGAAGTGGGGTGTCATTTTACACAATGCCTCAAATCAATGTGAGGCAAATTCTTGAACATAACATCTTTATGCAACAACTTTGTTTTTAATGTAAAAGACATTATGGCGGAAAATTGTTTCATTTTCTTAAAAAGCTAAACTTCTAAACATGAGATTAAATTGTGATGCTTGAACAAATGAACTTTCAATTCATTCATGGCAACAAAAGTCATTAAACATGTTGTTCTTTGATTTCAAAATTGCAATTGTTTTGTGTTGCATATGTTATTTACTTAGTAGGTGGCTCCTTTTGATTATAATTTTTTCTAACTTGCTTCACCCTTCTTTGGCCAATCAACCATTTTTCACGTCAATCCATTAAACAAATGTGAATATCTCCTCTATTTGTTGTTGGATGAAGCCATTCCATGAAGATAAATTGTGCCAAAATGAATCTTGCCATTTACATTAATTTACAATTCAACTATGCTTGGCACATATAAATTAGGTTTCATTACACCAAAATACAATTTTTCTTATCTCAATAAGCCTTATAGTTCATCACATGTGTGTGTTTAAACTTTGTGATTTCATTTGTCTAAATATAAAATATATGTGGTATCGTGTTATCTTGTTATTAATGTAATATGCAACATAATACATTATGATATTTCCTCCATTTTATTTAGTCTTTTTTTTCAATTTCTTGATGGAGTAGAATTGTTTTGACTTATGTGGTGAGATTATTTCAAGGAACTATTAAAATTTTAATTAGTAAACATAAATGTAGTAACATCCTCCCCCAAAAAATATTTTAAAATAAAATAAAATGATTAATCCCTTTTTTTTCCCTTTACAGTGGTAGTTATTGTTTTTTAAAAGTATAAATTTAGTAATAATTCACCAAAGAAAAACATTGAGTTTAATGTACAATATATGTGACATGTACCATAATTTGACATTAGTGTGAAATGTGACACAATTTTTATTTTATTTTCTAAATAGTTTTTTTCTTACATATACAAGCATTGGCTCATGAACACATCTATTTAAACAAATGTGACATCCTACACATAGACAATAACATAAAAATGTCATATACTTTAAATATGCATATGTGTCGTGGGCAATTCAAGGATTTGTTTTCCACCAAAACCATATTCAATTATAATGTTTAGTAAACAAATCAATATCAAACCGATTACCTTACCTTGTGGTCAAATTTGGTGCAAATTAATTAGAAAATGAGATGTTGAAAATTTTCAAAAATTCCAAGGGCAAAATGTTGAAAGTTTAAGAAATTCCAAAACAACATTGCCTATTAGTTGGGAAAGTAGAAGTGAAATCCCAAGCAAGACAAATCCAAAACTAGAGGTGAAACTCCCAAATTGTTTAATTTAGGTGAGAGAAAAACATTAGTCCCATTTTTTACCATATTTATTGTTTTCATCTTAACTTTTGATTTTGTTTCCAAATTTGGGAAAACTAACACTTGGTACCCCTTGGAAATTGTGGTAGTTTACAAATAACTCTAATAATGATCCTTGCCATAATTTTTCAAATACATATTAACAAGTGGATATTAAGAATAAGATCATTTCCAAAGATATGAATAATATGGGAAAAAAATTCTAGCATGAGATATTCATCCAAAATATATAAAAATTATGTTCATTACATTATAGAACGTTGGATATTTATTTGACACTCCTTGCACAAGGAAAGTTTGATGCTTAATACATTTTATTAGTTAGCCTAATTTACAACATTAATACAAAATTGCATATTTATAACTAGATTTGCAACTAGTTTTGAGTTGCAAATATCACATGTGATTAAAAAACCCTTTAATCACTTAAGAAAAGTCAAACGAACACATTAGTCACAAAAATACACATGGCACTTAGTCATTATGGTAATCACATCCTCAGTGTGATTCAACCAAGGTTTTTCATCCATTGTTTTGGACGGTCATAAACTCAATTGCACCAAGATGGTGATTACTTTTATGATTGACCTATGCCCAAACATATAGATGTTGCAAATACATATGATACCAAGTGTTTAATCATGGGCATTTTAACATAAATGTCGATTTACCTATTATGTAAATAAAAAATGGGTAGGTAGGTAGCCTTACACTACCCTAGCCTACCTAGCCTATCCCTCCAAACATATGAATAGGTTGCAAGTATAAAAAATTGAACCCCTCGCCTCCATTTTGAGAAACTAAGTTCTTCACCAATGCACCACACCTTCACAACGCAATAACTTTTTTGTCAACATACTATTATTATGAAGATGTTTATTTCACATATTTTTAAATATATAAGTAAATAGGTAGGTTGTAAGTTGGTAGATGGATTGGCCATCTACCTACCTACTATCACATGCCTATCATTAATTGTTGGATATGATCAAATTGGATGGAAAATTTTGGTTTTTCATCCATATGTTCACAAAATGTATAATTCAATACAAAAGAAATTGCACCTGCAACTACAAATTGATATGTAAACTTGACAAAATGTACAATAGTTGCAAGAACAACTTATTTATCATTTGTCTTTGAATGTGACTAACTATGGTAGATATGAACTCACTTTTTGTCCTCGTTTCATCCAAAATGCATAGTAATCACACCAAATAATCACATCTACAACTATAAATTAACGCTTGACACAATTTAAATGCACTTACAATGAGAAAATGCTTATGATTTGGTGATATGTAAAACAACAACAATGGCAATCACAAATTCAATTGGTTTGTACATTGATTGCAAACATATGGGTTGGTATGAATAAGATTTCTACTAGTGCAAATATCACAAGTAATATGTATGAATCATACCTTGAGACTTGTCATTCATGGTCTTCCAACTTGATTTTTCAATAAGATAATTAGATATTAATAAATCTTTTAACTAAAATTTTGCCAAGACCTTTTTTTAAGGTGTTTGCATCGTACAATGGACACAAAAAACTATCATAATGTTATAATTTTCATTACAAGAAAAAAAATAACAACGTGGGGACAATTGGAAAAGGTTTAGTAATTGAAATGTTCAATTAAGGGTGGTTCACATTTTAATTGATCATTATGTTGCAAAATTGGCATGGGGGGGCACTATTTTCTAAATTTAGAAAATACATGAGTAAAAATATCAGGTATCATATATTGGTTGTTTGCTAATTTTATAGTTTAATTAATTTTATACTAAGGTTATGGTTATTCTTTAAATCAATTTATAATTAATATAAGATATACATAATCTTTGGAATAATAGAAAAAATAACATATGTATTTTTTTTTTAAGGTATTAATTATTGGTACATTCAATTAGTAGGTTAGTAAGTGAATTAATTCCATCTACAAACCATTTAGGTGAAAATCTTGATTGCACGACAAGTGCAAGAATGATCTATTTTCAAAAAAAGTAGTTCATATGTTTATCATTTGTTAAAACTACCTTTTTTTGTTTTGAATGAAGTGAAAAGGTGATGGCTCAAAACATTAAATCTATATGCTACTTGTTTGGCATGAACTATAATTTATTCAGCCAAGGGAACAAATGGTTATATTTCTTTCATTACATCTTTCCAACCCTTGACAAATGGGAGTTGAACATCATGAATTCCTTCTTCTTAATCAAATATTATAACTAAAAACTTAAATAAATATAGGGTATAAAAATTTGATGCAAATAAAAAACTATAATTAAATTTATAGTGATTTAAGTATGTGTAAACTAGAATATTAAATAATAATAGTGCGGGAAATAAAATGGTTCCTTCACCTAATACCCTTAAAAAATACCTTGTTTGATAGAAATAATGTAAAACATTAATAGGGCATCTTAAAGCTAAAGTGTACCATAAAAGGATGTCACAATCATCCCAATCTACAAAAATACTTTTTATTGGGCTTGAACTTGGTGGATTTTTTTTTTTTTTTTTAACAAAATAGATTATAAGGTGAATTGTAATGTTACAAAATTAATTTCCAACAAACGTTTTTCAAGTTATGGTTATCCTAAGATTTTATAAAGGACACCATTAAGAGTAAAATGACATCCATCATGGGGTGTAAGGAATATATATATGTGTGTGTGTGTGTGTGTGTGTCCTTTCAATTTCATATATGTGATTGATTCATTTAACTTAACGAATGTAAAAAAAATTTAATTTGATTTTTCATTTGATGTATTTCAATTATGGTTCAAATAAGGACTAATAAAATTTACCAAAGGACTACCAAATTTAATCTTGGGTAATATATCTTAGCATGAAGACATTTAACATATAACGCCCTCCAAATTGGTACCTATATAATGTAATTAAATTTAGATTTGGTTGTTAGTTGGTACATAGTAGGTAGTACCAAGTAGGTAGGTGGATGTCTACTTGCTTACATAGGTACTTAATATGTAGGTAGGTAGTTTGGTACCTCCTCACATGGGTATTAGTCTATGTAGATTGGTAAGGACATAGGTTGGTACTTAACTACATAGGTGGCATCACAACATAATATCATATTCATGTGTATGAATGATTTATTTCAATCACAATCGTCAAAGTCTGGAATCCATATAAGTGACATATTTGCTATCTATAAATCATTATGTTTGATTTGACTAAATACTTAATCGTAGTTATTCAAAACATGCACACCTATTTTTCATTTCAATCAAAATGGATGTAATTAATCATTTTAGGTAAAATTGATATGATTAACCTTGATTTTACAATAAGTTTAATCACAATACTATTAATGCAAGAGACATGGTTTTATTGGAGTTGAAGATGGCTCATTAGTAAACATTGCCCAATTAATAATCATTGAACGATTCCTTATAACCAAACAATTGATTATCAAAACTTGTGGTTAGGGTTTTAAACTTTTCATTCATAGATATGATTTTTATGGTTGGTAATAAGCATTTACTCATTGGTAAAAATATTGATTGTTGGGCATTTCCACCATCTATGTGGCCATAAAGGAAGTTCATAAAAACAAAAAACTAGTTGAATGAAATTGTTTGGAATGAAATTCACATTATTTGGTAATAGGAAGGATATTGTTTATGTATGAAGTCTAACACCTCCAATTATAGGATGCACTTTGATTGCACATGGAAAGATGTGTGTTCAAGAGAGGCCAAACTATTTTTTCACCCCTCTCCCCCTTACTTTACTTTGGGAGATTCTATATTACTCATTTCAAACCCAAATGGAGGTTTGAAAACAAATGTGGGGGGTGGGTTGCGAGGGAAAGGAGTACAGAAGACCCTTTGAATCTTGGGGGCTGAAAGTGATGGGAGAGTGAACACACGGTCTTTCTTTGAGAGCCTTAATGTTCATTCACTAACCTATCTACCCTAAGGAAATGGAAGGAAGGAAGGACACAATCCACTATGTACTACTACATGTCTTTCAATGTGGGATTAATGTAACAACCACTTGCAGGGTGGATGTTTAACACTATGCATGCAGTCTTGTACTGGATTGATCAAGTCTATCAAAATATATTTGTTGTTATGTTGGAGCTAATCACAATGGATGAGAGAGAACCTCTTATGGTGGATTTGATTTCAAACATATGAAAACAATTTTCCAGAGGAAAACAATGTTTGTTTATGATTTATCATGTCCATAATGATCAACCCATCCACCCCCTCTCATCAAATTGACCTCTTGAGCATTCGAAAAACAAACATAAGAAACATATGCATTTGTAATAGTGATGAACTAAGTAACGTGTTAGTTGGTGGGACACAATATAATTACAAGCTTGAGTTGAAACTATGATGGATGTTGAGCAAAAGTAACAACCACCATGGCAATGTTGAACTTTGCCGTTTGGCCACAATGCACACTAGTAAGGAGAAGGAGCTTGGGGAGGAGAAATAATAGTAGTAGTTCCTAGACTGAAAGAGAATTGAAATTTTTGTTTTTGGAAATGGTGAGGCAATTACGGTTGTGTGGCAGACATTCCTAACAACCTTCTTACAACACTTGGAACTCATGTAGTTCTTCTTTTTGATAGTCTTTGTTGTTGCACTCTTGCAATGACTAGGGTTACCATTGTTGGCGAGCTCTTGTAACGACAAGAAAATCCTTTTTTTTCAAGAAAGTTTTCCTCCATTTTAATTTTTTGGGGGCTTGGTTTGGTTTTGTTTTTTTGTTTTTTTGTTTTTTCCTTTATTTTTTAAGGGGGGCTACTTGGGCTTTTGCTTCTTAAGGGTTTTGGGCGTAGCCTTTTTTTTAATGGTTCCTTCTTTGCGTTCCCCATTGGTTCGAAATACCCCTTCTCTTCATTGTTTTGGCCTTTTCACTTTAGGTGACTTCTTGAGGCATGTCAAGAGTGTTCATCTTCTTGTTTGTTTCATTTCCCAAGCTAGCTTAGGTTATTTTTATCTTTGTAAGTGTCTTCTTTTATTGTGTTTCTCCCTAGTTCTATTCTTTTTACTTTTTGTGGTTGGCTTTGAGCTCAGTCTAGCTCCATTTTGGGGTTGTTTGAGTATTGTTTTGTGTGCCCTTGTTTGTTTCATAGGACCCTCAAGCCATATAAGTCAGGTGGGCTTTTCACTTACCCTTTGGTCGAATTATTCAAGATTCAATGAATGAGTTAGCATGGTTCCTTTTCTTCTTGTTGCCACATTGGTGTTTGTGTTATATTCAAGGAGGTTGTTCAAGTCAACAATAGGTTTTTGTTTGCCTTAGGAGGTTCATGGCAAGTGATTAGTTTTATCTTTAGGAGGAGTCTTCACATTTCATGTGTGCCTCATTCTCACCATTCATGGGAAGATTATTTGACCATTCCATTTTCGCCAATGTTTAAATTTAGGGAAAGCTGGTGAATACGGCAGCGTTGCCAAAGCTCTCTAGCCCATGATGTCAGTTATTATTTTGGAGGACACTGTTGCTAACCCATGCTAATTGCACCCCCTTCCTTTAAACCTTGTTCTTCCACCTATTTTTTATTATTGGCTTAAATACAATTTTGTCTTGGTTAGGACTCTCTTTGCCCAAGCCTTTGCCATTACATCCCATTGG
>Ga0116228_10006654_pt1 | contig 10312 bp, 5 predicted proteins | sample S1TSphfallax_2_FD_89694 | JGI IMG/M metagenome (GOLD analysis project Ga0116228, IMG submission 89694) | Host-associated microbial communities from peat moss isolated from Minnesota, USA - S1T2_Fc - Sphagnum fallax MG | ecosystem: Host-associated > Plants > Peat moss > Unclassified | place: USA... | reverse complement strand
CTTCCTCTTCTGCATTTGAGCCCTAGCTTGCTTCATGTTTGTTTTTAAAGATTTGTTGTCCCCCAAGTTCACACTTTTGTATCAAAAGGGTGATCTCGCATTCCCTCTTTGAAATTGCAGTGAAATTTATTTCATGCTTCTTTGACTACTGCAGATGACCAAGTTACAATGAAATTAGTTTGTTGTTGCCTTGTAAATTCCCTTTCAATTGCCCATTTTGCCACTGTCATTGTTGTTGATGCATTTTTAGTTTACTTGTTTTACTTTTCCTTCCCTCTTGTTTTTCTAATCAATTATTTATCACTAAACTTTTATTTCCACACCAAACATGGGGCCTTTGCAAAATTGGCCTAGTTTTTCCTTATAACCAAACATTGAAAATATTCCATATTTCCCCCTTTCACTAATGAAATTCAACTAATCATCTATCGCCAAACGAGTCCCTTGTAAATTTATTCAAACTTTTTACAAACATGGCCATCAAAATCCTAATATTGAACATTAAAACTTGATGAATGGTCAGCAATATGAAAAAGTTAGAACAAAATTATTTTGAACCAAACATTTGGTGATAGGCTAAAAGGTGAATGCCCATAAGAATTGTTTTGTTTGCACATAGGCCCATTGTCACACTAGATGGATGCTCAATGACTAGCTTGTGTTTGGTGATGGGCCTTTCTACCCTAGTTCAAGAATCCATCTTTAGAAAACACTCATGTTTTTTGAAAATGAAGTTGTCCATTCAATGTACAACTACTAGGCTTGTTATGACTATAGTTCCATTCTTTAATTCTCATTTTTTTAAAAGAATGAGCTAGTGTTATGTATAAAATTTATTTCCATTAAAAAGGAGAGAAAGAAGTTGTTGCCTAACAATTGGTACTTTTCCATGCACATTTCTAGTAGGAGGTTAGTTACAAATAATATTGTAGATTACTATTGTAGATTACCCTACAAAAAATGTAACATCAAACCTTAGAAATATGTTTGATATATTCATAATATACTCTAAAAATATTCTAAACATAACTTTAATACACCCTAGATATATATCCCGAATATATCATAAGACAACCTAGACAAATTACTTGCAACTACATTTTGGTTATTATTGCAACTAATGGGATTTAGTAGCCTATTCATGGATGAAATGCATTTTAAAATCATTCACATGGAAGGATAAAACTTCAAATAGTTGCAATGTAGTTGCACATAATTGTAGGATAATTGCAAAATTTTCAAGGATGGTTAATACTTGTGGAAAAAGTTGCAAATGACACATAATTTCATGTAATTGCAAAATGATTGGTTGCAAAATGTAAAATTTCTTCCTATTTTAGTTGGAAGGAAATTCTAATGTTATTCCATTAGTTCACCATAATATGGCAAAATTATGTGCATGATAATGTCAATGGAGACTTGAGTTTATCCTCACGAAAAAAACCATAATTTTAGTTGTGGTCATAATGAATAGAGTTTTTAATTAACAATTTTTATCAAAATTTTCACTAGAAAATGATTTGATTGTACTTATGATTGCTTGGCACTTATTGATAATCACATGACAAAAACGTGATTTTTTCCTATTAGAGAACAACCCATATTCAACTAATGATATTTATTATTATGATTAACCAAGGTATATGCATGCATTGTTTAAACAAAAGTTGAAGGTGGAAGGGTGTAAAGATGATAATAGAAGCCACATGAATCCTTTCAATGAATGTTTATTCGAGGATACTTTTGATGTATTCCCATTTTTAAGTTGAAAAAAATCATAATTTTTTTGACCTTACAAAATGTTGCATTATACTATAATGTAAAGATATATTTAAAGAATCTCTCCACCAATAGGAGTTTTTACAATGCTTATAAGCATTAGTGACAATGTTTAATGAATGTTTTTGAATATCTTGCAACATTAGATTAATTCTTGACCACAAAATATAAATAAAATAATGGTTACAATCACGTGATTCCTATGAGTGATTACACTTGAAATTATTCACACAACTTCATGTAAGTTAGTTCACTTCAAGTCTTTATGGACAAATGAACAATAATAAAAGGCTAGAAAATTTAATAAGTTGAAAACCTCTAGACAAACTTCCTTGATTCGATCTTGTGCAAACTTGAACTAGTTTTTGGACAAAGTAATGCTAGTGTAGTGGCATCTAGTTTGGCATACCAACTATATTACTAATGTGCCCCAACCAAATCCTCTTTCTAGCACCTCATGAATGTTCTATACTTGTGTTTATTTGAAATGATATATTGCAATTCAACACAAATCATTATACGAATGAATGTATAATTGGGTGGTACCACAAGGAACCAAAATTGGCAAAATAATATTCATGAACCATTTCCTTTAAATGTTTTTAATACTATAGTTTTTTTTTTTATCATGTTTCTTCAGTACATGCCAAAATATATGGCTTTAAATTTTTATTATAATAAAAAGAAGTGAAGATCATCATAAATTTGTATTCTTAATTTCCATGGCCCTTTTAGGAATCATGAACATGAACATTGAAAATTCATAACTAAATCATACTTATTGGATTAATTACTTAATAAAAACTCAAATAAAATACCATCTAAAGTACCTTTGAGAATTATACATTAAAAAAACCCAAAAAGTATGGTTAAAAAATGATTGGGAACACTAAAATTCAAAATATTTTATTTCATTTAATTTTAAGGCATTAAAAAAATAATGAAAACCCATCTTTAAGTGTTTCCTATATTTTCTTAAAGTTTGATGGGTGTAAGAAAATGAAAGTGTGATGTTCCTTTGTTACCACCCAATGATATTTTCACACATGCATACATGTTAATGGTTTCCATGTCACAATGATTAAACATTATTGTATGATACCTATATATAATTGAAATCAATATATCAAGAGCACATGAGATTTGGTTCAAGTTGTTGTTTTCAATGTTGTTAGAATAAACAATGTCAGAATGATGAATTGATGGGGTAGTAAAGATGGTGGTTTAGAGTGATTTAGTTATAGACCTTGTCAATTTATAAATTGATTTTATGCATTTGCACATCCACCAAAGGTTATTTAGGATCTTATACAAAATGATCAAGTTGAATTTTTTTACCATGGCAACAAATTGTGCACTTAAATGCAATTAAAAATTCATGTTTGAAATATTGAAGTCTCGTTGCCCTTCAACACTCAAGGCCCTAGCCTCTCATTCTTATTCCTTTCATTTCAAACACACAAATATAACACATGAATGTAGTTTCAAGTCTCTTCATTCTTCAAAATTGATGTCAACTTTTCTGCAATTATTGTTACATTTGTCTATGTGGTGCCACTTTAATGGCATGTGAATCATGGAAATTTTTACTTATTAAATAATATGGATATTGAAAATTTAAAATGAATAAAACAAAATTCCAATAGCAAAGTTTGGTTTGAATAAAGGATGTTTAATAGTTTCATTCAATGGCATTATTTCCATAAAGGGCCCCTTAATTTTCATAATACAATTTATTTCATCTTTAAATTTTTTTTTATAGTAATAGGTTAATATTAGACACATCTAAAAATCACTAAAATTTTTCATATTTTTTTAATTTTTTGTTTATAGAAAATTAAGGTTTAAAAAATGTTCATGAGTCTTTTTTGACATGTAAATGTGATGCAACGTATATGTTGTTTAAAGAAAAATTGTAGTTTATAACGTTAAAAATAAAACTTGAAAGTGTTAACATGTTTTGGGTATGATTTGAAATTATGAAATTTTTTCAAGATGAAACACAAAATTGGCAAAATTTGTGCACTTTCAAAAATTCGTATTTCTCCAAATTTGATTGTAAAAAAAATATGACATATTGGGCCAACTATAAATACAATATATAAAAAGTTTCAAAGCATTTCATTTGAAAATTCCTTTTGAGGAAAACATGTTTTTTTGGGAAAAAGGACCCCAAAAAGGATAATAGTCCTAAATGCAAAGTAAATACATTGGCTCGTTATATGTTGTTTGGACCCAAAGAAGAAAATTGTACCTTGTAGTACATAATGAAATTGTAATGTGCATGTGTTAGTGAATTGTTGTGTAGTCAAAAGTATGATATTGCCCAATCTATTGACGATGTCCATAAAAGTGGCACCATCTAGCCCTTCTTCCTATATAAGCTAGTTTGTTCCAAGTTAAAATCATGGAACCATTCTTTGTTGGAAAAAAATTAAAATAAAGACTTCCAAAATATGCACAATAAGTGAAAGTAATCTTGGTCAACAACTTGGACATGTTGCATAGCTCCAAAGAAACTACATAAACATTGAAAATTCATTTGTTAATGAAAAGGTAACCTATAGTAATGGCTACATCCATTCAAGGAATTGGACTAGAACAAATTAGTTTAAAGGTCTTAATTAGTTAGAGCATCACAAGACAACATGGAGATAATGTCATGCACATGTATACTTGGTGGTTTTTTTAGATAGTAAGGTGATTATGTCTATTCATCCTTCTAATAGATTATCCTTGTGTCTCTTTTAGATTGTTTGTCCTTCCTCCATAAGGTTCCAAAATATTTGTCGCCATCTCTTTTTCCCCTTCTCCTATTTATTCTTTGGGTTGTCCCCTTTTCACAAGGAGTGGGGACCTTCACACTAGATCAACTTCTAGATTAGTATTTAGTTAGTTGTTTAATATGTTTTCACTTTGTTTCTTTGCATTAGTAGTTAACAGTGAATATAAATTGACGTCATAAGCTAAAAAAATTAACATGGTATTAGAGCTAGAGGGATCGAAACAAAATTATTAAAAAAAAAGGTGTGGAAGAAATAGTAAGTCTTTAGAAGCTTAGGAAGATCAACAATAGGACTTTCAAATGGTAGAAGGAATTGAAAAAATGAAGGATATAGAAGGACCCAATTGGTTTAGGGAAGTCTCCAAGTCTTAAGGCTTTTTAGTTGTTTTAGAAGCATGACATGAAGCTTTGATATCTCCATACAAAAATGTAGTCATCTTGATGGATGTAAAAATTATTGGGTTTGGTCATTTAGGATGATGAACATGTTACAAAAGGAAAATAGTTGGAAACATGTATAAAGTCGAAAAGATGACTTTATCACAGTTGTAGAAATTAAAATAAAATCCAAGGCCTTCAATGTAATAAACCTTTTTGTCAAGGACACTATGATTCCATTTGTCAAAAGATTCAAGGGTCCTCATGATTGTTGGGAATATCTTAGAGAGCACTGTCAAGCCAAATTAGGTTCTAAGAAACTAATGTTGTTGAAAATAATTGTTTTTATGAGGAAAGAAAATAGTAGTATGGATTACTACTTCAAGGAGGTTAGGGAAATATTGGACCAATTTGGAAGGTATTATTTTTTCCATTACTTATGAACTAATTTTTCTTATGATACTGAACTTTATTTCATTCCATTACAACATCTTTGTTAAAAATCTAACCAACAAAGACCCCTTGCCCACTTTAGAAGAACTAGAACTTTGGCTACTAATTAAAGAGGTGCAAATCAAACCAAATGTTGAAAAAGAAACCTTCAATGATGCCTTGGCCATTCAAAGCACGATGCACAAGGTCAAATCTTAAGCCCTAAGCTTGAATCTCAAGGACAAACAACTTGTAAAAAAGAAAAGTTAAAAAAAAAAACCAACAAAGGAAACTAGACCAACATTGGCGACCAAAATTGGTAAAAAACTATTTGAAAAAACCACTATTGGAAAAAGGAACTTTCTAGCAAAAGATTGTGGAAGCTTTTGAAGAAACCCAAGCAACTCCAAAGCTTGGAAGATGTCATTATTATGGAGCAAGGGGACATTGGGGATGCAAATGTGAAATTTAATAGCTAGTGGAAAAGCACTAGTAGGATTTTAGAAAAAAACAACTATGTTTACAATTGGATTTATAGTCATATTGGATTAAATGACATTGGTCATTAGAGTTATGATAGATAACTTGCTTAAACAACTCAATATGAAATGGTGTCAAGTTGTGTTCAAAACAACTATGTGTGGATTTACACTTAAAATAAAGTATGTAGTCATTTTATAGTCATTTTGGACACATGTAGTCATGTTGTAGTCATTTAAGACCAAATTTAAAATGTCATTAAAGTGAATTAAACCTTTGTTTCCACGACCACAAACGAACTCTTTAACCACCCAACCAATACTTTAACTTGTGATATATTATAAACATGTATATTTCAAATACTGTGCATTATCATGTGATTATTTAATTATGTAAGTCCATAATGAAATTAATTTCACATTTTAATTACAAGATTTTAGTTTATTTAAATAAATATTACTTTTAATTCAATATTCAATTTTAATAAAAATGCAACTACCCATATTGCCACATAAGTTAGATAGTTGCAAATATGGTTCATAGTCATTTTTTTAGTTGTTGAGAATCACTAGTTGTTTAAGAAGTGGTTGCATAGGACATGGAATCTTCTAGTGAAGATTTTGAGACCTAAATCGATAACTTTGCAACTTGAGCTAGACACAATTACAAGCCAATTGCATGATGTTTAACCATTTGAAGAAAAGATCAAAAAAACATTTACCTCAAGAAATGAACTAGAAAATTTAGAAGGTCTAGAGAGATATTTAGTTGAGTTGTCAACAAATTCTTCTTTGTATTTTGACTTTGGTGCAACTAGGCATGTAATAAGCATAGTGACCTTTTAGTCTCCTTGAAGAAATCACCTCATAGAAACATTATAGTTATTGTAAAAAGAGAAAGCCATCATGTAGTTGGAGAAGGAAACATGATTGCAAAATTAAAAACTAAAAAAATAAAACACAATTTTAAGATTTTTCATGTACTAAACATCATGAAGAAAAACTTGTTATTTGTTGGAGCCATTGTTAATTTTGGATTCAATGTAGAATTTCTTCCCAACACATGTTTAGTTAGAAACATAATAATGAGGGCCATTGTCTTAAAATGCACAAGAGTAAATGGGAAAGGTTTGTACAATTTGAAAGCAAGGGTGTTCTCATGGTATGGTGTACACATTTTGTGTCAAAATTGGAACTACATAGAATATCAAGAGTCATAACATGTAAAAATTCACTCATTGAATTCTTTTAAAAATCTTGTATAAAACAATTTGTATAAATCATGAATATGCAATTGATGCATACTTTTATGTTTACATAATTGTACATCAATAATTCAATAAAATTTATTTAAAACACCTTGTTTAACAACAATTTACCATTTTTCGTGAATTCTAAAATTTCACTTCATCTTTATACAAAAATAAAAACAACACTTAACCCAACTACATATTTAATGGGAAAACATTTTACAACTTAAAAAATTCATAATCATAAACATTATCACAATATAATGTACTATTAAGCATTTATTTATCATTTAATATAAACATCATGACTTTAAGACAAATTGAAAGTTTTCATGAAGAAGATTGTTCATTGCATGGTTTTTTCTTCATATACGCAAAATCTCATGGAAAATTTTCTATTAAAACAAATTTTTTTAGTCCTTTTGTTAATTTCCAATCTTTGTTACAATCTTTTGCAAGTTAAAAATGTTCTCCAATCAACCATTGAATTGTTCAAATGTGCATCAATTTCACAACATAATGAGAGCATGGGTTGTTATCCACTTTTAATTACAAATTCACAAAACCTTTTTCAAATATTTTGGAACACCACATACAAAATATGATGTAGTGAAAATTGTTAGATTGTGTTGAGTTTTTGTCTACACCATACCATAGAAACACCCACAAAATCCTATTTAAACTTTGAAGTAAACATTATCTTTGGGAACCCAAGTGCATCATTTGGTCTAACCATAACTAAGACGAATTTTTGGCATAAAAAATTAAGCCACCTAAACTTTGAAGCACTACACAATTTCACAAACAAAGAAGGGGCCAAGTAGGCATACCCAAACTTCCCAAAATACAACTCACATGTGAAATTTGTTTTCAAGGGAAATAATAGATTTTTTTTTTCAAAAATGAACAAATAGCAATCAAAAGGATCCGTTGATGTTATACACACTAACATTATGGACCTTTCATTACCAAGTCTATTGGAGGAGCCAAATACTTTATAACCTTTATAGATGATAGGAGAAGGATGATGTGAATCAAAACCCTCAAGATCAAGGATCAGGCTCTAAAAACATTCCAAAATTTCAAAAACTTTGGCCAATAAAAAACTAGGAGGATAAGAATCCTTAGATTTTATAATGTAAGTGAATTCAACTTTACAAAATTCATTAAATTTTACAATCAAGAAGGAATAGGAAGGGAGTTGACGCAAGATTATTCACCTTAGTAAAATCGAGTTGTTCAATGTCAAAATCACACAATTCTAGAAATTACAATCTATGCATAGATGTAGAAGGAGATCTTCTCAAGTTTCTCTAGGTTGAGCTAGTAGACTCAACACATAAGACCATGAAAGACACTTGACCAAAAAAAACTTTAAAAATCTTTTATGGAAAAGAACCAAATCTGAAAATCCCAAGGTTCTTGGAGTGCAAGCATACATCCATGTTCTTAGAACTAAAAGGGACAAAAAAGTTGTGAAAGGAACCTTAGTTGGAATATATGTAAGGACAAAGGGGTATAGGTGCTACATACTTGAATAAGAAAGTGGTTACCTTTAAGGATGTAATCATAGATGAAAAAAGAAATCCCACACACCTTGTAAATGTAGGAGGACATGAAGATGTGCCTAATGAAAATGAAGTGGGAATAAAAGGATATTTTCCTCCCTTTAATTGGAACATAAATTGTCAAGAGGAGTAGCAATTGTTTCACAATGCCTTTGGCATCATGCTCCCTAAAGTCAAATCCTAGATGAAATTAAGACACAAAAACCTAGTCTTGACAAATATTGAGATCTAAAGCAAATGAACAATGGACGACTACAAAGTACCATTGAAGTGTACTAAAGGAGGAGAAGAAGGAATGTTTAAGAACCCAAAAGGTCCACTAGGGCATAATTCAAGCTTGCCAAACTAAATTACATCAACTTAGTAGATGGGACTATTCCATATATCACCTTTTCTAATGCAATGATAGATGATAGGTGGAAAAGAACCTACATGGAGGAAAAAATGGAAGCCATTTTCAAGAATCGTACTTGGTTGTTAGTGAAATTGCCCCAAGGTCATATGCCAATTTGAATCAAATGGATTTTCAACATCAAGAGAAGTAGATAAAATACAAAGCTTATTTGGTGGCACAACAATGTGAACAAAAAGTTGGAATAAACTATGAAGACACATTTTCTATTGTGGCAAAGTGGACCACCATTAAATTAATCACAATAATCATTACTACTCAAGGTTGGGACCTCCATCACATGAATGTCAAATCAAGTTAGTTTTCATGAATGGGAACATTGAGAAGAAGTTTGCATATAGTAACCCCTAATATTTGTCATCCAAAGACAATAAGGATTGGTCTACAAGGTCAACAAAGCCTTGTATGGACTTTAAAAAGCTCCAAAGGCCTAGTCACCCAAATTGAAAGCTTGTACCAATTGAAGAACCAGGAACAATCACTATTCATGATTATTTATGTGGATGACTTTTTCATCATTAATAGTAGCACAACCAACATTAACTAAATCAAAACAAGATTGAAAAATTAGTTCGAGATGTCAAACTTAAGTGTAAGTTCAAGATACTTAGGGCTTGAGTTTGAACAAGGGCTTCAAGGAATATTTATTTGAATTAGAAATCATGTACCGTAGTGGCATTCCCATTCGCACTAAAAATAATTATTTCTGGCGGCTGCGAAAAAAAAAACTAATTTTTTACAGCCGGTGCGAAGTTGCGAATTAATCCGATAATTCTACAACCCTGTTAGCGAAAAATACCAAAAATGGCAGAATAGGTAGCTGCCCTGAGAGTCTCGAAGCAAGGCTCTAACCAGTACTGGCGATGTTGATCTAACAATTGAATTATAATCTTCTCCATTTGATCCATCCTCCTCAGAGTCAGAACCATCTAGGTCTACATCACTTGGAACATCAAACTGATCATCCAGGCAGGCCTCCATCACACCGGCCAATGAAGCCTGCTCCATGTGCGTGAGCACCTCGATGTCCCCTTCAAGCCTTGTTGTCGTATCCTCCTCCGCTGCTTCCAGTACCAGCAGACCCCTTGTCAGACATTATAACAAGGCCTTTGCTTGGAACTCCGCTTCGTGAATCTTCCCCATCCTGCACTTCGTCCACCCCTTCCTGATCATCTGCTTGAGCCCTGCCAGCTCCTCCCAGGAACCCATCAACCAGTGCAGAAAGGGCG
>Ga0116228_10006653_pt1 | contig 10312 bp, 8 predicted proteins | sample S1TSphfallax_2_FD_89694 | JGI IMG/M metagenome (GOLD analysis project Ga0116228, IMG submission 89694) | Host-associated microbial communities from peat moss isolated from Minnesota, USA - S1T2_Fc - Sphagnum fallax MG | ecosystem: Host-associated > Plants > Peat moss > Unclassified | place: USA... | reverse complement strand
CGCCATAGCCGGTGGTGGAGAGCGTATGCACGGAAAAGAAAAACGCGCCGGAAAACCTGCCGGCGCGCACGCCCTCGAGCCCGCCGGCGCTAAAATAGACTGCGGCAAACACCACGTTGATGGCGAGAAACACCCCGGCCAGCACGCCCAACAGCGCCGCCGGCGCAATCGTCATCAGCGTATGGTAGATATCCCGCAGCCCGTCGCGGGCAATCCCGCGGCGCTCGATCTCCCGCAGCGCCGCGGCTGAAAGCGGGAGGGTTTTCGGTCTTTTATGGGCCGGCCGTTTTATGAATTGGTCCGGCGCAAGAAGGCCGGAATTTCCAGCCCGATTTCATCGATCTGCGCCGGCCGCACCGCCGCGCGGGCGGGCTCGCGCCCCGGTTCCGGTTGCGCCAAAAATTCCGGCTCCTGCCTTGCATTGACAGGAGCCACCTGTGGCTCCCGATGGGCGCCTTGCGGTGGCGGTGCCGCGGGCCCGCCGAAAACCCGGCTAAACAGGCTGGGCCGTTTCGCGGTGTCCGGCGCAGGACGCAAGCTGGCGGGTACGGCATGCGCCGCGGGCCGCGCCGGTTTCATCTCCGGCTCTCTCGCCTCATGCATCTCCGCCTCAGCCGGTCCTTGATATGCGGCTGAAAGCAGCGGTTTCGCTGGCGGCTGCGGGATATATCCGGCGCCCTGCGGCGACGGACCTGGCTGCACGGGCGCCTGCATGACCGGAGGCTGCGCGTGCGCAACGAACGACGCTGTCTCCGCCGCACCATTCGTAACCAGCTGCAATTGCGGTTTTTGCGCCACCATCGGCGCCGCGCTGTCGATGCCGGTGGCGACAACCGAAATTCTCATGCGCCCGCCGAGACTTTCATCGAGCGCCATGCCGACCATGATGTTCGCATCCTCGTCAACTTCTTCCTTGATGCGATTCGCAGCCTGGTCCATTTCGAATAGAGTGATATCGGAGCCGCCGGTGATGTTGATGAGCAGGCCGCGCGCGCCCTTCATGTTGGTGTCTTCGAGCAGGGGGTTGCTGATGGCGGCTTCGGCGGCGCGAATCGCGCGGTCTTCGCCATCCGCTTCGCCGGTGCCCATCATGGCCTTGCCCATCTCGCTCATCACCGAACGGATATCGGCGTAGTCGAGATTGATCAGCCCCGGCAGCACCATCAGATCGGTCACGCCGCGCACGCCCATATACAGGACGTTATCGGCCATCTCGAACGCTTCTTTCCAACCGGTGCGCTCATTCGCGACCTTGAAGAGATTCTGGTTCGGAATCACGATCAGCGTATCGACATAGGCCTGCAATTCGCAAATTCCGTCTTCGGCGAGCCGCATCCGCTTCTTGCCCTCAAAGGCAAAAGGCTTCGTGACGACACCAACCGTTAGAATTCCCCGCTCGCGCGCCATGCGTGCGATGACCGGCGCGGCACCTGTGCCGGTGCCGCCGCCCATGCCGGCGGTGATGAACACCATATGGGTGTTCTCCAGATGCCGGGCGAGATCGTCGGAGGCTTCATCCGCCGAGGCCTTGCCAACTTCTGGCCGCCCGCCGGCGCCATTGCCCTGCGTGATATGCGGGCCCAGCTGAATGCGTTTTTCCGCACGCGAGAGCTGCAGCTGCTGCGCGTCAGTATTCGCGACGACAAAATCCACGCCCGGGAGATTCAGCGCGATCATGTTGTTCACCGCATTCGTGCCGCCGCCGCCGACACCAATGACGGTGATGCGCGGGGTGAAATCCGTATGCTGCTGCTTCTGAATCGTAAGGTTCAAGGTCATGGAAGAATCTCCTTAAGACAATAGCGGTACTGAACGCTTCGTTTTCATGTCAAACGGGTTTTTATCGTTAAACGCGGTCCTTGAGAAAATTAACAAATCTCCCGAACCAGCCGGTCATTCGTTCATCGTCGAAATCGATATCATGCATCGTCTGTCCATCGCCCGTGGCAAACGCCAGCAGCCCGGCGAGCGTTGCGAAATTCGGCGCGCAGGCGGAATCGGGCAGCCCGATCATCGCATTCGGCTTGCCGAGCCGTACATTGCGCTCGAGCATAAGCGCCGCTAGTTCCCGCACGCCGCCGAGCTGCGAACCGCCGCCTGTCAGCACGACCCGGTTGCCGCCGGCGCGACCCAGGCCCGCGGTTTCCAGCCGGTCTTTCACAAGCTCGAAGATTTCTTCCATGCGCGGGCGGATGACGGAGATCAACAGTGAGCGCGGAATTTTCGCAATCTGATGCTCATCCTCGCCCACCTGCGGGACGGGCAGCAATTCGCGGTCATCATCCGGGCTGCCTTGCACATTGCCATACAGCGCCTTCAGCCGTTCCGCATGCGCCACCGACGTGGATAACATGCGCGCGATATCGTTGGTCACATGCATGCCACCCACCGGCAGCTGCGCGGTGTGCAGAAGCTGGCCTTCCGCAAACACCGCCATGGTGGTGGTGCCGCCGCCCATGTCGATCACCGTTGCTCCCAGCTCCCGCTCATCGCCCACCAGAGTCGCCAGGCCCGAGGCCATGGGGGCAGAGACCAGTGCCGAAATATCCAGCTCGCAGCGGGACAAACAGGCAGCCAGTGTTCGCAGCGCGGTGTTGCCGGCATCGATCACATGCAGCCGCGCTGTCAGCGTTTCGCAATACAAGCCGCGCGGGTCGATCACACCCGGCGTCTCATCAGCCGAAAAACTTAAAGGCAAGGCGTGGATCGTTTCCCGCCCATCCGCCAGCGCACGGTTGCGCGCCTCACGCACCACACGCTTGACATCCTCGGCCGTCACCGCGCGCCCATCCACCGGCCATTGCACATTGAACAGCCGGCTTTCCGGCTGCCCGCAGGAGAGATTGACGACGACCGATTTCAATCTGGTATCGGCCATATCCTCGGCCGCCCCCACCGCCGCGCGGATCGCCCGCTCGGCTTCTTCGAGGTCGACGATGCCGCCGGATTTCACCCCCCGCCCTTTCTGCCAGCCAAATCCCAAAGCCCGTAGCCGCCCATCGGTCTCCGCGCGGCCGATCAGGCAGGCAATTTTCGTCGAACCGATATCCAGCACGCCGAATGGCCCCGAGCGGAAACTGCGCGGCCGCGCAATCTCATCCGCCGGCGGCTTGATCGCGCGCTCCTGTGAAATGCCCCGGCGAGAGAGATCATTCATGTCCAAAATTCCTCATATATGGCCGGAAGCAGCAGGGTATGGGTGTACAACCAAGCGCCCCGCCTCACGCATATCGATCCACTCCACCGGCCGGTCGAGCAGGCCCATGCTGTTTTGCAAATCCGCAAGCTGGGCCAGCGCTTCTTGCTCATTCTCTGCCGGCAATTTCACCACCGTTTGGTCCTTCAGCGTGAGATTCCAGCGCAGCCCATCGATCCGCTCCGCCGCGGCGACGCGCGCGAGCACCGGTTTTTCCGCCTGCAATTGGCTCATCAACGCGGCGGCGTTTTGCGGCGCGTCTTGCCCAACCAGCAGGAGCAGCGCGGGGTTTCGCCGTTTCGCGGCCGCCGCATCCTGGTTCGCGATCAAATTCCCGGCCTTGTCGATCAGGACAAATTTCGGCCCGCCATTCGCATCCGCCGTCTGCCAGATCGCATAAGGTGCGCGCTCTGTGATCGTGACGATGATGGTACCCGGCAATGCGCGCTCGATGATCGCCGTTTGCACCGGCCCCAATGCCTCAATGCGGGCGGCCGCCGCGGTAAGTGAAAACCCCAGGCTCGGATCGCCCGGGCTCACGCCCAGCGCCTGCTGCACAACCGGTAAAGGTGTCGTATCGGCGCCTAAAATTTCGATTTTGTCGATACGGAAGCCGAGTGCTGCGGCAACCGATGCAAAGCCATGCCGCATCGTCCCCGCCGGGCTTATCACCGGCCCGACGGCAGGAATTTCGCGGAACGCTTCGGAGGCCAGCACCACCACGCACATCACGCCCAGGAACCAGATGCCGGGTTTCAGGCTGCGCTTCACACGCCGCATAAACAAGGTTCGCGCCGTCAAACGATCCTGCTGCACTAGGGGTTTTTTTGCGCGCGCCCGCGGCAGCGGCCGGGTCACCGCTTCCGGGCGCGAGGGCGCGGCGTTGCGCGTGGCACTCAAACGCGGCATGCGGCGCGCTCCACCATCCAAGCGCATAAAGCGGGAAAACTCATGCCAATATAGGCCGCCTGCTCCGGCAACAGCGAGGTGCGAGTCATGCCCGGCTGCGTATTCACTTCCAGCAGCACCAGCCGGTCGTTCTCCTCATCATACCGCAAATCCGCCCGCGTGGCGCCTCGGCAGCCTAAAGCCCTATGCGCGGCCAGCGAAATATCCATCGCCCGATTGGTCACTTCCGGCGAGAGTTTCGCCGGCAGCACATGGTGAGAACCGCCCGGCGTGTATTTCGCATGATAATCGTAAAACTCTTCACCGGTAAGAATCTCCGTCACCGCCAGCGCGCGGTCTTCCAGCACGCAAACCGTCAATTCCCGTCCGGGGATAAACTGCTCCGCCATCGCCGGCCCAAACTTCCATGCCGCGATGATCTGCGCGCCGCGATTATCCCCCGCCCGAATGATCGAAACCCCGACGGAGGAACCTTCATTAATCGGTTTGACCACATAAGGCGGCGGCAGAGGATCATGGTCGGCGAGTTCGGCAATCTCGATAATCCGGTGCGGCGCCACCGGCAGCCCGGCATGAGAAAACACCGCCTTCGCGGCGGCCTTGTCGATCGCCAGCGCGGACGCCCGCACGCCCGAATGGGTGTAGGGAATCCCAAGATAATCGAGCACGCCTTGCACCGTGCCATCCTCGCCAAACCGGCCATGCAGCGCATTAAACACCACATCGGGTGCCGGCTTGAGTGTGGCGATCATCGCGCCAAGGTCTTCCGTCACCTCGATCGGCACCACCTCATACCCGCCCTCACGTAGCGCATCGATCACCTGCAACCCGGTATTGAGGCTCACTTCGCGCTCGGCCGACATGCCGCCGAACAAGACCGCGACCCTCTTCATGCCGGAATCCCGATGCGCTTGATTTCCCAATGCAGCGCCACACCGGAGGTCCGCTGCACTTTTTCGCGCACTTCCTCGCCCAACCCTTCCAATTCAGCCGCCGTCGCCTCACCGAGATTCAGCAAAAAATTACAGTGAAGTTCGGATACTTGTGCACGCCCGCGCATCAGCCCGCGGCAGCCGGCGGCATCGATCAGTTCCCACGCTTTCATATCCGGCGGGTTGGCAAAGGTGGAACCACCTGTGCGCGCGCGCACCGGCTGCGTTGCCTCGCGACTCGCCTTGATCTCCGCCATCCGCGCCGCGATGGCTTGGCGCTCCCCCGGCACGGCCGAGAATTTCGCCCGCGTGACCACAGCACCCGGCGGCAGGTTCGAGTGGCGATACGACAAGCCCAGATCATGCATGTTCAGCCGCACCAAATCGCCCGAGCGCGTGACGATCTCCGCCCATTGCAAAATCTGCGACACATCCCCGCCATAAGCCCCGGCATTCATCGCCACCGCCCCGCCGATCGTGCCTGGAACCCCCGACAAGAATTCCAAACCAGCCAGCGACGCCGCCGCTGCATGTTCGGCGACCGTCACGTCCAGTGCCGCAGCACCCGCGACAACCCCGTCCGGCTCGATGGAAATTTCATTAAACCCGCGGGCGAGTTTGATGACCACGCCGGCAATCCCGCCATCGCGGATGATGAGATTTGATGCCGCCCCGATCACCGTCACCGGCATCTCATGCGCTAATTCGCGCAGCAGAGCCGCCAGATCCTTGGCATCCGCCGGCCGCGCCAAAAACTCCGCGGCACCGCCGACGCGAAACCAAGTCGTCGGCCCGAGCACGGCTTGTTCCTGCACCCGCCCACGAATTTTCGGAATATCCAGCGCCGCCATCATCGCCGCGACCGCCCTTGCAGCGTCTGCAGCTGCCCCGGCAGCGCATTCGCCCAGCTGGTGATAGTCCCGGCGCCCAGGCAGATCACAAAATCTCCATGCCGCGCCATCGCATGCACCATCTCCGCAAGATGCGACGGATCACTAAGCGGCACTACCGAACGATGCCCACGCGCCCGCAGGCCCTCGACCAGCGCGTCCCGGTCAACACCCTCGATCGGCGCCTCGCCGGCCGGATACACGTCCGCCACGATCACATGCCCCGCATCATTCATGCAGGTACAAAAATCCTCAAACAGCGTCTGCAACCTTGTGTAGCGATGTGGCTGCACCACCGCGATCACATCCCGCGCCCCGGCCTGCCGTCCGGCTTTCAACACCGCCGCAATCTCGACCGGATGGTGCCCATAATCGTCGATCACAGTAATCCCGCCGGCCTCACCCGTCGTGGTAAAGCGCCGCTTCACGCCGGCAAAAACGGCGAGTGCCGCTGTTATCTGCGCCTCAGGAATTTCCATCTCGGTCGCCACCGCAATCGCTGCCAGCGCGTTCTGCACATTATGATTGCCCAGCATAGGCAATTTGAACGGCCCCATCCGCCGCGCCCGCCCGGTTGCCCGGTCGGCAAAGCGTACCTCGAATGTCGCCCCCTCACGGCCGGACATGATCCGCTCCGCCCGCACGTCCGCCTGCGGCGAAAATCCGTAGGTGACAACACGATGATCCGAAAGGAACGGAATCATCTGCTGCACCGCCGGGTGGTCGATGCACAGCACCGCAAACCCGTAAAACGGAATGTTCGACACGAATTGCCGATACCCTGCCTCCATCGCTTCCTTCGTTCCCCAGTGATCGAGATGCTCGGGGTCCATATTGGTGACGATGGTGATCACAGGCGGCAGGCGCAGAAAGCTGCCATCTGATTCGTCGGCCTCCACCACCATCCAGTCGCCGGCGCCCAGGCGCGTATTGCTACCATAGGCATTGATGATGCCGCCATTGATTACGGTCGGATCATATCCCGCACCTTCCAAAACCGCGGCCACCAGGCTGGTGGTTGTGGTTTTGCCATGCGTGCCGCCGATCGCGATCGACCATTTCAGCCGCATCAACTCCGCCAGCATCTCCGCGCGCCGCACCACCGGAATCAGTTTCGCCCGCGCCGCCACCACCTCCGGGTTATCCCGCGGCACGGCCGTTGAAATCACCACCACCTGCGCCTGGCCGAGATTGGCCGCATCATGCCCCACCGCGATCGGAATCCCGATTTTCCGCAAGCGCCCGACATTGGCACTTTCGGAAAGATCGCTCCCTTGCACGGAATAACCCAACACATGCAGCACCTCGGCAATGCCGGACATGCCGATGCCGCCGATACCGACAAAATGGATCGTGCCGATCGAAAGCGGCAGCGCCCTCATATCACGGCCTCCCGCACAACGGAATTTTGCACCAGATCGGCCAGCCGTTCCGCGGCATCCACAATGCCCATCCGTCCCGCCGCCGCCGCCATCCCCGCCAAGCGCGCTGGGTCGTTCACCAAATTCTCCAAAACCTTTGCCAGCGCCTCAGCCCCTTCAGTTTGTTCCACCCGCACGGCACCGCCCGCCCCCGCCAGCGCGTTCGCATTCGCCGGCTGGTCATCGTTAATCCGCAGCGGGATCAGCACCGATGGCCGGCCGATCACCGCCAGCTCGGCCACCGTCGAACCACCGGCCCGCGCGATCACCAAATGCGCATCCGCCATCAAACCCGCGACATCCGCAAAAAAGGGTTCCAGCACAGCATTTACCCCGCAGGCCAGCAACGCGGCCCGCGCGGTTTCGATCGATGCAGCCGGACACTGCATTGTCAGCGAAACGCGGGCCAGCATTTTTGCCGGCAAGTAAGCCAGCGCCGCGGGGATCAACGTTGCAAACACCCGCGCGCCGAGCGAACCGCCAAGAACCAATACATTGATTTTTTCGTCCGCCGCCACGTAGGGCGAATTTTTTCGGGCGGCGATCGCGGCCCGCACCGGGTTGCCGGTCAGCACGCACTGGCAGCCCTCCGGCACGCCGGATGCCGCTGCGAAACTCAGCGCCAACCGGTCCGCAAATTTCGCCAAAAATCTGTTCGCCTTGCCAAGTGCCGCGTTCTGGTCGTGCAAAATCAGCACCGGGCGCCGCCGCAAGCTGCGCGCGGCGAGCACCGGTGCGACCGCCGGATAGCCGCCAAACCCGACCACGACGGACGGCTTTAAATCCGCCAGCACGCGCCGCGCCGCCAGCACGCCGTGCGCAATCTGCGCCGCCCCTTTGGCCGCCCGCCATAAACTGCGGCCGGCCAAACCCGCACCCGCGATCACATGCATCTCGCAACCGGCGAACACCGGCGAATTTGCAGCGGATGACCGCGCATCCGTCATCAGCACGACGCGTTCACCACGCTGCAACAGCGCCGCCGCTAGTGCCTCAGCCGGAAAGATATGTCCGCCGGTGCCGCCGGCCGCGATGACGATCGGGTTCACGCGCGGCCCCCTCACGCGTAATCGCCCTGGTGGCGTTTGCGTGTCAGAGCAAGCAAAAATCCCATCTGGATCGAAATCGCCAGCACGGAGCTGCCGCCGTACGAAATGAACGGCAGCGTCATACCCTTGGTCGGGATCAGCGAAAGCGACGAGGCCATGTTGACAAATGCCTGCAACCCGAACCCCACGATCAGCCCACCGGCGGCCAGCACCACAAAAAGATTAGGTTCACCCAGCAGCCGCATCATCGCCCGCACCACCACCGCGGCGAACACCAGAATGATGAATCCGCAGAAAAACAGCCCAAACTCCTCGCCCGCCACCGCGAAGACGAAATCCGCCCGCGAATCCGGTAGAAAATGTTTCACTTGCCCCTCGCCCGGCCCCAGCCCGAACATGCCGCCATTGCCGAACGCGGAAAGCGCCGTTAGCGCCTGGTATGCGCTGGTCTTGGTCGGGTACAGAAACAGCATCACCCGCGTATGCACATGGGCGATGAACACAAACGCCAGCCCGAACGCCACCGCGACCAGCAACGCCGCGACCGTGACCCATTTCACCTCCAGCCCATCGAGGTAGAACTGCGCGAAGATCACCATGGTGAACAAAAACGTCATGCCGATATCCGGCTGCATTTTCAAAAGCAGTGCGGTGAGCACGAACAATCCCAACGCCGCCCGCCTTCCCGGAAACCCCGGCGTGCGCCGCGATTCCGCGATCAGCCAGGCCGAGACGATGATAAAGGCCGGCCGCAAAAACTCGCTCGGCTGGATGGTGAATCCGGGGAGCGAAATCCAGCGATGCGCGCCGTCCACTTCGACCCCGTGCAGCAGCGTGAAGCCGGTCAGGAAAAAAAACAAAATCCCCAGCCCCAAAGCCGCCAATTTTACCTGGCGCAGCGAGAGCATGGACATGCCCAGCATCGTCGCCCCGCCCATCCCTAAAAAAATGATCTGCTTGACCATCTCCATCGTATGCGGGTCGGTCAAACGCATCGACATACCCGGCGTCGCCGCCAGCGCCAGCAAATATCCGATGCCGATCAACACGCCGAGGGCGAGCAGGGTGACGCGATCCACACTCCACCACCAGCGACCGATGACCGAGGTATCGGCGCGCGAGACGGCGGGCATCAGCCGGCTGCCTTCGCGAGGGCGGTGAAAACATCACCGCGATGCTCGAAGCTTTTGAACTGGTCGAAACTCGCCGCCGCCGGCGAGAGTAGAATCACCTCGGCGCCCGTGGCCCGCGCATGCCACAACGCGGCCGGCACGGCGCGCTCCAGCGTCTCCACCACGTCGTTCGCCACGCCATGCGCATTCAGCACCGCGGCGAAGGACGCCGCATCCTGCCCAATCAGAAACGCCTTCTTCACGCGCGGAAACAGCGGCGCCAGCGACTCGATGCCGCCCGCTTTCGCAATCCCGCCGGCGATCCACACAAAGCCTTCATAGCACGCCATCGCGCGCGAGGCGGCATCGGCGTTCGTCGCCTTGCTGTCATTGACAAAGCGCACGCCATCGACTTTCGCAATTTCGGCTTGCCGATGCGGCAATCCGGGGTAGGTGCGTATGCCCTCCGCGATCGCGTCCTCCGGCACGTCAAGGGCACGCGCCATCGCCGCCGCGGCCGCTGCGTTCTGCGCATTATGCGTCCCCGGCAATGCCGCCGCACCTGCGGTGCTGAATGCCGGGCCGGAGATCCGCACCACGCGCGCCGCTTGCGTCTCTAGCCATTCCGCCATCTCGCGCACAAAAGGATCATCCACGCCGATCACCGCGGTGCATGCAGAATCCTGGCGCGCGAAAATATGGCGTTTCGCGGCGGCGTAGCCGGCCATGTCGCCATGGCGGTCCAGATGGTCAGGCGAGAGGTTCAACATGGCTGCCGCATCGAAGCGGAGGGTTGCGATTCG
>Ga0116228_10006650_pt1 | contig 10313 bp, 8 predicted proteins | sample S1TSphfallax_2_FD_89694 | JGI IMG/M metagenome (GOLD analysis project Ga0116228, IMG submission 89694) | Host-associated microbial communities from peat moss isolated from Minnesota, USA - S1T2_Fc - Sphagnum fallax MG | ecosystem: Host-associated > Plants > Peat moss > Unclassified | place: USA... | reverse complement strand
CGCTCGGTTGGCACGCACCAGGCACCGATGGCCACGGCACAGCTGCCACCCAGCTTCTCGTTGAGTGCGCGCTCCGCGTCGATGGCCGTGCGGGTGTTCTTCTCGTCCAGCGCGGCCAGAAGGTCGAGTACACGCAGGTCCCCCTCCCGTGCCTCCACGGCAATAGCTCCCTGCCCCGGTGCCGGCAGCCAGTCCGGGCTGGCGAGACGTGCGCGGATGCGGTGTCCGAGACCCAGGCGTTCCACTCCGGCACAGGCCAGGATGATGGCGTCGTACTCGCCCTCGTCGAGCTTGCGCAGGCGGGTGTTCACATTGCCGCGCAGGTCGAGCAGTTCCAGGTCAGGGCGCAATGCGCGGGTCTGGGCCTGGCGACGCAGCGACGAGGTGCCCACCTTCGCGCCCTGCGGCAGGTCGGCGAACGTGGCGTAGGTGTTGCTGATGAAGGCATCGGCCGCATCGGCCCGCTCCACGATGGCGCCGAGCGTGAAACCCGGTTCCAGTTCGGCCGGCACGTCCTTCAGCGAGTGCACCGCGATATCGGCGCGACCCTCCAGCATGGCGACTTCCAGTTCCTTCAGGAACAGGCCCTTGCCTCCCAGGGTGGCGAGCGAGCGGTCGAGGATTTCATCGCCCCGGGTGGAAAGGGGAACCAGTTCGACCAGCAGGCCCGGATGGGCACGGCGCAGCAGGTCGGCGACATGATTGGCCTGCCAGAGGGCAAGGGCACTCTGACGGGTGGCGATACGAAGCGGGGCTGTCATGGAAATTCCGTTGGATGGCGCGCTCATAGCCCGCCATTGTCCCGCAAACCCCCGTCGCGCGCAGCGCGACGATCAGCCGCGCAGCAGTTGCCGCAAGGCTGGCAGGTTGCGCCGGCTGACCTCCAGGCTGGCCTCGCTGCCATCGAGCCGGGCCATGACGCGGCCATCGGTGAGGGACTTCAGGCCGAGCAGGCGCTCCCGGGGCACCAGGCAGTTGCGGTGCAGGCGGATCAGGCGATCGCCGTGGCTGGCTTCCAGCTGGCGCAGCGAGTCGTCGATGAGATGGACGCCATGGGGGTGATGCACGGCGACGTATTTGTCCTCGGCCAGCAGGTAGAGCACCTCGGCGAAGGCAATACGGATCTCGTCGTTGCCCCGGCGCACACGCAACCATGTGCCGGAGGTCGACGATCGCACGGGCAGCCTGGCGACGGCACGATTCAGCGCCTCGTCGAGGCGCTCGGTGCGGACGGGTTTGAGCAGGTAATCGGTGACGCCCAGATCGAAGGCCTGCAGGGCATGGCCTTCATAGGCCGTGCAGAACACCACCTGTGGGCGCATGGCGAGCGCGGCCAGACGGTTGGCCACATCGGTGCCGCGCAAGCCGGGCATCTCGATGTCGAGCAGCACCAGATCGGGATGCAGGGTTTCGCAGGCGGCGATCACGGCCTCGCCGTCACCGACGTCGCCCACCACTTCCACGTCGGTGCGTCGCGCGAGCAGGCCGGCCAGGCGTGCCCGCGCCAGCGGTTCGTCATCGGCGATCAGCACGCGCATGGGCGACCTCCGGAAGAAACAGGCGCACGACGAAGCGGGCGTCCTGTGCGGCCGCATCCACGCGGGCGCGTTCGCCGTAGTGATAACGCACACGTTCGCGGACGCTGCGAAGGCCGTGCCCCGTACCGGCGGGTGCGGGAATGAGTGGCAGAGGGTTATCCACCTGCACGTCCACGCCGCCTGGTACGCGCCGGATCACGATGCCCAGGGTGCCCCCGTCGATGCGTGGCTGGATGCCATGACGTATGGCGTTCTCTACCAAGGGCTGCAGTAACAGGCGAGGCAGCGGGAGTGTGTCGGGTGCATCCAGCACGCGCTCCACGACGAGGCGATCTCCCAGCCGCAGTGTCTCGATTTCGAGATAGCGGTCGATCAGTCGCCATTCGTCGCCCAGCGTGCCGATGGCATCGCGGTCGTTGCCCAGTGCCGCGCGGAAGAGTTCGGAGAGGTTTTCCACCGTGCGTTCCGCCGCGGGCGGGTCTACGGCGATCAATGCCGCCACGGTGTTCATGCTGTTGAACAGGAAGTGCGGCCGGATGCGTGCCTGCAGCGCAGCGACCTGCGCCTGCGCCTCCGCCGCGACACGTGCCTGCCATTGCCCCACGACGTAGAAGTAACGCAGCAGGCAGGCGCCAAGCAGGCCGGCGGAGAGCATGGCCATCACCGTGAACCGTTGCGGTTCGGCAGGCCCGATGCCAAGGGACAGGCCATGATCGAGCCAGCCCAGCACGGCGGCCGCGACGCCCGCCATCGCCACCAGCACCAGCCAGACCGCCGCATACGGCCAGGGTCCTGGCAGCCGCTGCATGGCCGGACGCAGCTTGCACAACGCCACGGTCAGCAGCATCGACAGCCAGCTGGTGAACAGCACCGCGGCACTGTATTCGCGCCAGCCGCCGGTGGCGCCCGGCGCGAGCCGCATGAGGCTGACCGTAAGTGCCCCCACGACCAGCAGTGCGAACAGCACCGGCAGGCTGCAGAAGTCGGGCAGGGGCGAGGACGGGCGGGGCGCGGTGGACATGCGCGGAGTATGCCGGATGCCTTCCGGCACGGACGCGCGCAACGTCACGCGGCGGTGAAGCGCTCCGTGAGCCACGCGCGGATATCGGCGATTTCCGGCAGGGATACCTGGTGACCCATGGGATAGGTATGCCAGTCGATGCGATGGCCGAGGGTTTCGAGCAACTGGCGGGAGTGCTCGCTCAGCTGCAGTGGCACGACGGGATCGGCGACGCCGTGACCCCAGAAGATGGGCGTGGCGTGGTTCGCACCGGCGCGCTCGGCCTCGATGGTGTCGTGCAGCGGCAGGTAGGCGGACAGCACCAGCAGGCCGGCCAGCGCTTCGCGATGGCGCAGGCCCGCGGAGAGCGTCATGGCGCCGCCCTGCGAGAAGCCGGCCAGCACGATGCGCGAGGTGGGCACGCCACGCTCGTTCTCGCGGGCGATCAGCTGTTCCACTTCGTCGATGGATACGCGGATGCCTTCGGCATCCTGCTTGTCGGCGATGGCCAGGCCCTTGATGTCGTACCAGGCGCGCATCGGCACGCCGTTGTTCACCGTGACCGGCCGCACGGGCGCATGCGGAAACACGAAGCGGATACCAGGCCATGCCGGATCCACCAGCTCGGGCACGATCGGCGCAAAGTCGTTGCCATCGGCCCCGAGGCCATGCAGCCAGATCACCGACCAACCGGGATGGGCCTGGGTTTCGTGTTCGACGGTAGGCAAGGTCATCGCAATGATCCAGCAAGGCAACAACCCCACATCCTAACGTAACCCTGTAGGAGCGCGCCTCGCGCGCGACCGGTTGTCGCGAAAATTTTCATCGTTTCGATATCACCGGTCGCGCGCAAGGCGCGCTCCTACATGAGGTCGGTGCGTAGCTCGCGTACTCCCCTGCCCAGTCGCTGGCGTAGCAGGCTGCGCAGCGTGGCGCCGTCGCCATAGCCGACTTCCGCGGCGATGGATTCCAGGTCGAGCTTGCTGCCGTGAAGCAGCGACTGCGCGCGCTCCACGCGCAGGTCCTGGAAATAGGACAGCGGTGACTTGCCCAGCACGGCCTCGCAGCGACGTTGCAGGGTGCGCGGGCTGGTCGCCAGTGCGTTTGTGGCATCCTGCAACGAAAAACCTTCCTTCAGCCGGTCGCGTGCCCAGCGTTCGAATCGCTGCACGAGCGGATCGGCCTGCGCGAGGTGGTTGGGAATGATGTAAGGCGCCTGCAACGAACGCAGGTCGGCCAGCAGGTACCGCGAGACGACGGAAGCCAGTTCCGGACTGGTGCGACGTATCAGCCACAGGGCGAGGTCGAGGTGTCCCATCGCGGCACCGGCGGTGACGCCGATATCCGTGGGCACCAGCATGCGCGATTCGTCCAGTTGCACACGGGGATAGCGCTGGCGGAACAACGGCCCCAGCCACCACGTCGTTGTCGCCTCGCGGCCGTCGAGCAGGCCGGTTTCGGCCAGCAGGAAGGTGCCGATGCACGAGGCGGCCAGCTGCGCGCCATCGGCGTGCCACGCAAGTAATTGCGCCGTGGCTTTCCTGACATCCGCGCGTGCCAGGGCGGGAACGAGTGTATCGGGTGTGCCCGTGGCCAGCGCCGGTACCACGATCCAGTCGGGGCTGGGTGCTCCGGCCATGGGTGTGGTGGGCATGAGCATGCCCAGCGCGGTCTTCACCCGTTTGCGCATGCCCACGACGGTGAGCTGGAAAGGTGGCGTGCCACCCTCGCGCATGGCGAAACGGTTGGCCATGGACAGGGCGTCCAGCAGGACGGTAAGGCCCGTATCGAACAATCCTTCGAGGGCGAGGATGTGGATGTGCATGGCGTGAATGCCGCTAATGTTGTCGTTTACGACAATACCAGCGCCGCGTGCCGACCACTAGATTGAGCCATCCCCACACACGGTCCCTCAAGGAGGCCACTCATGAAAGTGTTCGCAATCGGCTCGGGCAATGCTCCCCTTACTCCGGAACAGCGCCAGCAGTACATGCCGAGCGAGGTACCCGCCACGCTCAGGCTTTACCTGGACGGCAAGATGGACCAGTTCTGGTTCCGTGGAGACACGCCTGGCGTGGTCTTCCTCATCAACGCCGAAACGGTCGAAGAGGCACGCGACATCGTCGGAACGTTGCCACTGGCGAAGGCAGGCATCCTGAACTTCGACTTCATTCCGGTGGGCCCGCTGGCGCCGCTGGGCATGCTGATCGCCTGATGGAGTGACATCACCTGCCGGGCGCGAGGGTTCGGCAGGTGATGCCTTGAAGGCAGGGACATCCGGCGGAAATTCCTGCCGGGTCAGAACGTGTAAAGCTCGCTGGCAATCTTCCAGCGATCACCGATTTTCACCAGCTGAAGCACTTTCCATCCGGCTGCGGATTCCGGCTTGCCCGACACGCGTTCCGTCACGAAGTCGAGCGAGACCTGCGCCAGCGGCCCGTTCTGTTCGATGTGGATATTCGAGAAGCGCTGTCGGAAGTGTTGTCCGCTTGCGAACACGGCCTTGCGAAAGGCTTCGTACCGGCGCAGGTCTACCGGTGCATTTGTGGCGGGTGTCGTTGCGACGTCAGAGAACGGAATCCGGTCATCCAGAAGCATGTCGCGAAAACCTGCTTCATCGCCCTGCGTGACGCATCGCGTGTAGTTCGCCAGCAGGGCTTCGATCGCCCTGCGATCGCTGTCGTTTGAACGGTGCGCGGTAGTCGTCGGTGCAGGAGAGGCAAGCGCAGATTCGGTAACCAGCTGCGCGGCGAAAAGCGCGAGACAAAGCGGAAGGGCTTTCATGCGGGGAGGCTCAGGGGGCGGGTATCCAGAGCATAAGCGACGACGCCCATCCCCTGTAGGAGCGCGCCTGCGCGCGACCGGTTGTCGCGTAAACATCCATGCATTCGTCATGCCGGTCGCGCGCGAGGCGCGCTCCTACAGGGGTGCGTTGGTCGTCGGTACGGTCGGCCCGGTAGCCGCGGTGCATTGTAGGAGCGCGCCTGCGCGAGAGGGGTTTATTCGCCCAGGCCAAGCTCCGTGGCGAAGAATGTCATCGACAGCGCCGCATTGCCTACACGCTGGCTGAAAGGCGCACCGATGCCATGCCCCGCATTCATGCGCGTCAGCAGCAGCACCGGCTGGCCGGACGTGGTGGCGTCCTGCAATGCCGCGGCGAACTTGCGCGACTGCCAGGGCGCGACGCGCGGGTCATTCGCTCCGGTGGTGAGCAGCACGGCGGGATACTTCGTGTCCTTCTTCACGTTGTGCAGCGGCGAATAGGCCAGCGTGGCCTTCGCCTGCGCGACATCCTTCACCGTTCCGTATTCGCTGACGTTGTACGGGCCATTGGCGAACGCCGTTTCGTGACGCGGCACGTCGTAGATGCCGACCATGCCGACCACGGCACGGTACTGCTCCGGGTGCTGCACGAGTGACGCACCCATCAGCAGGCCGCCGTTGCTGCCGCCGAGGATGCCCAGGTGCTGCGTGTCGGTCCACTTCGTGTCGATCAGTGCCTGCGATGCGGCATAGAAGTCGTCGAAGACATTCTGCTTGTGCAGCTTCTGGCCCTGCTCGTGCCATGCTTCGCCGAACTCGTTGCCGCCACGGATGTTTGCGTACGCAAGCACGCCGCCGCGTTCCAGCCAGGCGAGGTTGGGGCCGATGAAGCCCGGCGTCACCGGGATGCCGAAACCGCCGTAGCTGTACAGGATGGTCGGTCGCTTGCCGTTCGGTGCGATCCCGTCCATCGAGATCACCGTCACCGGGACCTTGCTGCCGTCCTTCGAGGTGCCGTCGATACGGGTGACACGCACCTTCGAATAATCGGCCGCCGGTTTCACTTCGAAGATGGTCTTCAGGGTGCCGGTCTTGCCGTCGTACTCGGCCCAATGCGTGGGCGTGGTCCAGCCGCCGTAGGTGATCAGTGCCTTGTCCTGGCCCTTCTCCGAGGCGATGCCGCCGATGCTCACGCCAGTGGCGGGCAGCGGCACGCGGCGCACGAGCGTGGCCTTCGCATCGTACTGGTCGGCCCACCAGTCGGGACCGGCGCTGCGCACCACGAGGAAGCCGTCGCCCAGTGGCTTTACCTTCTGGATGGCGCCGTCGCCCTGGGCCAGTACGTCGGTCGTCTTGCCCTGGGCATCGACGGCCACGATGCGGCCGCGCGGTGCGCTGGCGAAGGTGGCGACGAACAGGCGGTCGCCGACCCAGCTGGCCGAACGCACATCGGCGTCGCGACCCAGCACCTTGCGGAATTCGCCCTTGCCGTCGCGCAGGTAGACCTCGGCCGGACCGCCGTCACCCTCGTTGGCCAGCAGCGCGGTGGACTTGCCGCCGCGACCTTCGTCGAGAATGTATTCGGCGATGGGCGAATAGTCCTTGCCGAACACGGTGGTGTCCTTTGCCGCCGGCTGGCCTATGACGTGATGGGCCAGGTAGGCGTCGAAGCCGGTCAGCGGCTTGTCCTTGGTGGGGGCATCGAAGCGGGCATAGGTGACGCCCTTCTCGTCGGCGTCCCAGGCCAGTGCCTGCGGGGCGGTACCGCCACCGGCCCAGGGCAGTTCGTCCGGCAGGGCCTTGCCCGTGCTGGTATCGAGGATATGGATGGTGGTCAGTTCGCTGCCGCCTTCGGCCGTGCCATAGGCAAGATAACGACCGCTCGGTGACGGCCAGTATTCGGTGATTGCCGTATTGCCGTCACCCTTGTTGAGATCGACCAGCACGCGGGTGTCGCCGTCGGGCCATTTCTTCGCGACCAGTACCGGCTGCGGCTGGGGCGGCGTGTTCTCGAAGTAGAACAGCGTGCCGCCGGCCAGCGTGGGCGACGAGCGGGTGGTGGAGGTGATCGCCAGCTCGCGGATGCGCGCGCTCAGCTCCTTGCCCAGCGGCATGGCGCCGATGGTGGACTCGGTATAGGTGTTCTGGGCCTCGATCCACTGCTTTACGTCGGCCGCTTCGGGGTTTTCCAGCCAGCGGTAGGGATCGTTCACCGGCACGCCGGCCAGCGTCTCGGAGACCATCCGCTTGGGCGTCTGCGGTGGCGTGCCCGGGGCGGCATGGGCGCTGAAGGCCACGAGCAGGCTGGCGGCGAGGAGACGGGGCAGGATGACGCGCATGGAGGCGGCCTCATGGCAAAGGGGGACCCGAGGGTAGCAAACCCTCCACCCACCCCACCCCTGCCGGGAGTCCTGTATGTAGGAGCGCGCCTTGCGCGCGACCGGGGGTGACGATATCCATCATGTCTTGCGATACCCCGGTCGCGCGCAAGGCGCGCTCCTACATGGGGTGTGTGGCGGTTATGCTGGCTTCTTTTGTCCTCGCGGAAGCTCTTCGTTTATGCGCGTACTCGCCGCTGCCCTCATCACCGCCCTGGCCGCTGCGCCGGCCCTTTCGGCCCAGGCGCCGCTCGACATGGAAACGATCATGGCCGATCCGGACTGGATCGGGCCGGCGGTGGAACTGCCTTACTGGAGTGTCGACGGACGCCAGGTCTACTACGCGCTCAAGCGCGATGGCAGCCCGGTGCGCGATCTCTATCGCGTCGCTGCGTCGGGCGGGGCGCCTGAGCGCCTCGACCCCACGGCGGTGGCTGCGGCCGACGGCAATCACATCGTGTACGACCGCGCACACCGTCACGCAGCCTTCGTGCGTCACGGCGATGTCTTCGTGCGCGACCTGGCCAATGGCAGCACCACGCAGGTGACCCGTACTCCCGCGAAGGAAGCCGAGCCGCGCTTCTCGCTCGATGGTCGCCTGCTCACGTTCCGCAGCGGCGACGACTGGTTCGCGTGGTCGGTGGCCGGTGGTCCGGCGGCGCCGGCCGCCGTGCTCAAGGAAGGCGAAGACCCGAAGCAGCGCAAGAGCGACGATCTGAAGGACGACCAGCAGGCGCTGTTCAAGACGCTGCGCCAGCTGCGCGCGGATGAAGACGCCATGCGCGCGGACGCCGACGCACTCGCCGCCGCCGATACGGGTCGCGCGCCGCAGCCGTTCTATCTGGGCAAGGATGTGTCGGTCTCCGATACCTCGCTCTCGCCCGATGGTCACTGGATGATCGTGGTCACCCAGGCCAAGGATGCCGATCAGGGCAAGGTCGCCGACCTCACCCGCTACGTCACCGATTCGGGTTACGCGGAAGCCGAAGCCACGCGCCCCTACGTGGGTCGCAACGATCCGGCACCGCAGTCGCTGCACCTGCTCGACCTGCGCAAGCACGCCAGCTTCGACCTCGATACGGCCACGCTACCCGGCATTTCCGAGGATCCGCTGGCCGACATCCGTGCGAAGACCATCGCAGCGTTGCGCAAGGACGGCAAGAACGATCGCGCCGACGCGCTCGCCGCGCCGAAGAAGCGCCCGCTCATCGTCAACAGCGAATACAGCCAGGGCATCGTCTGGAACGACGAAGGCAGCCAGGTGGCCGTGCAGCTGCGTGCCATCGACAACAAGGATCGCTGGATCGCCACGGTGGACTTCGACCGCCATGCGCTGGTCACCCAGCATCGTCTCACCGACAAGGCCTGGATCAACTGGGATTACAACGATTTCGGCTGGCTGCGTGACGGCCGCACGTTGTGGTACCTCAGTGAGGAAAGCGGCTGGTCGCAGCTGTATACGCGCGCGCCCGGTGGCAAGGCCACGGCGCTGACCTCCGGTCACTTCGAGGTGGATCACCCGGTGCTGTCGCCGGATGGCAATACCTTCTATGTGCGTTCCAACAAGGTGGCGCCGTACAGCTACGACATCTACAAGGTGCCTGCTGCCGGTGGCGAGCTGTCGCGCATCACGCGTTACGAAGGCCTCGACGACTTCTCGCTGTCGCCCGACGGGCGCTCGCTGGCCGTGCTGCATTCGTCGGCCTACGTGCCGTCGCAGCTGGCGGTGATCGGCGTGGATGGTGGCCAGGGTCGCGATCTCACCGATACGCGCAAGCCGGGCTACAAGGCGCGTGAATGGATCGCACCGAAGGTGGTGGAAATGCCCTCCAGCCATGGTGCGGGCACCATCTACGCCAAATTTTATGGCGAAGGCGCGGCACCGGCCTCGGGGCGTCCGGCGGTGATCTTCGTGCACGGTGCGGGTTACCTGCAGAACGTGCATCTGTCCTATCCCGCGTACTTCCGCGAGCAGATGTTCCACAACATGCTGGTGCAGCGTGGTTATGTGGTGCTCGACGTGGATTACCGTGCCTCGAAGGGTTACGGCCGCGACTGGCGCACGGCGATCTACCGCCAGATGGGGCATCCGGAGCTGGAAGACCTGCTCGATGGCAAGGCATGGCTGGTGAAGAACCAGGGCGTTGATCCGAAGCGCGTGGGCATCTACGGCGGCAGCTACGGCGGTTTCATGACGCTGATGTCGCTGCTGCGCGCACCGGGCGAGTTCGCGGCAGGCGCGGCCTTGCGTCCGGTCACCGACTGGACCAGCTACAACCACGAGTACACCTCCAACATCCTGAACGACCCGCAGCTCGATCCGGAAGCGTATGCCACCAGCTCGCCGATCCGCTATGCCGAGAACCTGTCTGATCCGCTGCTGATGGAACACGGGCTGATCGACGACAACGTGCTTGCCAGCGATACCGTGCGCATGTACCAGCGCTTCATCGAGCTGCACAAGAAGAACTTCTGGATGTCGCTGTACCCGCTGGAGCGCCACGGCTTCGTCCACCCGGATTCCTGGTACGACGAATACCGCCGCATCGACGAGCTGTTCAAGGACCGCCTGGAAGGCACCCGCTGAGTAGCCAGCGAAGGTAACCTGCACAGGAACGACACCCACGCTCGTCG
>Ga0116228_10006649_pt1 | contig 10314 bp, 5 predicted proteins | sample S1TSphfallax_2_FD_89694 | JGI IMG/M metagenome (GOLD analysis project Ga0116228, IMG submission 89694) | Host-associated microbial communities from peat moss isolated from Minnesota, USA - S1T2_Fc - Sphagnum fallax MG | ecosystem: Host-associated > Plants > Peat moss > Unclassified | place: USA... | reverse complement strand
CCCAAAAAACACCCCCCCCCCTCTAGTTTGGAAAATTTATTTTAAAACCTTAAAAAAAAAAATAAGATTTAAAAAAAAAAATAAAGGTTCTAAAAAAAACCATATTTGTTTTTAAAAAAAAAAGGGAAAAAAAAAAGAAGGAAAAAAAAAAAAAAAAAACTGCGAGCAAATAAAAAAAGAACTAAGAACTTGAGCGACGAAAGACGTGCAGGAAGAAAGTGGAAGGCCCAGGAGACTCGGAGGTGATTCGTGCAGGGGAGTAATGGCAATGGATTTACTTGGTGGAGGGGACAGTGTAGGCCAGCTTTTTGTAGAGTACAGTTTTTGCTTTGTTTGGAAATTGCGCGAGTGCACATCGCTGTAGAGATAGCTGCAGCGTCATTGCAGCAAGCGTCATGAATGAATTGTGTGCGCAGGGAAGAGCGCAGCGTGTTGTTGGTGGACGAACGACGCGGTGAAGCAGGCAGACAGTAGGGACGAGAGCGAGCGAGCGAGCGAGCGCGCGGGCGGGCGGGCGGGAGAAGAGGCGACTGGGACGCCACAGCATTCATGGCATTACTCTGCAGCAAACCTAACCAAATCCCAACAGTGTGACCAATGGCAGTGCACCACAGTTAGGGATTTTTGTTTTGTAGCCGAATTGGGGTGATCATCCATAGGAGGATTTAGCCAAATATGGCTAAACTCAAATATAAACTAAATTCTTTTCATTATTTTTCTCTTTTTTTTTGGCGACATACTTTCAAGCAAAATAATGATTTTTACCATTTTTTCCCTCACTTCATAGCAAAGGGTTTTTACTTTTTTTAAGAGTTTTGTTTTGTAGCCAAACTTTGGGGTGATCGTCCATTGGAAGATGATGTTGGGGAAAATGGGCAATCATCCTTAGGAAGATTTAGCCAAATATGATGACAAATCAAATATAAACTAAAATCTTTAAAGTATAAAAGGAGGGGTTGGGGGCTAGTGTGTTTTTTGTATACCTTTCAACTCAAGGATGATTTCAACCATAATTGATTGCTCTAGCAAAGTGCCTAATAATTTGGTTTTAGCAAGAAATTAAAATGCTTCATTTTTTGAACAATTCCAATGGAAAGTGTCTAACTTGTGCAATAATTAATCACTTTAATTAATAAAAACCCCCAAAGGTGCATAAAGACTTCACAAAATTATCAAGAAATTTTATTATGGTATGTTTCCTTGTAAGAATGACTTCACATTAGGAATGACTTCATATTATGAGTCACGAATCACATTGTTGGTGCAAAGATGATTACAAAATGACACCCTTTTCATTCATATTAGAAATCAAGAATCACATTGTTGGTGCTAAGATGGTTATAAAATGACACCCTTTTAGAGGAGATACAAGCTTACCAAGCGTGTTATAAGGATGAAGACCCATTCAATCACACTTATATCATACTATAAGCATGATATTGATACACTAATCCTCCATCGAAGGACCTTTCCTTGTTTTGCTTTTTTTCCTAATAGATGACCAATTGAATTGCAATCATAAGATGTAAGCAACATTTTCGCCATCAAGATCTAAGCTTACATTATGGGTTGAAATAAATCATGGTGCCTAATAGCTAATGAGTAAACTCCCCCAAATTCTTTTCAAGTTTTTCAAATTTCTTTAGACTACAATGTGTACCATGTGGATTGTATAGTATGTAGTATGTACCATATTAGCCTTTTGGAAGGTAGGATAATTCACTTACATTTTGTGCATTAATATGCCTCTTTTCCCAACATTCATCAAGTTACCTTCTTTCTCATGGCTAGCAATTGGGGAGTTTCATATGAAGGCTAAATATGATGCCCATTCAAGCTTTTGTAAACAACGAAAATTAAATATTTATACCAAAATGTGAAGAACTCTTTCAGCTCTAGAGCAAGGATACTAAATATCTCACTTGAAATGGAAAAAAAAATCTCCCAATCAAGTTGTGAAGGGCCAAAACGAAAACGAATTTGTTGTTTTTTTAAATTTGGATTACAAGTGGAAGTTAGTTGGCACACATTTGTTAGAGAAACAAAAAAACATAGTAAATAAAAACCTTTTCATCGAAAGGCTATTACTCCTAGTTAGGGTCAATGTCAATCATTTCAATGAAATTTAAGCTCTTTTAGGGCAATTGTGAAGGGGATTGGGTAATGGGGGGAAAGAAAATAGTGGGACACTTTTGGGAGGGGGCAATGGCCATGTGAATTGGTGTTAAGAGGAATTTGAAATTCAAGTTTATGTTTATTGAGGATGATGATAGATAATGATTAAAAAAATTGAGTTTAAGTGTAGGTGGATTTGTAAAGTTTTGATGTGGGAAGGTGAGAAAGATATGTGCAAATGTTCTTTTCATCTTTTACAAGTGGTGAGAACAAGGAGAGGATCAACTAACCAAGGGATCAACGAACTACCTACTTGTGTGTTTGGGGTGACAAGTTTGTTGATATTTATATTATTTTGAGGATTTGAATGATGGGCACATTTGAAGGGAAGGTTTCACTATAAAGTTTTCATATAAAACATTTAATTTACATTGACTTTAGAGATTAGGGTAAACCCTAGACCCTCCCCATACCCCAATCTTTGCACCTTAGGCACTTAGTGGCAACATCCTTGTGTTTGGCCCTAGTTTGGGGAAATGCCATCGTCCATCCTTATGCATTTCCTTTTAAAGGTCTTCAAGTTTAGCATACCATAGAAATGTAACAATGGGGGATGCTTGATTATCTTGTTTTTAAAATTAATATTTTGAAAGTAAACTAAGTTTTCCTTGAATGATATGATATCAAATACCCAAAGTCTTATTGATTGATTAAATTTGTTAATTGATTGGTTCTTAAAATATTGATACTCAAGCATACAACTATTGTGTGTAACAATAAATCTTAATAATTGTCTTATATGGGCACAATAGAACATTATTTATGCCTTTATAAGGATCCATGTTGAGTACCTATCAACCATATAATGCCTTATGACAACAACGAGTTGCAAAAATGAGGATGGAAAAAAGATAATTTCAAACATATGACATTAAGAACATGGTCTATGAATGTGAAAGTTCATTATTGCTTCATAAACTATAATTTATGATGAACCCTCGTAAACTTCATCAAACAAAACACCTAGCAAAGGGGGAAAAGAAATATAAAAACAAAGGACCCAAGTCTAAATCAAAAGCACAAAAACCCAAAGGGGACAAAAGAACAAATTATGTTATAGAGCCCCCATTAGTCGTAAGAAGCATATTGTAAAAGGAAAGGGAAGGGAAACTTGAAAGTGCAATAAGCTTAAAAGATTCTTGCTTACAATGATGACACATTTCAAAATAGAGGTAGATTACATTCCCTACAAGGCTACTAACACTCTCTGGCTTATCCTTTGGAAAAGTTGGATTAAAAAATCATAGTTTTTAATTACATGCTCCTAATCATGATTTTTGAGGAGTAGGGTAAACATGCCCATCATCAAGCACAAGTTGGTGAGCAAACACCCAATAGGTGATTCAATTAACTAGATCTAACAAACATGACTAGATGTGTCATTGTCCAAAACTACAAGTCTTTATGAACATTTGGTTTTGCCATGTTGTGGTTGGTTATGGGTATAATTTAGGGCAACAAATTAAAAATTTTGAGTTTGGCTATGGGTGCACCTTAAGAAAATGAAAATAACCTAGGTGTTTAGAATGTGGCATTGGTGTTTGGTGGGATGAAGTGGGTTGTCACATTAATTTGGAGTCACCTACTTCAATATAAGGTGAAACCTTGTTGAGCCATTATAATTCACAAATTTGATCTAAATCATAGATCTCATTTTTGGACATTGCAATAAGGCACCTTAACTTGAAGAAAAACAAAATGTTCCTTTTTGGATATCCACAATGAATAGATTGATGAAGTGAGCAACCCCAACCATTTTTCCCCTAATGGGCATGACCAACATTGGTTGGTTGTTGAGTTTTGACCCAATTATCAATTTAGTTATTAATAACTTATCATTTGGTTTTTTTCAATATATAGTTCATAACTGAATTGATTTGTATTAAAATTTCAAAATCTAATAACCTACTTAAAACTTTCCCAAATGACTTGGTTATCATCCAAATAGGTTACCAATCCTCAATTGCAACTAATCAATAATCCATGTTGCAAAGCAAATTAGGGGAGGGATGGTTGTTAAGGATTACAAGCTAGATGTTGTAATCAACAACTTGAAGAATGAAGGCATCCATTAGATGTATGTTGGTTAAAAACACACCACACACATAACAAAGTAACATCCTAGAAGGCTACAAGAAGGTGAGGACACTACATGTTTTTAACAAACCATATTACGAGTGAGCTTATGCTACATTGTTGTAGTTAGGCTTAGAAAAAAAATAGTTGACCTTTCAAGAGGAGTTAATGTGTGTTGAACGTGAATCATTTAGAAACAAATTCCCATAACAAGGGGACAAATGTTTTTCAAATAATGATGGAAAGTTAGAATTCAATGGTGGGGATTCAAATGTGGAATGGAATTCAAATTTTGATGAGTCTACTAGTGAAGTGGCCAAATGCATGGCAAGGCTACTCAAAGCATGATATTTTAAAAGTAGAATAGATGAACATGGTGTTTTGGAACATGTAAGAACAATAAGATCTAAAGAGGCTAAAGGTTCTAACAAATTAAATAGTTCAATTGATGAAAAAATTAGTTATAATGGCTCAAACAATGAAGATTAGGAATAATCCAATTGAAATAACTTGTCATATTTAGTAGCAATATTATATGGCAATAATTCCTTGAAGATATCAACAAAACACACCACAATTGTTTAATAACGGACTTTTTTACAAAATATCATGTGATTTTGTTGGATTTTTGTTGTGGGAAATATAATTATTTATGTTCTTAATTATGTGGGATTGCAAAAATTTCTTTTGGGGCCATGGGAAGTGCATTTGGGAAGAAATTAATAGTTTACATAAATTGGGTGGCAAGGTTTAAGGAGGCCACTGTAATAGTAACATAAACATAATAGCTTAAGGAAGATTAAGGTACCTTAATAATAGCCTAAAATAACCTAGAAGTAGCTTAAGGTAATTTAAGTACTATAAAATAGCAAAATATTACCCTAGGGTAGCCTACAATATTTTATAATAACTTAGGGTAGTTTAAATTAACCTTATAAACCTTTGAAGTAATTAATAACACTACTAAAAATCTTGTCATATACAAACATTATGTTTGCAATGGGGTTGTAACTAGTAGTCACACATGATTGTACTTGCAATTGCACATGATTATTGAACGATTTTTGGTTGTGTCTCGAATTATAATGTAACTAACACCACTTCCATCTTTAATTTGGATTCTTTTGTGAATAATAAAATATAAATACAAACTCGTATATACCCATAGAGGCATTGGTGACCAGGGTTTTGCAATTACCATTTTGTACCCACCTAAATACACATTGGCTTGAGTTGGACATGTTTTTGAGTGATTTTCCTAGGTAACATATTATAACATAATTCAATTACTTCATTTACAATAATCTAGGTAGGTACAATTATTTTAATTATTCAACATAATCATTCTAGCAATTATGACTATTTAAACTTAAGTAAGTAGCTAGGGTAAGCTACCAAGGTAGGTTTAAAGAAAATGTTCACAATAATATGATGCCAGAAGTTAAAATTTTATGAAAAAGTGGTGCAATGGTCTTTCAATGTGTAGGTGAGGGGTTCAAATAATCATACTTGTAACTTACATGCCTAGATGCCTAGCTTGCCATGTTAAATTACTTAGTTTAAATTAGCTACATTTCTTGCTTTAATCAATACGTGTTAAAATTATTGTGTCCCTTGCATGCATTTGTTTACATTTTGTTGATGATGTAAGAGTTTGAACTATTGTAGAGTGGATATTCAAGCTAGGGGGCTACCCAAAGGTGGTTTTAATCTAATTCAAAAAAAATTAACTAGAATCAAAATTTGCTTAGGAGGGGCCATTTCTTAAAATTGGGTGAGAATCCACCCCCAAGTAATTATTGAAGGTAACCAAAATTTGATCCAAAATTTGATTTTAAATGATTTTGAAAATTGGAATAAGATCGAATTAAAAAATAAAATCTAGTTCCAATTCCAAGTGGGTAGTGGGGTTTAGTAAGATTTGAACCTTGCCCATCAAGCAAAGGGGTGAAAACATTTAACCACTAAATTGTCATTGTTTTTGAAATATAAATGTGCACCTTTTAGGGTAAATGCACATTACATTCACTTAAAAAAGGCGGATGAAACTCCATTTTTATAGTCCAAATCCAATGATTTTTCAAAAAAAACATTTAAATGATGTTAAAGTTCATATTTTTTTCCATTTTCAAGTTCATACCATGATTATTATTATTTTTAAATCTAAAAATATGGGCCTTGAAAAAATATATTTTGATATCAAAATGGACTTTACGAATTTGAAATTTTCATTTTAAATCTTAAAATTTTTTCTTGCTTGATTTTTTCATTTTAAGTGTTATGGTCAAGTTTTTTTTTGTGGTAAATTTTTGCCACCTGGCAACAAAAAAAAAGGTTGGCGAATCCAACAAAAATATTTTTGAAAATTAAAAAAAATTCACCATATCTCGAGAAGAAAAAATAGAAGTTGCCAAATTTAGACAATGTGTTTCATTAGGTCACTAGAATTAGGTAGGATTCCCAAAAAAATCTACTAGTCCACCAAGACAATTGTCATTTATTGTTAATTAATGTTGAGGAAACTCACCAATACACCTATTTGAGGAATTTGAAAAAAACCCGTGGTTATGGTGCCTCAATGTGTGGTGGTAAAAAGTTTTGGGTTTAGTTTCCAATTCCATTAAAAGAAAAAAATCCATAATGATAAGTTTTTTGGGGTAGTTTGGACTATGAGATTGGATGCACCATCCTTTGTAAAGTCCACTTTGAATTGAACATTTATCCATTTGATAATTTTTCTTGTTGGGTTTGAAAGATTAAAATGTAGGTTTCAATTTTGCATCTCACTTTTGTTAAGTTTTTCAAATAGATTTGAATACAAATGCAACAATACTTGATTCATTCAGAAAAAAACTACCATTGTGACTTCCAAAAAAATCCAATGTAGTGCGTTTTTACCATTTAATATTATGTTAAACTATCTTGTCACCTAGTTTTTTTGGCATCCATAGTAGGTTTTTTTCACTTTTTTGAAGTAGGTGGTTTAGTGATGATCCAATAGAAGACCTATTTGGCTACTTGCCAAAAAGGAGAATAGGAAAAAATTGGGATTTCAAAAATAAAAGTTTGGGTTTTCAATTATTTCTTTTGATGTTTCTAATATTGGAACATCTAATGTAGGTTAGAATGAAGAAATATGCATACTAGACTTTAAACTAGAAATCATGGAATCAAAAACTAGGATTGGCTTAATTTGAAATTTAAAAAAAAATCAAAATCAAAATTGCCCCTTCAATTAAAAAATTGAAACTAAAATTGAATCTTGTTTTTATAAGAAACAAAGAACCAAAATCAAACTCAAACTAATCCCTTGAAAATTTTAGAACATGGAATTGGATGTTCCTCTTACATTGTTTGAACCACGTGTACATTTTTCTTTGTACAAGATATGAAATTATGGCAAATTTATCTTTTACATTGTCATGTTCAACTTGCAAATCTCTCACTTTCAAAAAGCTTATCTTTCTTTCTTCTTTTTATTTTCTTCTTACACATTAAAAAATTTGGATAAATGTGTCACACTAGATTGCCCACTTAAACATAAACAAAATGCCCATTCCTGCCATGTGAAGTTCTTTAGATTGCATACTAGTTTCAACATGGTGAAAGATCAACCAAAGCCTCCATCAAATTGTGAAGGCAAGATCACAATGAGATTGTTTTGTCAAAATCCAAGATTGGTTGAGTTGGGTTTTATTGAAAACTCTCTTACATGTTTCATTCTCAATCCTTTTATTTTTGTTGATTAACACTAAGTTGACATCCATGTTCAAGGAGCTTGGGCACAATATCACACATCAAAGGAATCAAGTTTGAAAACCAAGTTTGTGACTAACTTACATATAACTCTTGTTGTATGTGTATTTTTGTTATGTTAGTATGATCAAGAAATTTCTTAGGACCATGTTGTTGCAAGGAAATGGGTGAAGGGGGTTGACATAAATTGGGTCGTATTCAATAGAAGTAAAAGGTGGCATATCAAACCAATCAATGGGGATAGATATTGGAAATTGGTTGTGTTTATGTGCAAATATTTCCTAATGCAACAAGTCTAATGTTGGTGATGTTTTACATGCATTGTAAGATATGAAGGTAATTGAATTGAAAAATTGATGGTTCAAGAATAATTTGAAGGCTAGTAATAATCTTCAAGCTTTTACCCAAGGCTTGTTTGACTTCCATTTTATCACATGAATAATATTCATATAATTTTATTTTTTTTGTCAAGTGTGACATATTCACATTGTTCCATGTATAGAAGAAAACCAATAATATTTTTTTCCATCCCTTTGTTAAAAAAAATAAATAAATGGATATTTTTTGAAAAGAAGACAAAGATTATATCTTGTGAAAGGGTCTTCCACAAGCGACCATGTAAAAAGGAATATTAACCTTAGACATATTCATTTGTGAAGACATACTAAACCTTAGAATAGGAAAATAAGACAACAATGACAACAAAATAGGAAAAAAAAAACAAACAGACTAATATTGTGACAAGATTGTTGACAATAAAGTAAGGATTGGAAAATAAGAAAAACAATTGGCTTTATAAGGAGAAGAAATTAAATGGGAATCCATAGCCATTACCTTTATTTGGCTTGCAATGTGTTCAAGTAAAGCCATAACCTAATGTAATCCCATGATTTGAAGTTGGCCACTAATGGACATTAAAATTACCAATTCACAAATCATGGAATTATCATGGAAACTTGAAAGCATCTACTTGAAGTTGGGTTCAGAAAGGGTGTTAAAGTTGTAAAAGTGCAACACCTCATGTGATATTAACTTAAAGATGTGAAGACTTGTTGCAACCTTAGCTTTGGGCTCATGACCAAAGCAAGGGCTTGTGAAGGTCTGGGCCAAGTGTGGAGGTTGGGAGTCACATTTCTTGCTTTTGGGAGTGTGGGAAAGTGTGAGAGAATGAAGTGAGCTCCCAATTTGGGAGTTAGAGTCTCAATGGACTTCCGAATCTTTAAAGAACAATTATAGGGGTCAAAACCCATTGGATTGAGGAATTTCTTATATCATTGGAAAGCTTTTGGAACGTAAATATCTAAAATGGGTTCGCATGACCCATTTAGACACTTCAAACACAAGTTATGGCCAAAAGAAGGGTCGGGAATCCATTGATAGTTTGACTCCCGACCATTAAAAGTCGGGAATCACCTCAATTTCCTTATGTGTAGGTGTCGTGCCACATACCATTGGAAAACTCTTGACAAGGGCTACAACTTTGCTTTAGACTTCATCTCGATTAGAAGTCTGCACAAAAAAAGTTATGGGCTTTCAAAGTTGTGGGGGTCCTAACTTTGGGAATTTCGAAACTCCCAAATGGGAGTTCTAGGACCAAATGACATTTTGGGTGTTGGTCCCGCGGCCATGCATAGAATATACTATAAGTAGTCTAGGCCGCGGTGAGTTTTGTGAATTCGTGTTTGCATGTGGCTCATCCGTGCATCAAAGTACTTCAATTAATTATGCACTAACCAATTTGTTGTTTGGTTTGTGTAGGTCCATGTGAGTAATTGAATTGCTTGTTAATCTTCTTAGTCCTTATTCCAAAGCTCCAGCAAAGTGCTGCAAGCTAGGGAACACGCCCCAACTCCTTCTCTTTTTGTTGTCTTCACCTTTGGATTCACAATCAAGCCCATCAAGGAGCTTGGGGGTGTGTCAAGACCACTATATCATGTGGAAACTTTAGAAGGCCACTAATCAGCCTTAGATCCTATGATTTGACAAAAGAATGACTTGATATCAATAAGTGCAGCCCATACATAAATCAAGATAATATACACTTTTAATTCATTCCCTTGCCATTAGCCTAGACCAAAAATGGCAAAGAACACTAGTAGGCAAGAATAAAATCTTCCAACCAATGAGGTGAGGCAACATGCACATGAGGTCCCAATTAATTTTTCTTTTGCCCCGGATTTTTGTCACTCCCCAAGTGTTCCCATGAAGTTCCCAATGGGTTCCCAACATGGTCCACAAGTTCCTGATGCAATCTTCAACAAGTTCCCAATAGTTCTCCACACTATTTCATATCCTTTGCCCTAAGTT
>Ga0116228_10006648_pt1 | contig 10314 bp, 10 predicted proteins | sample S1TSphfallax_2_FD_89694 | JGI IMG/M metagenome (GOLD analysis project Ga0116228, IMG submission 89694) | Host-associated microbial communities from peat moss isolated from Minnesota, USA - S1T2_Fc - Sphagnum fallax MG | ecosystem: Host-associated > Plants > Peat moss > Unclassified | place... | reverse complement strand
AATCTTCATAAAATTTTCAAATATTATGATAGCCCACTACATAAAAAAGCCACTTGTTGAAGAAATGACATTTTTTGATTTCATATTATGTGATGTTACAATATAGTTGTTCAAAAATAGTACTTGTAAGTTGTATTGAAAAACAAAAACATACTTTAAAAAAAAATCAAATGATTTAAAACTTTTATCATTCCACATAATTTGAATGATGTTTGTGAACCATGTGAAGAATTTGAGAATTTCATTTCAAAAAAAGGTTTTCTTTTAAAGAAAGACTGATAAATGTGTAATAAATAGAAAATTGACAAACAATGACATTCATATGGAATATGGCAAGCATAGATAGGATGGTTATATTTTAAATTCTATTACAAATATTTATTTTAATAACTAATGAAAATTTAATGTTAATTTAGTTTGAAATGAAAAATTATTATGCTTGTGTATATCATAAATATACCCATAGATCCTTGAATTTCGATTTTTTTCTAAATAATATTATATAATACTAATTTTATAAAAATCAATATTATAAAGCCCAAACATTGAAATTGAAACCCAAAATTAAATTTACCACACTTTTGAAACAATCATACTACACATACTATGATATTAAATTCAAAAATGCTCAAAAGGGGTCCTTCAATTGTGCTTCCACCCTAGTGGGCACTAAGTTGTCCATTACAAGCCCAAAACATGCATGAAAAAACCCAAAGTGTATATTGGCAGCACCAAGATGTGATTGGGCACCACTAGACACATCTCTAACAGGCAAAAAGGCAGTCAGTGAAAAAAAGAAACAACCAGTACTGTCATATCATTTGCAGTAACAACTATGTGCACATATAATGACAGGGTATAATGTTGGGAACACTATTGAGACTTAGAAGACTTACATACACAACAAAGCATCGCAGTTGCAGAGTACAAGCCTCACAATGAGAATGAAACCACATAAACATATGTAAAGAGGGTATGGCTGCTTTACTTACTTATCACATTGACGACTCCTCTGAAGAGGGTAACATTCTGTTGCTGAGGATGCCAATCATCGTTGGTATTAAGAATGAGATTGGATGATAAATTGACCATGGTTTGGACTGGCTTGCATCAGCTGAATGATAGGTATGTCTTTTGTGTCCAGTGGGTGTTTATTGGCTCTGCCCTTTGGGGGTAGACTCACAGACATTGTGATGCACTCATAAACAGGCCAAAGGTTTGGTATGCTTACGTTCTAGGGTCATGTGGAGTCCACTATGGAAACATTTCTGGCATCATTGAAGTATCCACTTGAGCTCCACCATGCTAATAGCCACCAATTGTGCAAGTTTCCAATTTAGTGAAGATATCCGTAAAGTCAGGAAAAGACAGCACCAGTACCCTGAGTTTGGTCATACACAGGGTGAGATTAAAAAAAAACCTGCAAAAATGTACGTTAGCATTCAGAAACTCAGGGTGGTGAAACTCAAGGGGGTGGAACTCAGAAAACCATCAATTTTGATGGCTCCTGAGTTTCACCCTGTCTTTCTTTTTTCCTGAGCGGCTCCACTGCTGCTACATAGATTTTCACTGCTCCTACCTGTCCAGCTACTACAATTCCTCTCGAACCTTGTGCATTAAATGCTGAGATTAAGCATTTCGTACTGAGTTTCAGCATTTCATACTGAGATTTAATAAAATTTCCTTATTTTACGGATACCACTAAAAGAGGGGTTAGGGGGTGAAAGACAGGGTGAAGACAGGGTAAATTTGTGGATATCTCTATTGTGATGCACAGAGAAACAGGTCAAAAGTTTGGTATCTTTACGTTCTAGGGTCATGTGGAGTCCACTATGGAAACATTTCTGACATCATTGAAGGATCCACTTGAGCTCCACCATGCTAACAACCACCACTTGTGCAAGTTTCCAATTTAGTAAGTTGAATATTTATCACCCTTATGGATGTCATTTAAAGGGCGGAGCCCATAAAATGCACTTGTTTTCTGTGTGTTTCTGTGCACGTGCTCCTAGAGCAGAGTATTGTGATCGCCTGCAGTAAAAAGAAGAGACGGGCGGGGGAGATGGCGAACTGGCGGCTGTTCATGAAGCTCATGATAATGGCAGTAGTGTCCATGGATGCGCTGACAAGGGCACTGGAGCAATTGTCGAGTCACCGTTCTCCCTACGCACGGCGCCTTCCTCTGAGAAGATCTCGGATGCAGAGGTGAAGCTCGATTTGACGGCCATCAATCAATCTCCAGCTGCTAGGCCTTGTTTAAAGATTACTGTTTTACGGAATGCAGTTTATCTAAAGCTTCATTAGCTTGTCCCATTTGTGGCTTTCAGAAAAGCTTCCGCAAGTATGAACTATAACTACAGTTTACAAAGCTCCGTTTTTCTAGATTATTATATTCGTGCGGGTCTCTGTTGCAACAAGCAATATTTGCAGAAGCTGTTTGTTGTGTGTTCCAGCGGTGTCAATATTCGAGGATTGTGTGATTTCTTGTTGTTGGAACCTTTGATCACCTATCAACTTGAGTTGCAGATAACAGGGAGCTGGTATTGCTATTGCTGCAATTGAGTTTTGAACTCCAGAGACATGAAGAGATGGAGAGGTTCTGACTTGTGGCATTTGAAAGCAGATCTGGTTTTGTTAAAGGATAGGTTCTCCTTCAACCTTTGAGCAGGCAGATCTTAGCTATATGTTTGTCAGTGGCTACATGTAGCATGTAGGTTTTCCTTTCTCGGCTGCCAAGCCATTGATTTGAAGGAGATACATTGCCAAGGTGATGTATTCCTTTGAAGCATTTTTGCTTCTGCATGGTCAAAGCATAATAGATGTACTGATTGCATGTTGTTTAGTTCTTTCAAGATCTCCATTTCGACCATTTCCTGTCTAGCTCCTAACTATCATGTATGGGGCTTGAATGCGTTCTTGGTGATTGTTTTTTTTTGTCAGAATCAAGCTGCAATCAAGAGCTATCCTGTTGAGTCAATAGCTCCATCAGCCTGCACTGGTGATGATGGAGCTCACCTTGGTAGTGAAGGGTAGCTCTGGCAGAATCTATTTCTGCAAGGGGAAATGAAAGTACTCATATGCAAAGATGAGTATGAAATTCACAGTAATTTTGCCTTTCCTCATCAGGATTCTAATCTGTATTGCATCTATGTAGTATGAGACTGGAAACCATCTCAGATGTCAATACTACTCCTGGCACACACAAAATTTCTTTTAAATACATGTCATGTAAGGTGGCAAGAGGGTGGCTCCTCAAAGTATGGACTGAAATTACAAGGCACTTGAAAACTGTAGTGTTCTTTGAGAAACACTTTGCTTAGTTCATGCACAGATGGTGGCCTTGTCAATGCCCTGCCTCTTCTGTGCCTTCCCCATCAGCTTGTTCCATGACTAAGTCTCAAGATTTTCTCCCTGAAACACATAGACTTATCTGTGATTGTGTTTGTAATAGTTCAATCCAGAAAGCACGTGCAGGTTCACCAATTTTATCTGTAAATCTCATAGTTGTGCTTCCAATTGGGCCCTAGTGTGGCCTTGCCCCTAAGTTTATTTGTGTTGGGCATGTGATGCGCAATAAACCTGAACCCTATGGACTAAGGTTGAGCTTCTACAGACATAGAAATACCAAATTGTAGAAATAATTGTTGATCTAAATGATTGCACAATGGTTTGAATTTCATGTGTGCTTTCCAATGGCTGATTATGAAGGACTAAATAGCAACTTGCTAATTGTCCCATGACTAGCACACTATCAAATGGGTTAATGGCAGATCAGCAGGGTCATTCCAACAATTGTCAACTCCCCTTGCTCCCAGTGCCCCTCTAAGTAAGAATGTTGCATCAGATAATGCTACCCAGAACCTGAATGCTTAGAAGGGTCCCCACTTGTGCTGCTGCCTTTTATCCTGTTGATGAAGACATGGAAGACAACTCATGCAGGTTGGCTACAATGAGAATGGCAGCTTCAGGAGCTGGAGATCAGTTTCTGGACCTAGTTGTGACAAGTTCCCATTTGCACAGCCTAAAAGACCTGTTAATCATGACTATTTATACCAAGTTCTGAGCTATGGTTTTGGTCTCTAGGGGTTTGCAAGAAAGAGTTAAGTAAATGGAAGGAGAGAGATTAATATCAGAGCTACATAAGGCTACAACAATGGTCAACAGTGGCAATAGCTGCAAGAGGAACTCTTCAATAGTGCATGTGAAAAGGAGAAACATCATGTGATAATGGCACATCACGGATTACAAAAGCAATGCACTACCGAGTCAAATAGCATATGAAGCATGAGCGGGCTTTTTTAGGGAGCAGAGTGTAAGATACTTACCAAGAAAAACTCTGGCAGGTCGCTTTTTCTGTTGACCTAAAGACCTGATTCATGAGACACTTGAATCTTGAGCTTGCCATGTCAAGGAATACCTGTCAAATCAGATTCTGCAGCCATCCTTCTTGAGCCCATAGAGAGCTTCCACAAATTGAGGCATCTGGCATAGGCCCCAGTCCCAGCTAAAACTTTGGGATCTAATAACACATTGCCAATTTCGAGAGAACCAGCAACATTGCAGGCATTCACATGGGGAAATCAACAGAATTCTGACATAGTTGCAGTTTGAAAGGTATCCAAGTCCTAATTACAAGGTACTTAAGAGTTGAAACTTGAAACTGCCATTCAGGTCAAACTCCCACCGCCCTTCTCACCTCATTCTTCCCACATATTCACATGCTAGAAGAAGCGTAGCTACCTCAAAACTCTAGTCACCCAAACCCTAAAAAGAAACCCTAAGATGGCAGTCGAGAAAGGGCGAAGTCTTGCGCCAAGATGATTTTTACGCAATTACCCCACCGGAGTAGAGAAGAACCTAATTTGAACCGTGTTTATATTGCAGGACTTACAAGATTTTAGGTTTAGGGTGCAAAACATTGAGAGCTTGTGCTGCAGAGATTTTCGTGAATCCATCTTTAGCACATTAGCCTTTAATAGTCGTTACGGCATTGACGTCCATGCCCTACATTTCTCTGTGTTCTTTTTGTTTCTGCGAACATTTACGTCTCTGCACCTTCTATCTTCGACCGATTATATTGCTGTTGCACTTCCGATTTCCGGTATCAGGGATAGTCAGTAGTATAATCAGAGGCCGTAAGATTGATACAAACTGAGGAGAGTGAGAATTTGCCACGGCTTTTGGATATCTCCAACTGTCTCTGGAGCAGTTCTTCTGTCGCGGATATCGAATGGAAGAGATCTTTTAACTTGAGGCGTGGACATTAAATCCTATCAAAGGTATGCCGAAACGCCAGCAATCTTTCTCTCGAGAGTTTGGGCGCCCAGTCGCACTTAGGGTTTTTGCATTGCACCCGGTTTTGTTGTGTGATGCAAAAATTAGGACAACAGTATTTCCTGGTTTATCACTAATGTAGAGTTTCACAATATGTCACCCATGCCTCACTTGTGGAGAAGTGTGCTGCAAACCTCCTGCAGGTCTGACAATAAGCCTTCTGCAAGTTTGAGAAAGCAGAGTTAGGAGATGGTGGATTGGTGGTGGGGAGTGGTGGGGACTATTGTCCCAGCCTTGGTGGTGCGGCAGGTGGTGAAAACAAACCGACGGCGCGAAGAAGAGAATCTGCGGAGCCGTGATAACAAAGGGTCAACAGATCAATTTGTCTGTGAGCGAGTCTGTACGTCAAAGAAAATGCTGAATAGAGTTGGAGCTTTCTCTAAGGATCCCACCCCTGATACTTGTGTCACTGTGTGTGGGGTGAGTGAGGTGGATGCTTGTGGAGAAGCTTGTGCACTCTCTGTGTGTGCCAATGCTCATCATGTCCCTAACTGGAATGACATTTGCATGCGCCGTTGTCAGACACAGTGTTTGAAGGCAAGTACTCAATTGTTCCTTTTGCAATGTTATTGCTTGCAGTTGTCCATTTTCTGTCCACCTGATATGAGCATGTTACATTTTTTAGGTTGAGAACTTTATATGGAGATGAGGCAATTGAAGAGTATGTTTGCAGTTTTGTGACTAATCAGACATACCCTCAAACCAAGTTCACAAAGTTGCAGTCAAGCCTATGGTGTTAATAATTCTCTTAATGCATTTTTTCTAGTGCAAGCTTGAGCAAATTGTTTGCATCCAGAAGACCTTTTAGTGTGTTAGTCTCCCTTCAAGAGTTCACAATGGATTTCCAGAGCATTCATATATGTAGAAGTGTTGTGAATTGTGGTCCCATAAATTCTTATCCTGAATGCCAATACACCAGCCAAATTGACTTTATGCAGTACACTAGTCTTACAGACAGTTGGGCTGATGGGGAGCATTGAGTGCCTGGTGTAATGCAGGATAGCGATCAACGGATGGTGGCTGCCAGGAGAGCAGCAAAAGATTCACTCATTGCACAGATTTGAGTACATTACATGAAGAAAATGCAGTGTGCTTTGGGTGAAACAGATTGGATGCAATACAATTACATGTCATGCATGCAACAAAAGTGTGCTTTCTGTACGTTGTCTTTTGTAAACATCAAGGGAAAGGTCTATTGCACATACATGGAGAACTTGATGTTGGACATAAGAAATGATGACTTGTCATGATTTTGCTTATTGTGAACCTTCCATAGACTCCGAATCAGGAGTGACAGAGAAGTGACATCAGAGGCTACTTTTTGTCAAAATTATGGAGTAAGATTTTGTGATGATGTTGCTTTTTCTTTAATCCTCCTGAATCAAAATTTTCATTGGAATGTGACACCTGAGCTCATTTGTTCATTTTTCAGGAGACTGAATCGGGTGAGGGAATAAACAAAATGTTGTTGATAACAGTACTTTCAGAAATGAGGATAAATTTAAGGTGGCCCTTGAATCATGAAGGATCCTCTAGAGCCAAGATGGTATATGGAATGTGTTTACCCTTCCAAGATAGCATGACTTCTTTGTGAAGGAACTCTTAGTGTCTTGTGGTTGCATTCAAAGAGATTCTAACTGCAATAGTTGTTACAGAGAACCTTGTTGGACACTGTAAGACCAACCGAAGAGGTCTTTCCCTGTGGTGATTTCTTAAAACAGATGAACCTTCAGAGTTAGAACAGGCATCTGTCTCATGGTCCATTCTGCTTTTGGAGGTTGTCACATAACAAAGGGAAAATGGTATTCAGGCATGTTTAAGTTTGATGGCGCCTCCATCTACAGACACATTTTGACCATAAGTATGTGGGAGCCTCCATCTACACTAGAGGAAGGATTCTAGTATGTAATGTTTCAATGGAGAGAACCCAAGTAGGCAACCTTGGTTGCATTCTTTGTCACTTTGAACTTGTCTACTTAGAGCCACCAAGTCTAGTTGTTGCAATGACCTTCCAATACATGGTGCTGATTAATTGCAACAAATGTGTTGGCAGCCGGATCACTATTGGCGTTACATGTCTAAAGTCCAAGCATTATGCTCAAGTGGGAGACCTTGGTTGATTTAATATTTTTGGCTATTGGCGTTACATGTCTAAAGTCCAAGCATTATGCTCAATTGGGAGACCTTGGTTGATTTAATATTTTTGGCTTTTCGTCATTAGACACACCTGTTCTAGTTATTGCAAGAATTGTCCTATGCATAGGAGCAACTGCTTGCAACAAATGCATTTGCAGCCTTATCGAGTAATGCCAAGTACACAGACCTTGTTAGGATTCAATGCAGGGTTTTAAACTCTCTCTGTATACAGACAAGGGTTATAGTATTAGTGTACTAATTATCCAAGGGTGTTGAATAGGCTTGTGTGTAAGTTTGCAGAAAAATGTTATGCTCAATGATGTTGTCAGATTTGGTGGTCTCGATTTTTTTTCTTAGTTATCTTGAGTGATTTAGCATTTACATGTGTAAAAGGATTTAGTAAATTTGTGAGAGTTTTAGAGGACCGATGGAAATGTTAGAAAGGGACCATTATTTTTAATGTTCAACAAAATATGGTTGTGTATAGGCTTGAAGAGTTTTTTTGCAAGGCAATAGGATTGCTGGATTTTGTGGTCTAAATTTGTATTCTTTATTATCTTGATTCGACTAACAATGTAATAGTTATATGTAGATAAGATTTTTGCTCATTACTTTTAAACTTTGTTTTTATAAGTTATAAAATGTGCATGAGTGGCAATAGGATTACCCTCCTATATGCCTAACTAGCTTTTGAAGTGAGTTTCGAGTGGTGATAAAACAATTCATGAAATAATTCCAATTGGCACCCAAAAAAAATATAGAAGGTAGTTGTGGTGAATATTATAAAAGAGTTGAAATTGGTAACTACAACATAGAAAGTATGAAAATTCATAATGTGACATTAAAAAAATTAGAAATGTTTAATTCACACAAAACATAAAACCAATCACAAGTTCAAATATGCACAAATTACAAACTTTGAAGGGGGGGTGACCATCAATCTAATATTAGACTCGATGTAATTCAAAGTTCCATCCATCACACCCAAATGCTAGAAAACTCATGATGAAAATAATTGCTAATTCACCAATGACCAAGGCTCCAAGCTTGTCAAAAATGTGGAAACAAGAACATTAGAGTCCATGATACAAAAATGAAGTGAACATGAATGGTTAGAGTTGAACCATTAAGTTGTAACTAATAGTCATTGTGACATAGTCAACTTGAAACATAAAACATTTCTACCATAATCATAGATGCAAGGTTTATAGGATTTTCATAGTCAGCTTGAATATACACATTTGCAAATCCAAGTTGTTAGCATTTAAAGATCATATAATTTGTAGAAATGGGGGCTCCACACTCTTCATTTCACAATAATGTTTCTTGATGACCCCAAAAATGCAAGGAGAAAGAGGAATCATAAATTGTGAATACATAATTCTTAAAGCATAAATGTCAACTCAAAATTTGAGAAGTGCTTCTCCAATTCATTTACAAGCATGTCCATAACATCAAAACATTCACCTTTCACTTGCCATGAAAACATCTTTCCACAATAGCTAATTAGCCCCAACAACACCAAGTTGAAATTTTGAACTTGTTAATTGTGGCCAACCATGTGAAAAACAAGGTTTTGTATACCCATGTTGAAATAAGTTACCCACTCTTGGGTGATTATGGTAGAAATGTTTTCCACAACATCATAGATATGCTAATGTTGGAGATGTTAATGTTGGTAATTGGTCATAGGGTCAACATACATAACATTTAAATATTAGTTTGCTAGACCCTTACAATTGCCACAGAATCTAGAATGATGACATCCTTTCTTTCGAAAATTTTGATCAAAGAATTCACTACTTGCAACAATGGTAGCACACAAGACAAGGTCAAGAATGTCTTAACATCACAAAAAGGTAAAAGCATGGTAAAATGAACATAAAAACAACTATTTTTCACTTTTATTTATGTCATGGATATAAAAACATGCAAGTAGCATCAAAATGTATGGAAGTACGATAAAAAAATATCCATGTTCTGTATTGAACTTATAAAAATCTACTTGCACAAAAGAAAAAGAAAAAAAGATTTTAAAAGACATTGAAAATAAATTCATAACTTAAAAAGAGGGAAAATTTGGGTTTGAATGTACTTTAAAGACATAATATTCAATTGGATATGTGTTTATTAAATTAAGATATAAAAGTCATGATAATTTTAATATTAGGGTAGGTAGGCCACATAATAAACCTAGGCACCTATTTTAGGAATTCGATAAGAGAATATTTGGTCAACATACCATTGTTGACACACAACACCACCGATGAAGTTTGATCCTTTGACTTTTGGATTGAAGATAAACACCTTTACCATCAAGCCACCCCATTTGTTGTTATCATATGTTACATTACATTTTATTTATCAAATATTTCATTTTAAACATTACAAAAAACATAAACTTTCAAAATTCATATCTTATTGAGATTTTGTCCAAATGAAATGATTCAAGTTTTTTTTTAAAAAATTTCAATAATGTACATAATTACATTTATTTCCTTTTGAAAGTTTAAAATCATTTGAACAAAAAAAAGGTTGAATATCATTATTCAATAACACTTCAATGACCATTCTTTTGAAAAAAAATAAAATTTAATAAATGGATTTTTTTTGTTGATATAATAATACTACTTATGTTAAGTTACTTTCAATTATTATATGAATATTTTTCATTAATTTTATTTATTTCATCATACATTATTTACAGCTATTTATGGTTATTCTCAATTACTTTTGGTTATTTTTGGTTATTTCACCTTAAACTACTTTTGGTTATTCTAAATTACTTTTAGCTATTTTAGCTTATTTCACCTTAGGCTATTTTTAGCTATTGTAAGTTTTTTT
>Ga0116228_10006645_pt1 | contig 10316 bp, 22 predicted proteins | sample S1TSphfallax_2_FD_89694 | JGI IMG/M metagenome (GOLD analysis project Ga0116228, IMG submission 89694) | Host-associated microbial communities from peat moss isolated from Minnesota, USA - S1T2_Fc - Sphagnum fallax MG | ecosystem: Host-associated > Plants > Peat moss > Unclassified | place... | reverse complement strand
TCCGACCGCCGATCAGCACCGGGAAATAGACCCCCGGCGCGTTCGGCACGCACGCAAGGCTGTGCATGGCGTTGAACAGATAGTGCTGTGGCACGTCATCATCCTGGTCGCCCCAGCCGCGAAAATCGCCCGAGGTTTTGGCCTCGACGATCCAGCCGTCCGATGCGATGCCGTCAACCGTGCAGCGGCGCCAGTCGCAGATCGGATCAACGAACTGCTTCTGTCGTGCGGCGACGTTCATCTGCGATTCGCGCTCGAAAAGCCGGATCGTCACCGGGTCAAGCGCTTGGCCTACCATCATCGGAATCGTCTCCTCGATGGGCGATCCTTCGCCGATCTTGTCCAAGTAGAGCTCAACTTGACTGAAAAAAGGCGACATACCGAGCGCCGCGCCACTTTCGGACGCGCCTAAGAATTTTCGGCGCTCGATCAATTGCTCTGGGGTAAACGTCATGGGGTATCCTTTCGGTTGAGTTTTGTCACCCTTCGATGTTATCTTTCAATTCGACGCTTGGCAATCACTGACAAGCAGCGGAAAACTGTAACCGACAAGGGAGAAAGACAAGATGGTGGATTCTGTGACCAAAGTGACGGAGAGCATCGGCACGACGCTGCTCAAGGCGCTCTTGACGGAACTGAAGATGCTTTCGCCTCGATTCACGCACCAGACCGAGGAATTGCAGCGGGAGATCATTGAGCGGCTGCGCTTGCAGGTGGCCGATCAGCTCCGCGAGGCCGTGGTGCAGATTGCGGCCAAGTCGTACAAAAGCATCCCCGGCACGATCATCAAGTGCCCGTTCACGGACGGTGTGCAGGTGCAGATCAACATGAACCGAACGAACAAGGTCGTGCACGACGTCGCGGACTCGGTCGGCGGCGAGTGCATGATCGTGCTGTGTGACATGGATGAGTTTGTCGGCGGTATGGAGACCGCGGTCAAACCTTCAAGCCAGCAGCGCGACTGGACAAACGCAGAAGATGACGATGACTGATAAAACGCCGACGGCATTTCAAATGAAAGTCATCCGTGAGGATGTCGGGTGAGCGGGCGCGAGTATCCCCGATGGAGCTGGTCCACGCGCTTGAAGCCAAACACGACGAAAATGTGCGCCATTCATGATTGCGACCAGCCAGCCGAGTGGTCGGTGTGCTTGGAGGTCTCGTGGTTTCGCGGCGAGGACGTCACGGCGAACTTCTGCAAAGCGCACCGCGACCGAGGCATGCGGGATCCGGCCGGCATGTTGGTAAGCACCCACGAAGGGGCGTGGAAATGACTCGCACGCCGACGGCATTTGAGGGCGAGGTGATGTTGGCGGGGTGGCAAGAATCTCACAATGGCGGGGCAAAAGTGATTTTTTGGTTGCCCGAACCGGCGGCGCTTGAGCCATTTCGTTTGGCGACGGTAAGAAAAGGCAAGACCGCGGGCCAACGCTACATGATGGTGCTGGTTGAGCTCGGCGACGACGAAAAACCGCTGCAGCACCCCTCGAATGCCGCGCACCTGAAAATTACCAGCGACAAGTTCTTGGACTACGCAATCTCTAAGGGCCGCGCCGGCGCACGGATCGCTTGGGACACGAAAAAGGCCCGCGAGTGGGCGAAGTGGGTCATCGGGGTCGATTCGCTCTCCGAACTCGATTCGGATCCGGCGGCGCTTGAGCGTTATCACCAGAAGATTCGCATTCCTTTTGACCGTTGGTTGCATCAACAAAGTGGAGATTTAGATGGGCACGATGGCATATACGACAGCTCTTGCGTGGATGAGGCTGAACCGGATTGAACTGAAGCAAGCCGCCGAACGCGGGCATCCGACCGCGCACAAGGCGATGCAGGCCTACATGCACGCTCGAGAAGTTTGGAGTCCCATTCACACACCGGAATTCGAGCGGCGCGCGCGGTCCTTTTGCGATGCCCTGAACGATTTCGTCGTCGAGGAACTGAGCCGCACCGGGCGGGCGGACTTGCGCGGTCGATACGGCTATAAGGAAAGCGACGAGATTCCGTTGGAGACTCAGCGCGATGGCTAAGCGATTCACCGAAGCCGATCTGAGCAAGTTCCAAGCCAACAGCGCCCGCCACAACCCGAAACCGGCGCCCGCCGCCACCCGCTTGATGCCGGCAAAACCGCGCAAGTACAAAAACAAGCCGCAGATCGTGGACGGCTTTCGCTTCGACAGCCAATTGGAGGCAAAGCGCTACGAGGAATTGAAGCTGCTGAAAAAGGCCGATCGCATTCAGTATTTTTTGCGCCGGGTGCGCTTCGATTTGCCGGGTGGCGTGCAGTACGAGTGCGATTTCTATGTGATCTGGGGCAGTCCGATCCGCGGCATCGAGCGCATCACGGTCGAGGATTGCAAGGGCGTGCAAACGCCAGAATTCATCATCAAAAAGAAGCAGCTTAAGGCGCTTTACGGGATAGACGTTGTGCTCGTGACGGCGGCTGGTAGATGAACTTCGCATCCGCTTGGGATTCCGGCGGCCAGTGGTGGACGCTTGAAAGCCCCGCGAGACACGCCGAGGCGTGCTCGGAACTTTTGATGTACGCGCGCCGGATCGCGTTTCGGGTGATTTCGTTGATTTTGTTGTTGCCCTTCAGGCGGTAGATGGCTTTCAGCGCCTGCTGAGCCTCGTCCCACGACTTACGATAGCGAACACCCGCGGGCGTGTGCTGTAATTCGTTCAGAAAAAACACCATGTCTTTGTCTTTGAGGATCCTCGACATTGCCACACCTCGTGCTAGATCAGCTCATTTCCCACGAACTGGAATTGACTATATCAGCGTCAGAAATCGCTGACAGACTTTCCGAGTGGAATGGCGTGCTGACCGCGCCGACCCGGGCCGACTATGTCAAAGGCATCGCGAAATTTTGCGGACTCGAACTGATCGACTACGCGAATGCCGCCGTCCATCGCGACATGAAGGGCAATTTCACCGCCAAAATACGCAGCCAAAGCTGGGTGGCACGGCAAACCGCATGACCGCTCGCAAGCGTCAGCATCCGATTCCGGCGAAGCGTAAGACGGCCCCGACGCTGCCGAAAAGCGAGCGCGACACGAAATTTTGCGAGCGCTGGCTTGTTCATCGCGATCACATCAAGGCGTTCAAAGAAGCCGGTTATTCGGGCAAACACAATGACGTGTCCCGCCAAGCGCTCGACAAGCTCACCAAGTTTCGCGCCTACCTTGAGCGCCAAGTGCCGAAAGTCGAGGCGGTCGTCGCCAAACGAATCGGCTACGAACGGGCCGATATCTTGGAGGGCATTGCCCGAATTGCCAACGCCAACGCGCTCGATTACATCCAAGAATACGAGGTGATCGATGCGAAAACGGGCGCCGTGACCACCGCGTACCGCATGAAACCGATTCAGGAACTCACCCGCGATCAGGCGGCGGCGCTCGATACGGTGTCCTATCACGCCGAGAGCGGCACCATGACGTACTCCCTGCCCGCCGCAAAAACCCGCCTCTCGGCGTTCACTACCTTGGGAGAGCAGGCCGCGGGCTTCAGCAAAAAAGACGAAGTCCACAATCACCTGCATCTCGATAACGTGCCGCTTGAGAAGCTCCGGCACATCAAGGGACTGTTGATCGAGATGGTCGGCCCGAACGCCGCACGGCAAGTATTCGGCATGCACGATGAGCCGGAAATAAGCGAATAGTTGTAAAATTTCACAAGGAATTGCAGAATGTTGTCAGTCGCTGCCACATCGGAGACGGCCGTGCGTGCCGCATTGATCGTTCGAGACGAACACGGAAACCTGCTTGAGCCGCAGCCGACGGCGCCCATTCCGGTCGATACGGATTCGGTGCTGCGCGAGGTGAAACGCTTGCGGCAGCAATTCGGTCGGCGCATTTCGATCGACAGCAGCATGATCGTGCAAGCGCGGCGATTCATGGGTAGTGTCTCAGTTTGAATTTGACATGCTTGAGCGGTCAAGTAGCATCGGGGCATGGCAAATAAACCGAAAAGACCGCGCGATACCAACCAGCTTGGCAAGTTCATTGTAGACCTGGCGACCGGGGAAGCCGAGTTACCCAAGACGGATGACGGCAAAGACCCGGCTGCGGTTGCTCTGGGACGCAAAGGTGGCTTGAAGGGCGGGAAGGCACGCGCTGAAAGCATGACGGCCAAACGGATTGGAGTTGTCGAGGCGCTTAATTCTTTTTAAATCAATGGCCTGAGGTTGGATGCGGACAAAAAACTGGGTAACTTTTCGAGGCCCGACATGCCGCCTGAACCAGCAGGCGGCCTTGGAGATCGGCCCTACAAGAACGTTCTATGTCTGGAATAGTAAAATCTAGCGAGAGGCGATAATGGAAATCGCGATCATTGTTCTTGCGGGTCTTGCTGTTTATCACTTCGTTTATGAAGGGATATTGGCCCCATCGTTTAGATTGAAATTGCGATTCGAACTGTTCGAATTGCGCGACGAATTGAGAAAATTAAAGATTTCGCATGCCGAAGATTTGCGTGACGAAATTGATCTAATCCAAACTGAGACACTACCGATTCATGAGGGATCATGAGTTCGCTCTGCCTGTGTGATATTGTCAAAGTTCGTCCGACCGGGGACCGTACCGGCACAAGCGCCGTCGCTGCCGAGGCGCGATAAACGTATCGGCTTCGTTTTTACTGACCAGGAGACGCGATGGCCGCCCGCAGCATCCGCAATATGCGACAAGCCCCCGGTGCCCCGATGGGTCGCTTAGGGATTGAACCTGCCAAGGCGCCGCATTTCGGTCGGCCGGTGATGACTCGAAGCCCGATGGTTCGCCCTTCCAGCCCCCCAGGGCTACCCACGGGCAATCCCGCAGCCGTGCAAGGACCCATTCCAGCGAATCCAGCAGGCCCGGTCAACACCGGCCCGATCTCACCGCAAATGATGCTCAAATAAGGACACCGCAATGCCCAACCCCTCTATGCGAGATGCTCGAGCGCGTGCGATGGCGCAACCCGCGAAACCAACCCCGGTATTTACGACCGATGCGGATGGCAACCGAGTAGGCGATCGGCCAACCGTTGGGCCAGCGAGCGCGGAGCAGATCCACGCGGCTCTGAAAAGCCAAGACGCGCTGGCGAAGTCCCCGCGGCCCGCGCCGGCGGTTGCCGAGGACACCGTCGGGGCGACGCCTGCCGCCAACCCGACCAAAAACTTGAGTGTCGCGAATGCCGCCAACACGCTCGCCAACCGAGGGCATGTGATCGAGACCGCGATTGACGATGCGAGTCAGTGAACACGAAAAGATCGGACCAGGTTGACCAAGTCAAACTGATCCTGATCGAAGGAATCGCACAAAAAATTCGCAAAGATTACGACACGCAGCGCGCGGCGGCGCAGGCGCTTGAATTTCATGAAGGCGTGATTTCGCGCCTGTGTAACGGCAGCTACGAACGATTTTCGATCGCCTTTTTGATAAACCTCGCGCACAAGCTCGGCGCGCAAATCGGCATTACCGTCGATTGATTTACCGGTCCTTTCGAGGATTCCAGGGATAGACCTGTGTGAGCGTTGATTCCGAAGTACAGGCGATCCTTGATCGTCACGACAAGCTCCACGCCGAAAAACTTCTGTATTACATCGGCGCACAGGAGTTCGCCGCCGATTTCCCCGCTTTTTGCAAAGCCGCTTGGATTCAGGTGGCGCCGCAGAAACTCGTTTGGAATTGGCATTTAGATGCTTTGTGTGAACATTTGGTGCTGATGACCAAGGGCGAGATCCGGTTCCTGATGGTGAGTCTGCCACCTCGGCACACGAAATCCTTGATTGCCTCGGTCCTGTGGCCCGTGTGGGATTGGATTCATCGCCCAACGACGCAGTTTCTGTCGGCCTCAGTCGATGACCGCCTTGCGCTCGATTTCAGCCGCCTTTCAAGGCGCGTGATCGAATCGCCGTGGTTTCAACGCATGTACGGTGATCGGTTTTATCTGTTGCCCGATGAAAACGCCGGCCGTCAATACCGAAACTCCATGGGCGGCAACCGCAACGCCTGCTCAGTGCAAGGCCGAGTCACCGGGTCAGGAGGCGATTGTCAGATTCTCGATGACGCACACTCGACGAAAAAGGTCGAGTCGGATGCGACACGAATTGCCTCGATCCAATGGCACGACAACGAATGGCGCTCCCGCCTCAATAGCCCGCTGACCGCGCAGAAGCTCTACATCGGCCAGCGCACGCACGATGGGGATATTTACGGGCACGTGATGGCCCAAGAAGGCCGGCGCTGGGTGAACCTCTGCCTGCCGCTTGAAATGGATTTGAAACGCATCTGCATCACGTATCCGAATAAGGGCCGCGGCGTCGAACCCGGTGCGAAGCCGATCTTTACCGACCCGCGGAAAGTCGAGGGTGAGCTCCTGGACCCGAAGCGTTTCGATGCCGAAACCGCCAAGGTCGAAAAAGAGGCTATGTCCGATCGCGCCTGGAACGCGCAGTACCAGCAGCAGCCGGAGGGCCAAGGCGGCTTGATCTTGAAGCGCCAATGGTGGCGTCACTGGGTGTACCCCGAATGGCACCCGCAGGCCGGCCAAGAGCGCCCGATGCCGGATTTCTTTGAGCTGATTCAGGTATACGACACCGCGTTTGAAGAGGACGAGGAAGCGGATTTTTCGGCCCGCACGACCTGGGGCGTGTTCAACTACGTGGAAGCCGATAAGGACAAGAGCGGTCATTTGCGGGAAGGCAAACAGCGAATCAGCGCCATGCTGCTCGACTGCATGGAGGAACGGCTCTCCTACCCGGACCTTCGCGCCGAGGCCATTCAGTCGAATCTAGACTTCGCCCCCGACTGGATCCTGATCGAGAAAAAGGCCAGCGGCCATTCGCTGGTGCAGGAGTTGAAACGCAAGCGCCTGCCCATCAAGGCGGTGGGCCTGCGCGGCTCCGGCGGCTCGCGCTCGCGCCGGCAAGGCGACTTGATTGCTCGAGCACACGAGTCCTCACTGATGCTTGAGAAAGGCTGTATCTGGGTGCCGCCCCGTAATTTTGCGTACAAGGTCATCGATCACTGCGCGAAGTTTCCAAATGGCGATCACGATGACATCACCTCGACGGTCTGCATCGCGCTGCAATACCTGCGCAGGTTCTACGACCTAAGTCTGCCGGATGACGAACCGGAGGATGAAATCAACCCCTACGATTGGCAGCGCCGAGCCGCTCGAAAATACGCCTAAGCGGTAAGGTAAAAATTGACCTTCGCCAACAATTCGCGCTCGGTTCCCCAGTGCTTGACGAACGGCTTACGGCCGCCCGCCAAGGAGGGCCCCATAACCATGAAGGCCTGTTTGCTCGTCCAGCCATCCGGCAACACGCCGCGGTGGTGGTAGGGGCAAATGGGCAGCGTCGCCCGATCGCCGCCGGAGGCATCTCGGTTGCCCTTGTCGACCAGATGGTGCATGTCGACCTGGTCGTTGTGAATCCCGGTCATGCGGCAACAGACACAGCCGAAAGCGCGTAACCGGGCAAACCGCTGCTCTTTGGTCATTTTCCTATTTCCTCCTATAAAGCCCGTGGTGAGGCGATCGGCATAGACCCGCTATGTTGGTATTACCTAAGCACGAAAATCGGGCAGGCTGGGGCGCTTGGGCGCTCCGTGGCCTGGCTTGAACGATTGCAGGGCGCGGTTGTAGTTATCCGTGTCCGCCTGCATGTCCTCAAGCATGACCCGGTGGCCCGGGAAATCGCCATCCGCTTCAATCACCAACCCGACGCACATCGCCGTGCGTTGCGAGTGCTTCGGCTGGGTGGGATCAATCCCCTCGCGATGCAGGTACGTCCACGGGCCGCGCTGCTGGTTGGCCGATAGCCGCGCGTACCGCGTCAGCGTCACGTAGGCGCACAGTTGCGCTTGGAGGGTGGGCCCGCTGTCAACCACGGGCTGCGGCATGTCGTTGCACGCCTGCTGGAACGCCCCCAAGGACGGCGGGTGCTGCACGTGCTCGCGGGTGAGCTTGCGCAGGCCGAACGCAATCTGCTCGTCGCGCAGGTTTTCGACCGCCTCAATCCACACCTCGGGCGGTTCTTTGCCGAATTGTTCGAGAAACCTCGCGCCGTAGGTCTGCGTAAATCGCTTCCACAACAGTTTCGCTCGACGGTTATCGCTTGGCATCACAGATCCTCGGTAAGTTGCTCGTATCGGGTTTTGCGCACGCCGTTGGCGATCGGATTCTGGCGATCAGCCTCGGTTCGGCACCATCGCTGCCACACCCGATCCCAATCGCGATGCTTACCGTTCGCCCCTGACTTGCCGTACCAATAATCGTAGAAATTCTGAAACGTGCGGGCTGGATTTAACAGTTTCTGCTCACGCGCGTAAGCCTCCCGTTCCGGTGTCAACGCAAAACTCTCGGGCATGTACGTTGCGGGGGAGCGCGTAGCGCGGGCCGTAGGCCTGATCTCTGAATCGAGGCTTTGCGAAGATTCAGATGGAGATGGAGATGGAGATGGAGATGGATGGTAGGGTTTTGCTAGAGCATTTGCTCTAGCATTTGCTACAGCTTTTGCTAGCCCCCCTTTTTGCCCAGCGGCCTTTCGTTTTGACTGCTTAATCAAAGCCCTTGAGCGATGTTCTTCAAGTCTTGGATTAAGACGATGACCATTAATGACGGGAAACTTAGGTGCCACCCGCTCCCACGCCGCTTCCCACTCGGGCGTAGTTGCGCCAACGATTTGCTGTAGCTCTGCTGTAGCAATTGGTAGGACACCCATATCCCACTGAGCGTCCAAGAGTTCGCGATAAATGGCTCGAGCGACCAGCGGCCAGCCGCGCACCGATCGAAGAAAGTCGCCAGGGAACCAGGGCATCATAGGAAGCCCGCTCAAAGTCGCACCATGCTTTTTTCCTTTTAATTCCAACGTCTTATCCAAGACGTGTCTAGCCTTTAAGAGAACGGCGGCGCCCCAAAGGGAAAAGGCTTTGTCGACCGGGGATCAATCCGGTTCTAGCCGCCGTGGTCATCCTACAACGAAAAAGTGTTTGTCCTACACGGTTTTTGGTTTTTATGTGCGGGACCGCACAGACTATCGAAGTAAACTACGAGTTTAACAGCTGTTGACAAGTGTCATCCTTGCGGCGCAATCTAGCGTCACGTCAACAACAAACCCACCCGGGCGAAGGATGCGCATGATGGAGAGGATCGACACCCAGAGCGGCGAGAGCCGAAATGCCGCGCTGGTCGCAGCCCTGTGCGATATCGTTGCCGGCGCGAACCTGATGTTGTCGTTGGGCTCGTTCAAAAACGATGCGTTTTACTCTTACGCGGCCGAAGTCAAGCGCGTGGCTGAAGCCGCGCTGGCGACAGCCCTCGTGCGAGGCCCAAGCGAGCGCGAAAAAGCAAGTATCGATGCAATCGAAAACGACGGCCGAACAATCGCCATTTTTGTCAGCGGCCAAGAGGAATCGATTGTTATCACCTACGATCAGGCTCGCTATCTGTGTCAAAAACTTAGCAAGTTTTTCAAATGACAATCGCGAAAGGTGACATGGTGCTTGTCATCGGCATTGACGAGGACGCGCCGGAACAATGGCCTCGGCCCGGTGCGATCGGTCAAGTGGAGCACATTTGTTACTGCGCCTTAGCTTGCGGCTACGCAGGTTTCAAGTGCTATTTTTCAGGTGATCGACACGGCTGCTACCGGCCGCCGCAGCTGCGCAAGATCGAGCCGCCGGGCGCCGATGAATTTAACCGAACGGACACACCACAGGAGACGACCACGTGAACAACCGATTGAAGTTATCGCCCGAGATCCAAGCGAAAATCTACGCATGGCACGACGCCAAGGTGGCGCTCGGCACCTACAAGGAGGCGCTGAAACGCGCTGCGGACGAGCATCGCGCCAAGGTGCGGGCGCTCGGTCGAGCCAAGCAGAAAGCGTTTGAATTGGGCGTGCCGCAGAGGACCTTTCAGGAGTATTACATCCGTCGGCAGCGAGCGCTCAAGGGGTTGCCCGCGGCCTCGCGCTACCGGCCAAAAAGCGCCGAAACGACCCACGGATTTCAGTCTGCAGCCGCGCAAGGCCGATGAGATGGTTTTCACCGCATCCCCCGGCGACGACAAAATCTGTCCGCTGTTCACGATGGGCGCGCTTGCGAATAACCCGAACGCCAAACCGATGGTCTGCGAGGGTCAAAAGTGTGCGTTGTGGCGTTGGAGTGACGCTTTACCGAGCGGCCCAAGGGATGGCTTTTGTGGCCTAGGCAGATGGCCGGAGATTGCGCGGTGACAGCCAACCGCTGCCCCATTCCCGGCTGCTTGCGACGAATCGCGACGACGAAGTTCATGTGCGGCGAGCATCGACGCATGATCCCGCCAATCATCC
>Ga0116228_10006644_pt1 | contig 10317 bp, 9 predicted proteins | sample S1TSphfallax_2_FD_89694 | JGI IMG/M metagenome (GOLD analysis project Ga0116228, IMG submission 89694) | Host-associated microbial communities from peat moss isolated from Minnesota, USA - S1T2_Fc - Sphagnum fallax MG | ecosystem: Host-associated > Plants > Peat moss > Unclassified | place: USA... | reverse complement strand
CGCGCGCCGATGAGTTGCCGCACCCGCGCCGCCCGCCGTGCCACCCGCGCAATGAGCGGGTGGTGAGGAAAAGCCGTGATTTTCATTGAATGCTTTTACCGCTCCAAGGCGTCATTTCCGCGAACGCGGGAAATGTCATCGCGCTCTAGAAGATTCCCGCTTTCGCGGGATGACGGGACGGGTGGGGGAGGACGACGACTAAACGACACCCAGCAGTTGCAACGCAATCGCCGCGTATTGGCAGGATGCCGCCACCAAAATCAGCCCATGCCAAATCGGGTTGTGGAATTTTATGTTGGGAAAGGACTGGATCACCGCCCCCACCGTATAGGCGGCGCCGCCGGTGAAGATGAGCGCCATCACGGCGGCGGAAAGCAGGGCAAAACAATCACGGATCAGCAGCAGCACCATCCAGCCCATGGCCAGGTAAAGCGCCAGCATGGCGTTTTCGAACCGGCGGGGAAAGCGCAGCGTGACGAAAATCCCCGCCGCGGCCAGCGCCCATAGCAGGGCGCACAGCCAGACCCCGCCACGCCCGTACAGCACGTTTGCCGAAAGCGGCGTGTAGGTGCCCGCGATCATCACGAAGATCATCGCCCGGTCCAGCCGGCGCAGCTTTTCCTTCCGCCGCCCCGGGGGGCTGAGCTGATAGGCGGCGGAGGAGCCCAGCATGCCGATTAACCCAAACACGTAAACGGCGATGGAGGTGAAAAGCACGGCCCCGCCATGCAGGCCAGCCTGCGCCAGGAGCAAAAAACCGGCCACGACGCCCAGCGGGACGCCGATGAAATGAATAACCCGGTCCGCCGCCCGCTCCGCGTTCGTGTAGTCCGGAAAAACCAGCGCGCCCTTGGCCATGCCCACCTTCTAAGACTGCGGGCTTTAATTCGGGTTATTGCGCCGGCTCCGCAAGCCCCGTGGGCTTCGCAAGGCGCAGGGCGGCTTGAATTCCACTTTCCAGCACGGAATCCGAAAGGGCTGTATCCGTCACCGCGCGCGAAAGTTGTAGCGTGCCGAGCATGACACCCAAAATGCCGATGGCGGCCTGTTTGCGCGCCGCTTCCGGCAACGCCGTGAGATGGGCAGCGATGCGGAGGAGGAACGTATCAACCCTTGCGGAAAACACCTCGCGCGTGGCCGTTTCATGCCGGGCAATTTCCGCCACCAGAGAGGCGATGGTGCAGCCATCTTCCGGCGTGTCCCGGTGGCTGGGGCGCAAATAGCGGCGCACCAGGCCCTCCAGGCCATGGCTCTCCGCTGCCCGGTTCAGCCGTTCGCGCGTCGTATCCATCGCCGCCACCATGGCTTCGCGCAGCAAGGCCTCCTTTGACTCGAAATGCGCATAGAACCCGCCATGGGTCAGCCCGGCCTCCGCCATCAACCCGGCGATCCCCACCGCCGCCACCCCGTCCTTGCGGAAACGCGCGGCGGCAACCTTGACGATCCGCTTACGGGTTTCCGCCTTATGGCCCTTTTCAAAACGCATAGATGTTATCCTTGCAGCGCATGACATTATATTTGACATATCATATTATGACTATAATACAATAGCGCATCGTCAAAGGACGCCCCTATGAGCAACGCCCTTCTCGCGGATGATATTCTGGACCGCCCAGCCAAGCGCCGTTCACGAAAAAGATTTTTAGTCGCGGGCGGGGCGTTTCTGGCGCTCATCGGCGCCGCGGTTTATGGCGCTGACTGGTTCGTCTCCGGCCAGTATATTGAGAGCACGGATGACGCTTATGTCGGCGGCAACGTGACGGACCTTGCGCCCAAGGTGAACGGCATCATCGCCCAGATCGCCGTCGCCGATAATGCCCAGGTCCATGCCGGCGACCTGCTGATAAAACTGGACGACCGGGATTACCGCGCTGCGCTGGCCAAGGCGCAAGCGGCGGTGGCCGGCGCGCAAGCCGCGCTTGAGAATTTGCAGGCGATGCGCGTGCTGCAGCTTTCCGTGATCGGCGAAGCCACGGCGGCGCTAGCCTCGGCCAATGCCCAGACAGTGCTGGCGCGGGCCAACCAATCCCGCTACCGCAGCCTGGCCGCAAGTGCGGCGGGTTCCTTGCAGGATTCGCAGACCGCCAACGCCAACTATGCGCAGGCAAATGCAGGCGTGCAAAAGGCGCAGGCCGCACTTGCCGCGGCACAGGCGCAACTCGCGGTGATCGGCACGCAACAGCTTCAGGCCGAGGCGACGCTTGCCGGGGCGCAGGCGGATGCCAGCACGGCGCGGCTGAATTTGGGATATACGCAAATTCGGGCGCCGATCGACGGTGTTATCGGCAATCGCAGCGCGCATGTTGGGGCCTATGCCACAATTGGCGCGCAGATGGTTTCCATTGTGCCTTCCAGCGGGCTTTGGGTGGATGCGAATTTCAAGGAAGACCAGCTTGCCGACATGCGTGAAGGCGAGCCCGTAACGATTATTGCCGATGTAGCGCCTGGCGCCAAAATACGCGGGCGGGTGGAAAGCATCGCACCTGCCACCGGCGCGATTTTCAGCATTTTGCCGGCGCAAAACGCCACCGGGAATTTCACCAAAATTGTCCAGCGCGTGCCGGTGCGGATTGCGCTGGACGGGGATGCGGCAAGGCTGGGTTTGCTGCGCCCCGGGCTTTCGGTGACCGCTTCCGTCAATACCAAATGAAGGCTATATTGCCCTTCGCGGTGATGTGCGTGGGCATGTTCGTCGCGTTGCTGGATATTCAAATTGTTGCGTCTTCGTTGCAGGATATTGGCGGCGGCTTATCCGCCGCGCAGGACCAGATCAGCTGGGTGCAGACATCTTATCTGATCGCGGAAATCATCGTGATTCCGCTTTCCGGCTGGCTGACGCGGGTTTTTTCCACGCGCTGGCTTTTTACCGGCTCGGCAGTTGGCTTTACATTGACCAGCATGTTGTGCGGGCTGGCGTGGAATATCGATTCGATGATTCTGTTCCGCGCGCTGCAGGGGCTGCTCGGCGCTTCTATGATTCCTACCGTGTTTACCTCGTCCTTCCACTATTTCCAGGGGAATAAGCGGGTCTATGCGGCGGCGGTTGTGGGCACCATCGCCTCCATCGCCCCCACGCTTGGCCCGGTGATCGGCGGCTATATTACTGATGCGCTGAACTGGCACTGGCTGTTCTACATCAACCTGGTGCCGGGCACGCTGGTGGCGATTTTCGTCGCCATACTGGTGAAAATTGACGAACCCGATTTGTCGCGCCTGAAAGAAGCTGATTATCCGGGCATTTTTTTGATGGCTTTGGGGCTTGGGACGCTGGAATATTTTTTGGAGGAAGGTACGCGCTGGAACTGGTTTTCCGACGATACCATCACCGCCTGCGCCTGGATTTCCGGCATTTCCATTTTGGCGTTCATCATCCGCAGCATGATCGTGAAAAACCCGGTGGTGGATTTCCGCGCTTTTGGCAACCGCAATTTTGCGCTTGGCTGTTTGCTCTCTTTCACCACTGGGATTGGCATTTTTTCCACAATCTACTTGACACCCTTGTTCCTGGGGTATGTGCGCGGGTTTTCTGCCTGGCAGACCGGGATTGCGATATTTTCGACCGGTGCTGCCTCGCTGGCCGGCGTGCCGGTGTATATTGCGCTGGCTCGCAAATATGATCTGCGCTGGATCATGATGTTTGGGCTGGCCTGCTTTGGCCTGGCGATGTATAGTTTTTCCTTCATCACCAGCGAATGGGGCGGCGCGCAATTGCTGTGGCCGCAGATCATCCGCGGCTTTCCGCAGGTTTTTTGCGTGGCACCTTCCGTCACCCTTGGCCTTGGCAGCTTAGCACCGGCGCGGCTGAAATATGCCAGCGGGCTTTTTAACATGATGCGCAATCTCGGCGGCGCTGTTGGTATCGCCGTGTGTGGCGCGATGCTGAATGCGCGGACCAATTTCCATTTTCTTGCGCTCGCCTCCAACCTTACGAGCGCCAATACTTCCGCAACACGGCTGATGAGCGGCCTCTCGCAACGTTTTTCGACGGCACTTGGCTCAACCGTGACCGGCCATCAGGCGGCGTTACGAGAACTGTGGAATTTGACCTATGCGCAGGCCGAGACACTTTCCTATGCGGATGCCTTCCGCACCATCATGTGCGCGTTCATCATCGCGACCTGCCTGGTGCCGTTGATGAAAAAAGTGGTGCCGCCCAAAGCGGCGCCGGCCAACGCACACTGATACGGAGAGAACAATGACGGCAAAATTATATCTTGAAGACCTGCAGCCGGGGCAAAAATTCACCTCCCATGCGGAGGAGATAACGGAATCCGAGATCAAGGCGTTCGCGGAAAAGTTTGATCCGCAACCGTTTCATCTGGACCATGAGGCGGCCAAAACCACGCTGTTCGGGGGGCTAGCCGCAAGTGGCTGGCATACCGCGGCGTTCACCATGCGGCTGAATGTGACGGGCGGCCCGAAACTCGCGGGCGGCATTATCGGCGGCGGCGGAGACATAAACTGGCCGACGCCGACCCGGCCGGGCGATTTTTTGCATGTCGAATACGAAGTTTTGGAAGTGACGCCGTCCCGGACGCGGCCGGAGCGAGGGACAATTCTGTTAAAGACCGAAACAAAGAACCAGAATGGCACGGTGGTGCAGGCCACCACGGTGCGCCTTATCGTACCGCGGCGCCCGGCTTAACCCGCGCGGAGTTTATCAAAAATCAAATCCGGCGTGAATGGTGTGGCATATAGCCGCACACCCGTCGCCTGCCGAATTGCATTGCCCAAGGCGGAGGCAACCGGGTTGTACGGGCTTTCGCTCATGGATTTTGCACCCGCCGGCCCTAGCCTGTCATACGTATCCGCAAACAGCACCTCGGTGCGCGGCACATCCGCAAAGGCGGGTATGTGATAATTGCGAAAACTTGGGTTGCTGACGGCGCCGGTTTCATCAAAAAACATTTGCTCATACAGCGCGGCGCCGATCGCCTGCGCGACGCCGCCTTCCACCTGGCCGCGGCATTGCATGGGGTTGATGACCCGGCCGGCATCCGCGGCGTGGACGCTGCGCAGAATCCGCACTTCTCCGCTTTCCCGATTCACCGCGACGCGAAACGCCTGCACGTTGAACGCCACGGAGCGCGGGGTGCCGGTTACATGCCCGGCAGCCGAGATTTCAGCGCCCAGATCGGTGAGCGGAATTTGCTGACCGCCGGCATCCACGAACCCATCCCGTAGGCTGCAGGCCGCAACCTGTACCCCGGCGCGCCCCGCCGCTGCTTCCAGAATGTTTGCCGCCAGTGCGTTTGCCGCCCGCTCCGTCGCCAGGCCGGCGACCACGAGGCCGGTTGAGCCATACGCCCCGGTATCGTGCTCGGCCTCCGCCGTATCCGCCTGCAGAATTTTCATGCGCGACGGGGTGGTGCCCAGAATGCCGGCGGCGATCTGCGCATGCACGGTGGTGGTGCCGTTACCGAATTCCGCGGTGCCGATGCGCAGTTCAAAATTCCCGTCTTCCATCAAGCGCATACGCGTTGTGGAAAAATGCCCGAATGGCGGGATCGTATCGATCATGCAAAGGGACATTCCCCACCCATCCGCCCATCCGGGCGGCGGTGGGTGCAAAAAATCATCCGCAATCGCCTTTTCGACAAGGTCAAGGCATTGGTCCAGCCCATAGCTGCCGTATTCCACATCATGCTCTTCAAGGCTGGTGGAAATCATCGGGTCGCCATCTTTCACCACGTTGATTCGCCGCATGGTGAAAGGGTCGATCCCGCATAGCCGCGCCAGCTCATCCATTGCGGATTCCACGGCGAAATTCGTCTGGCTCAGCCCGTAGCCGCGGAACGCACCGCTGGGCATGGTGTGCGTGTGCACGGCTTTGCCGCGGACCTTCTTGTTCGGGCAGTTGTAGACGCCGATGCACTCGCCCACTGCGTGGTTCAGCACGCCCACGGCATGGTTTGCATAGGCGCCGGTATTGGAGAGTACGTCCAGCTCAATTGCCGTCAGTGTTCCGTCTTTCGCCGCCCCAAGCTTTACCCGCACACTCATCGGATGCCGGGAGGTGGTGGCGGAAAATTGTTCGGTGCGCGTGAGTTCATATTTCACCGGCCGGCCGGTCTTCAGAATTGCCAAAGCCAGCAAATCCTCGGTCTGCATTTCCTGCTTGCCGCCGAACCCGCCGCCGACGCGCCCGCAGAAGACGCGGAGTTTTTCGCGCGGCAAGTTGTACAAGTCCGCCACTGCAATGCGGGTGAGAAACGGGACCTGCGTGCTGGAGCGGATGTTCAGAACGCCGGACTCATCGAGCCAGCCGATGGCGCCATGCGTTTCCAGATGCGCGTGTTGCACGCGCTGCGTGGTGAAAATGCCTTCGTAGACAAAATCCGCTTTGGCAAAAGCGGCTTCTACGTCGCCGATATCACCTTGCACGCGCGCAACGATGTTTTGCGCTGCGTGGGCGTGCACCAGCGCAGCACCTTCGGCCAGCGCCGCTTCCGGTGTCAGCACCGCGGGGAGAATTTCGTATTCAACCCTAATCAGACGGCACGCAGCTTCCGCCGCGGCCTCGCTTTGCGCCACCACGGCCGCGACGCGCTGGCCGGCGAAGCGCATCACGCGGTCCAGTACCATTGTATCGAAACCGTCACTATCTGGAATTTCGTGGCGGGCTGTGGAGAATTTCTTGTCCGGCGCATCTTTGTAGGTCAGCACGGCGTGGACCCCGGGAAAAGTGCTGGCCGCCGATGTGTCAATTGAAACGATGCGCGCATGGGCGTGGGGGGAGCGCAGAACTTTCAAATGCAGCAGGCCGTCAATCGCGATGTCAAAGGTAAACCGCGCCGTGCCGGTGACCACGCCAGGTCCGGCGGGTGCGCCAAGGCTGGCGCCGCAGGCCTGGCCGGCTGCCGGTATTTCGGCTTCCGTTTTCCCGGCGATCGCGTCCGCAATCGCGCGGTAGCCGGTACAGCGGCAGAGATTTCCCTTCAGCGCCACGGGCAGTTCCGCGCGCTGCGCCTGGTTGAGGGTGGCTGCGGTCATGATCATGCCGGCGGTACAGAAGCCGCACTGAAAACCTTGTGCGGCCAAGAACGCTTTTTGCATCGGGTGCAGATCTTCGCCGCCCAGCCCCTCAATGGTGGTCACGCTTCGCCCCGCCGCGCGTATCGCCGGAAACAGGCAGCTATGCACCGGGTTGCCGTCCACATGCACGGTGCAGGCGCCGCAATCTCCGGCGTCGCAGCCTTTTTTTACGCCGAACATGCCAAGCTCGCGCAGCAAGGTTCGCAGGCATTGGCCGGGGCGCGGTTCGGCGTCTTGCGCCTGCCCGTTCACTTGCAGCCTCATGCCGCCAACTCTTCACGAATCTGGCTGGCGAAAACATGCGTCATGTGCTTGCGCCATTCCGGGCGGCCATGCATGTCGTCGTAATACAGGTCATCGGGGATTGCCGTTGCTAGCCGCGCCCGCAATTCATCCGGTTGCGGAACGCAGCAGAAATCCATCCGTACCGGGTGCCTTGTCGCTGCCGTTACCGTCAGCGCAAACCCTTCGCCGCGCGTGCCGATCAACAGCGCGCCGGAGCGGCCCAAAGGCGAGAGCGAAATCTGCCGGAAGGCCGTGCGTTTGAGCAACGCCGCGACGGGAATTTCAATCCGCCGTAAAAACTCACCGGCCCGCAGCGCATTTTGTTGTGGTCCCAGTACAAAATCCTTCACCATCATCCGCCGTTCTTCTCCACCTGGCGCCCAGATCACGCACTCACCCTCCAACGCCGTGCAAAGCGAGGTCATCGGTCCCGCCGGCAGGCCCATGCAGATATTGCCGCCGACTGTCGCCATGTTCCAGATTTTGAAAGAGCCAAGCAGAGCCCTGCAGCATTGCACAATCAGCGGTCCGGCCACCCATTCCGGCGGCGGTTCAAACGCCGCCAGCGCGGCAATCGTGCAGGTCGCGGCAATTTCCAGTCGTTCCGGCGTCACGCGCAGCGGCGCCCAGCCAAGATGAGTCAGATCCACCAACCGTTTTTTCTCCGGCTGCGGTTCGGAAAACAGCCAAGTTCCGCCAGCCAGGAACGCATCCCCCGGCTGCATCACCGGCATTTCACTCAGTGCGCGCGGAACAAAAATAGCCGTGATCGTGTTGAGGTCCAAAAAACTTCAGCCTTCGCGGCTGACGGTACATTCAATCTGCCCATGCGGCTCATCCGTGGGCGTGAATACCACGTTTGGATTGTCCAGCTTGAACGGGGCCATGTTGATCGGAATATAATGCTTGTTCGGGCAGGCCATGGAAATATCGGCGATTTCCGGCACCGCTTCCAGAGCGGCGCTGCCCATAAGGAACAGGCTGTTCTGTACGCTGGGGCTGTAGGTGGTCGCAAAAACATCCATCAGTGCCGACATAATTTTCGCATTCGCCGCCGGATAATCGGCGGGAACCTTGGCCCAAGTCCAAGCCGCATCCATGGCGGTGGAAAAAATCCGGTCCGTGGTTTCCTTCAGCGTGGTCGCTTCGTCCATCAAATATCCCACCCAGCCGGATTCGGTGGATTTCAGAAACGTGAACCCTTCAATGCCAGAGGATAATTTGTACCCCTCCCGCGTCGCGTTCAGCCGCACCACCGGTTTGCCGTTCGCATCCATTTTGAAGGCATGGTCATGGGGCGCGCCCGCTACCGCCAGGCGGTCCCATTTGGTCTCATGCGCGGTCACGTTAACGCCCTGTACATGGTCGTAATGGCCGAAGAAATATCGCGCCACTGCCTGGGTGAACGGCTCGGACTCCAGGTCCGGATGGTTGCGCGCCACGATGTTCACGATGTTTTTCACCGTATCCGTGGCGATCACCTTGGAATTGTCGCTGGATGTGAAGGAGGCGGAAAAATCCCCCTCCAGCAGGACTTTCAGGTTCAGCTCGCGGACCTCATGCCGCGCGGTATCGCGCTTCACGCGCATAATCCGCACGCGGCCCTTGCCATAGGTGAATTTCGCGAGATGCATCCGGGATCTCCTCATTCTGCGCCCGGATGGAGTGTACGCAATATTTAGAATTTTCGGCAAGCCTGATGCCGAAATGGCTTCACGCAACCGCGCCGGCCTCCCGCAAGGCGGCAATCCGGGCGCTATCGTAGCCCAGCCCGGCCAGCACCGCGTCACTATCCGTCTCGGCGCCTTGCATCCGCGGCGTGTCCGTTTTCGTCGCGGAATAGCGCGGCGCCGGCGCCGGCTGGGTCACGCCGCCTGCCTCAATGAAGGTTTTTCGCGCCGCATTGTGCGGGTGAGAAGGCGCCTCCGTCATCGAGAGGACAGGGGCGAAGCAAGCATCCGTATGCTCCAGCTTCGCGCAAGCTTCTGCTCCCGTCATCCCGGCAAAAATCTCCGTCAGCCTCTCGCGCAGCACGGGCCACATTGCCGGGTCGTTCTGCTTATCAAACGCCGGGTCGCCGGCGATGCCCAGTTTTTCACGAAACAGCGCATAGAATTGCGCCTCAATCGGGCCCACGGAGACGAATTTGCCATCCTTGGTCCGGTACGTGTCGTAAAAAAACGCGCCGGTATCCAGCAAATTTTTGCTCCGCTCATCGCGCCACATGCCTTGCGCCATGAAACCCCACATCATGCTCATCAGCAGGGCCGACCCGTCCGTCATCGCGCAGTCGATCACCTGGCCCTGCCCGGTTTTCGCGGCATGCAGCAGGGCGCTTACCATCCCAAAGGCCAGCAGCATCCCGCCGCCACCGAAATCTCCTACCAGGTTGAGCGGTGGCACTGGATTCTGCCCCTCCCGGCCAATGGCATGCAATACGCCTGAGAGGGCGATATAGTTGATGTCATGCCCGGCCGAGGCGGCGTAAGGCCCGGTTTGCCCCCAGCCGGTCATTCGCCCGTAAACCAGTTTCTGGTTCAGGCGCAAAAGCTCATCCGGCCCCAGCCCCAGCCGCTCCATCACGCCGGGCCGAAACCCTTCCACCAGCCCGTCCGCGGAAGCCGCCAGATCGCGCACAACCGCCATGCCGTTGGCTGATTTCAAGTTCACCGCGATCGTTTTCCGGGAGCGGAGCAGCACATCCTTGCGTGGGTCACCGCCCGGCCCGGCGCGCAGGCCACCCGGTCGGTCGACGCGGATTACCTCCGCGCCGTGGTCCGCCAACATCATGCAGGCAAACGGCCCTGGGCCTAGCCCGGCGATTTCGACGATGCGTAAGCCCGCAAGCGGCCCGGGCACTGTCTATAGCGCCTCAACAATCATCACATTCGCCAGGCCGCCGCCTTCGCACATTGTCTGCAACCCGTATTTTTTGCCGCGCGCGCGTAGCGCATGAACCAAGGTCGCCATCAATTTGGTGCCGGAAGCGCCGAGCGG